>Ga0116227_10013496_pt1 | contig 12814 bp, 7 predicted proteins | sample S1TSphgellanicum_FD_89693 | JGI IMG/M metagenome (GOLD analysis project Ga0116227, IMG submission 89693) | Host-associated microbial communities from peat moss isolated from Minnesota, USA - S1T2_Fb - Sphagnum magellanicum MG | ecosystem: Host-associated > Plants > Peat moss > Unclassified... | reverse complement strand
GGACGGCGAGCAGAGCGCCGCGGACGCGAGCGCGAGCCGCGCGGGACTGCTCGCCATCGTCGTCGGCAGCGTGTCCTCCGCGGTGTTCGCCGTGATCATCGCGACGCAGGTGTTCGCGAGCGATGTCGTCGATTTCTTTCGCGTCGGCAGCCGCAACGCCGTGTCGGGGTTCGATTTCAGCTTGTCGTTTGCATTGCTCGCCGTCGGCCATCTCGTCGGCCTGTGGACCGGTTTGGCGATGCTCGCCGGGGTATTGGTGGCCTGGGCCGGGGCGGTTCCCTACCTCACCGGCTTGGCCTCGGCGCCCGGCACGCTTGAACACGTGGCGACGGATATTTGGCGCCACCAAGTGCGCTTCATCGGCGCCGGCGCGATCGCGGTCGCGGCCCTCTGGAGCCTGATCAAACTCGTCAAACCCGTGGTGTCCGGGTTGACCTCCGCCATGGCGGCATCGCGCGTGCGGCGCTCCGGCCAAGGCGCCTCGCTCGCGCGCACCGAACAGGATATTCCGATCGGAATCGTCGGGCTGGTCACCGCGCTGTCCATGCTGCCGATCGCGTGGCTGCTCGGAAGTGTGGCGGCGTCGAGTGGTTTGGGGGGCGAGCTCGCGATCTTGGTGGTGGGCGGTATCGCGTACATCGCGATCATGAGCTTTTTTGTGGCCGCCGTGTGCGGCTACATGGCCGGACTCATCGGCGCCTCCAACAGTCCGCTGTCGGGCGTCGGCATCTTGGTCGTGGTCGGTGCGGCCTTGCTGCTCGCGGTCGTGGTCAAACCCTTGCTGCCGGCCGCCGCGGGTCCTGCGCTGGTTGCCTACGCGCTGTTCATCACGGCCGTGGTGTTCGCCGCCGCGACGATTTCCAACGACAATCTGCAGGATTTGAAAACCGGCCAGCTCGTCGATGCCACGCCGTGGCGGCAACAGGTGGCGCTGCTGGTCGGAGTAGTCGCGGGCGCCGCCGTCATTCCGCCCATCCTCACCCTGCTGCAAAGCGCCTATGGCTTCGCCGGCGCACCCGGCGCCGATTCCGCCCATGCCCTGCCGGCGCCGCAAGCCGCCTTGATCTCGGCGCTCGCACAAGGCGTGCTGCAGGGCAATCTGAACTGGAATCTGATCGGCGTGGGCGCGCTCGTCGGCCTCGTCAGCGTCGGAATCGACGAGGTCCTGAAGCGCACCAGCGCGGCGAGCCTGCCGCCGCTCGGCGTCGGCATGGGAATCTATCTGCCCATGTCGACGACGCTTACCATCGTGGTGGGAACCCTGGTCGGCTGGGCCTTCGACCGCCGCGCCGAGCGCACCGCTGCCCCCGGGCACACCAAACAATTGGGCGTGCTGCTCGCCTCGGGGATGATCGTCGGGGAGAGCTTGATCGGCGTCTTGCTCGCGGCCATCGTGGTTTTCTCCGGCAAGGACGCTCCACTCGCGCTCGTGGGTCCCGCCTTTGCCGATGCGGCGGTCTGGATCGGCGGTATCGCGTTTCTCGCCTCGATCGCCGTTCTGTACACCTGGCTCAATCGCATCGGCGGACCGGCAACGCGATAAGGTCGCGCGATGAACCGATGGCTGGGTGAGCGGCTGGACTAGAGTTATACTCGCCGGTATAATTCTCTACCAATAATGTATAATCATTTATCAATCCGCTCGTGAGGCTGGCGGTGGCGCGTGAGGCCGGTTTCGATGCAGTCGATGAGTTCATCGAGAACCGGTACATCGCAAGTGGCCGGTTGGCGGGCGCGCAATTGGCGATACGCCATGGCGGCTCGCTGCACGAAACTTGTTTTGGATACCTTGATCGGGAACATTCACGACCCTTGGGCCCGGACACGATGTTCCGAATCTTCTCGATGACCAAGCCAATCACCGCGGTGGCCTTCATGATGCTGGTGGAAGAAGGTCACATCGCGCTCGAGGATCCGGTATCACGCTATATTCCGGCCTGGTCGGATCTTCGAGTGCAAGGCGGCGGTGTCCCCGGCCGCGCCATGCGGGTCGCCGACCTGCTCTCTCATACCTCGGGGCTCACCTACGGGATCCAATACCGCACCGAGATCGACGCCCGTTATCGCAGCGCGCTATCCATGCGGGCGGATGGACAGACGCTCGAAGAATTCATCGGCGTGCTCGCCAACCTGCCCCTGGAGTTCGCGCCGGGGACGGCATGGAACTACTCGGTGTCGACCGACGTGCTCGGCTACCTGATCGAACGGATCTCCGGCCAGCCCTTCGATGATTTCCTAAAAGCACGGATCCTGCAGCCGCTCGGCATGACGGACACCGGCTTCTTCGTGTCCTCATCCGATCGCCACCGGCTGGCTGAGTGTTATGTGCGGCGGGCCGATGACCCGCTCGGCCTGCCCGGACGTTCCTTCGAAGGCGATCTCACTCGCCCGCCCACCTTTCTCTCCGGCGGCGGCGGTCTCATTTCAACCGTCAAGGACTACTTGAGCTTCTGCGCTTTCATCGTGCATCGCGGGCGACATGGCGGCGCACAGCTGCTGTCCCCTGGGACCCTGCATCTGATGTCGAGAAATCATCTGCCGCGCGAACTTTGCCTGCCCCAGGCGTCGCGGGGTCTTTTTTCAGATGGCGGGTATGCCGGCATCGGCTTTGGCTTAGGGTGGGCGACCACCGTGGACAAGCAGCAATCACTCATGCCCGGCAATCCGGGCGACAGCTTCTGGAGCGGGATGGCCAACACCTTTTTCTGGTGCGATCCCAGCGAGGACTTATGCTGCGTGTTCATGACGCAGCTGCTGCCGTCGGAAACATATCCGCTGCAGCGGGAAATCAAGACGCGAGTCTACGATGCGCTGCCGGCGATCGCATGAATGAGGTCGCCGGCAAGGACGGGCTGAAAGTGCTCACCGCGGATCCCGATCGGCTGCGAGCCGCGCTCGAGCAGGCGGATCCTGCCACCCTCCTGCTGGTATTGGTGCAATTGACCGGCGAGTCGGCATGGCTCGCCAAGGCGCGCCCATACATCAGCGGGCCCATGAGCTATCACGAAAAGATGCCGCCTGAATTGCGGGAGGCCATTCGCCGCCGACTGTTCGATGTCCTGATCGCGCATGCGGCTGCCAACGCACCATTGCCCCCGGTGCCGCAGGGTGAACTGCTGCGTGACATGCTGTCTCTGGCGGCGGGGGAACCGCTCGGCGAAGAATACGTGAGCATGATGACCGAGGAGTTGGCGCCGCCGCCGGACCTGTCCTTTCTCACGTCCGAGGAACCCGTGCAGCTTGCCGCGGACGGCTCATTCAAGGTTCTGATCATCGGTGCCGGCATGTCCGGCTTGTGTGCGGCCATCCGCTTGAAGCAAGCCGGCATCGCCTTCAGCATCATCGAAAAGAATCCCACTGTCGGCGGAACCTGGTTCGAGAACGCCTATCCGGGATGCGGCGTCGACACCCCGAACCACTTTTACTCCTATTCTTTTGCGCCCTATCACGATTGGTCCTTGTTGTTCGCCAAGCGCCAGGAACTCTGGCACTACTTCGAGCGCGTGGCGGCCGATTACGGCATCCGCCGGCACGTGCAGTTCAATACCGAGGTACGGTCGGCGGTGTTCGACAGCGTCGCGAATGTGTGGCGCATCGTCGCGCAAAGCGCCGACGGCGTCGCGCTCGACATGCAGGCGAACGTCGTCATCTCGTGCGTCGGCGTGCTCAACCGGCCGAAGCTGCCCGACATCCCCGGCATGGACGAGTTCGCAGGGCCGCGTCTGCACACCGCGCAGTGGCGGTCCGACTTCGATTGGCGCGGCAAAAACGTGGCGATGATCGGCACCGGCGCCTCGGGCCACCAGGTGGGCCCCACCATTGCGCCGGAGGTCGGGCGATTGACCATTTTCCAGCGCTCGCCGCACTGGGTGGTGCCGAATCCGAATTATTTCGCCGCCGTCCCCGAGGGCGTGAAGTGGCTGCTCGCACACCTGCCGTACTACCTGCGGTGGTACCGGTTTCAACTGTTCTGGGGATTTTCCGACGGCTTGTATGGCTCACTGCAGATCGATCCGCACTGGAACGACTCGGGCCGATCCATCAATCGCATCAATGAGCGGCATCGGCGCTTCATGGAGCGACATATCCGCGCGGAACTCGGCGAGGATTCCCCGCTGCTCGAGAAAGTGATTCCCGACTATCCACCCTACGGCAAGCGCATCTTGATCGACAATCACTGGTTCAAGATGCTGAAGCGGCCGAATGTCGATCTGGTGACCACGAAAATCGCACGTATCCGTCCGTCCGGCATCGAAACCATCGACGGCCAGACTTGGCCCGCCGACGCCATCGTGTTCGCCACCGGGTTTCAAGCCAGCAAAATGCTGGCTCCTATGAAAATCCTCGGCCGCGGCGGCTGTGATCTCCACGCGACCTGGGGCCCCGACGACGCGCAGGCCTACCTCGGCATGACCGTCCCCGGCTTCCCGAATTTTTTCATTCTCATGGGCCCGAACACCGGGCTCGCGCACGGCGGCAACGCCATATTCATGGTGGAATGTCAGATGCGCCACGTCATGGCCTGCCTGACGGAAATGGCGCGCCAACACGCCAACGTGGTGGAGGTGCGCCGGGATGTCAGCGATCGGTACAATCAGACGGTCGATGATCTGCACGCCGGTCTCATCTGGAGCCACCCCGGTGTGGATAACTGGTACAAGAACGAGCAAGGACGCGTCTTCGCACTGTCTCCCTGGCGTCTGGTGGAATACTGGCGTATGACCCTGCAGTGCGATCCCGCCGACTACGTCTTCACATGATCATTTGCGCATCACCATCCGTTCGACCTTCTTGATCATGTGCAGGCTGATCTCCGATTGCGGCCAGCGGCCATGCGGTCGGTGCCACGTGGCGACATAGGTGATCATGCCGCCGATCAATACCGCCGTCAGCAGCGCATCATCCACATCGAATTCGTTCGACAGGGTTCCCGCCTCGAGCAGCTTGGCCAGCCGTACGCTGAATTCCTTGCGCAAGGCCAGCAGCTCTCGTGCCTCTTTCTTTTCGAGATTCTTCTCTTCGCGCAGATACACCACGATGTATTTTTGATTGGCGAGCACGATGGACGTCACCTGCTCCACGATATGCCGGAGCATCTCCCGCGGGGCAAGACCGCTGGCGAGCGCCTCGTCGAGCGAGGCCAAGGATCGTGAGATCCCGACATGGCAGATCGCATTCAGGATTTCGCTCTTGTTCTTGAAGTACGAATAGATGAATGGTTTCGTGACCTTCAAGCGATCGGCAATTGCGTCGAGCGTGGTCGCTTCGTAACCTTGCAAATAGAACAGTTCCCGCGCCTCTTCCAGTATCCGTAAACGCTTGAATTCTTGTACTTCCGTTTTCAGCTGCGGTGCTTTCACGATCGCCCAATGAGAGTTGGAAGTCCCCATTCTAGCGTTCGACGCCGAGAAGGCCAGCCGCCACGCGTCACGGTCAAAGTTTGTCGCGCCGGATCTGAATGCCGGCTTTCTCTCGATCCCAGGTATCCGCGGTAACACCCTCGCCGCGGAGCTTCACCTTCATGACTTTCGCCGAGGGGGTTTTCGGCAATTCGGGCAGCGTACGGACATAACGCGGGATCATGAAATAGGCCAGGCGCGACATCAGAAAATGCGTCAGCGCCACCGGATCCACGGTCCTGCCCGGCGCCGGCGCAACCACGATCATCACCTCATCCTCACCGAACTCCGAGGGCACTCCGAGCGCCGCACACTCGCGCACGTCCACGTGCGCAAGCACCTCCGCCTCCACCTCGAAGGAGGAAATATTCTCGCCGCGGCGGCGAATCGAATCCTTCATGCGGTCGACGAAGAAAAAATTGCCCTCCGCATCCTCTCTGAACGCGTCGCCCGTGTGAAACCAGCCGTTGCGCCAGGCCCTGGCGGTGGCTTCGGGCTCCTTTTGATAGCCATGGCTCATGGCCCACGGGCGGTCGGTGCGCAGCATCATTTCGCCCACGGTGCCGAGCGGTACTTCGCAGTCGTTGCCATCGACGAGCCGCACCTCCACCCCTGCCCGGACCTTGCCGCAGGTTCCGCGCACGATCGGATTCGGGGCAGAGACGATGGGCGAGGAGATCTCCGTCATATTGAAAATCGTGTATACGTTCGCGCCGAAGCGGCGCGTGAATTCCTGAGCGCCCTCGATCAGCGGCACGATGAAACAGGTACGCACCTGATGCGCCCTGTCCAGCGGGCTGGGCGGCGCCTTGATCAGGAAGGTCGCCATCACACCGAGGAGGAAGATGGCGGTCACCTCGTGCTCGGTGACCATCGGCCAAAAGTGATCGGTCGAAAAGCGCTCCGGCAGCACGATGGAACCGCCCCGCGCCAACATGGCAAAGGGCAGTCCCATGCCGCCGATGTGGAACATGGGATTGTTGACGAGAAAACGGTCCTCACCGGTGATGAACGGCCACGCTTCCGGACCCGGATTCGTATACATATGAAGATACGAGGACAGCACGCCTTTGGAGGGGCCGGTGGTGCCGGAGGTGTAGATGATGGATTGTGTGTCCCAGGGTTCGATTGGCCGCTGCAGGGCCGGCAAGTCGGTCTCGCTGCAGCGGATCTGCTCGAATGCGACGCTCGGCAGCGGCGCGCAGATTGCCGGTTCGGGACCCGTCACCACGACTCGCTGCAACGGCTTGAGGTCAATGCCCTCCAAGCGGTCCAAGAGACTTGAATGTACCACCGCCAGCCGCGCATCCGAGCGCTCGATCACATGCTCGAGCAGGCGGCCCCGATAGGCCGTGTTGATGGGTACGAACACCGCGCCCAGATAGTTGATGGCGTAATAGGTCTCGAGCATTTCGGGCGATGTCGGCTGCCACGCGAGCACATGGTCGCCTTGCTGGACGCCGAGGCTTGCCAATCCCGCGGCGACGCGCTGGGTGCGCGCGTGCATCTCACGGTAGGTGTAGCGCCGCTGCGCATCGAAAATCACATACACCTGGTCGCCGCGCTCCCTCGCCCAGCGATCGAGCAAATAGCGAACGACACAGACCTCGCGCGCGGGTACGCGTGGATCGCTGGCGTGCAGAGATGCGCTCATCGTTTTCATACCACCAGTAAGCGTTTGTACACCATTGGTAGTATGAGTACAATCGTGCAGAACGAGGCGGGGAGCTCACGATCATGTACCAAAGCACCATCGAATTGTCGCCGATGCAGCGGGTCTACAGCGGCCGGCCGGCGGCGGCGGCGCTCGCGGAAGAAGCCGAACGGCAAGGCGCCAAACGCGTCTTCATCATTGCAAGTCACACACTGGCCAACAAGACGGACGAAGTTTCCCGGCTGAAGCAGTCTTTGGGCGCAAAGTGCGTCGGTGTGTTCGACTCCATCGCGCCGCACGTGCCGCGCGAGGATGTCATTGCAGGCGTGGCGGCGGCGGAACGAGCCTCCCCCGACATGCTGGCATCCATCGGCGGCGGCTCGGTGACGGATGCCACCAAGATCATCAATCTCTGCCTGAAGCATGGCTTGCGCACCACGGCGTCGATGGAACCGTATCACATCGTCGTCAACGCGGATCGCAGCGTCACCGTGCCGAGTATTGAAGGTCCCGAATTGCCGGTGGTGCTCATTCCCACGACGCTGTCCGGGGGAGAGTTCAATGCGCTATCCGGCGCCACCGACAAGATCTCCAACGTCAAGCAAGGCTACGTGCATCCGTCGATGACGGCGCGCGCCGTGATCTTGGATCCCGCGGTGAGCGTGCACACGCCCGAGTGGATTTGGTTTTCGACCGGGGTGCGGGCGCTCGATCATTGCTTCGAGACCTTGGGCGCGTTCAACTCCAACGATTACTGGGATGGGATGGCCATGAACGGACTGCGCCTCCTATCGAAGGGATTGACGGCGAACAAGGCGAACTACAAGGACCTGACGGCACGTCAACAATGCCAGATGGGCGCCTGGTGTTCCATGGTGGCCATCGTCGCAGGGCTGCCCATGGGCGTGAGTCACGCGGTCGGACACGCACTGGGCGGCTCATTTGACGTGCCGCACGGCTATACCTCCTGCGTCATGTCTCCGTTCGCCTTGGAGTTCAACTCCGACGTCAACGGCGAGCGGCAGCAGCTCATCAGCCTGGCGCTGGGCGAGCCGGAGGTACCGGCCCACATTCTTGCCGACCGCTTGATCCGCACGCTCGAGATGCCGCGTTCTCTGACCGCGGTGGGAGTGCGGGAAAATGATCTGGACGCGTTGGCCGGTTACACGCTGCAGGATATCTGGTGCGGCACGAATCCGAAGCCCATCAAGGATCGCGCCGCTCTGGTGCAGTTTCTGCGGCGCGCCCTTTAGAACTTATACCCGAACGTCACGCCAAAGGTCCGTGGCGGCATCACGGTGCCGACGCGGACGTTGGCGTATAGCGGCGCGGAGATGATGTCGTTGGCGATCGCGAATTTGTTGGTCGCGTTGCGCACCCAACTGGTCACGTTCCAATGCGTATCGATCGACTCCCAGCCGAAGCTGCCGTTGATCAAACCGTAGCCCGCCTGCGTGGCGTCGGAATTGTTGAACTCCGTGAAATACACCCGGCCCTGATAGGCATCCTCGGCCCTGAAACGCAGGTTGCCTGCGTTCGCCGGCAGCGGCACGTTGTAGTCGAGTCCGATGCGGGCGGTATAGGGCGGCGCATTATCCAGGTAATTTCCCGCCACGTTGACCGGCGCGAAGTTGTCGCCGTAGTAGGAATTGACGAAGGACGTGTACTTCGCACTGAGATACGTGGCCGCCACGTTGAGCTCCAGTTGCGGCGTCAGTTTCGCCAGCAGTTCGGTTTCCAGCCCATAATTGCGCGCGGCAGCGGCGTTGACGGTCTCGACGATGCTCTCCGCATTGACGAAACCGACCTGCAGATCCTTGTAGTCGTAATAGAAGGCTGCGGCCGTCACTTCCACCCGGTTTTCGAACGCCTTGGCTTTTACACCGGTCTCATACGCCCAAACATATTCGGGATTGATGACGGGGTTTTCGCTGCCGATGTTGATGACGCCGGACTTGAAGCCGCGGTTGACGCTGGCATACAGCAGGGTGTCGGCGTCCAGGTGATATTCCAACAGGAATTTGGGCGTCACCGCATTCCAGTCCGCCGATTGATCGGTGAGGGCATTGATGCCCTCGGCGGTGAAGATGAAGGCCCCGACCCCGGAGCGCTCCTCGTGGCTGAAGCGCGCGCCGAGTGTGACCGTGAATTGATCCGCGAACGTATGGGCGCCCTGCACGAAGATGCCATAGGCGTTGGATCCGACCTGACCCTCTTCCAGATATTCACCATCGTCCAGGAAACTGCACGGCACGGTCGCCGTGGGGACGCGCGGCGAACACTGTCCGCCGGTAAACACCACGCCCAACCCCGTGGTCGGCACGTACGTACTGCCGAATCGGCGCTCGTGGAAGAAGTCGATGCCGCCCAGCCAATCGATGCTCAAGGCCTTGGTGCTCAACGTGAGGTCTTCGCTGTACGACTCGCTGGTCTCGTCGTAATTGTTTCTGCCGTAGATATTGGCATTGGAGACCGCGAGATCGTCGGCGTTGAAACGGTTGAAGTTGCGATACGAGGTCACGCTCTTCAAATCGAAGTCCCCGGGCGTCCAGTCGACGATGGTCTCGCCGCCGATGCCGTGGCGTTTATTGGTGGGGTCGACGCTCGACCAGATGTCTCGCAGGCTCGGATTGCTCGTGCCGCAGCAGTTGAACAGCGTCGAGGCGCCGAACAGCGCCACCGCGGGCAGTCCGGCATTGGTGGTGGTGGTCGGGCCGAAGTAATGAAAGGCGTAATCGTTGTCGTCTTCATGGGTGTAATCGCCGATCACATCGATCACCAGCTGATCGCTCGGTTTGATGCGCAGGCTGGCCCGGAAAGCTTGCGCGTCGCGGTTATCGATTTGCGAGCCGGTGAAGAGGTTGCGGCCGAAGCCGTCGCGCCTTTCGACATTGGCGGCAATTCGCGCCGATATCGCATCCGACAGCGGCCCACCGATGGCGCCGTTGAACAGCTCATCCGCATAATTGCCGAACGTGACATTGGCATACCCCTCGACAGTGTCAGTGGGCTTCGTGGTCACCATGTCGATCACGCCGGCGGTGGCGCCGCGGCCGTACAGCGTACCCTGGGGGCCGCGCAGGACCTCGACGCGGTCGAGATCGTAGAAGCCCGAGAGTTGCTCCGCCGGCAGGGCCAATTGGGCGCCATTTTGCAGGAAGGACACGGCACCGTCGGCGCCCAAGTCGATGCTGGTCAACCCAATGCCGCGGATGAAGGTCCGGTTGACGCCGAACTGATTGCCCACCGACAGGTTCGGCACATCCTCGGCCAGGTCTGCGATATTCTGAATCTTGCCGGCACCCAAGGCATCGGCGGTTACCGCCGTGATGGAGGCGGGAATGTCGATCACTGACTGCGACTTTTTGGTGGCTGTCACCACTATTTCCTGCAGGCCGCTCGAGTCCTGCCCGGCGGCCGGGGTCGTCTGTGCGCCCGCTGTTGCGCTCATGAGACACGCAAACAGCGCAAGCACACTGGCCTCCGCTCGTGACGGTACCGATGCGACAATAAATCTGCTCATTGAACCCCCTGATCTCACCAGCACCGCGCCAGCACCGCGCTAAGAATGCGTTTTTTATCGATTGATACTCATAGTATGATTTCCTTTACAATGAGGCAATAGAAAAGATCACCAGGAAGATACTGAGGAGTTCGCATGGACAGGATCAACATCGGCGCCGCAGTCGTTCATCGCATCGAAGAATGGAGCGGGACTTTCATGACGCCGCAAACGCTCTTCGTCGGCTACAGCGAAGAAGGCTACGCGCAAGCCAAACCCCTGGTGGCCGGCACCTACCTGGAGGGTGATACCGATACCATCGTCGCCAGACTGCAGAGCTGGGTGGTGGAAATCGAGGGGAGCCGCATCCTCATCGACACCGGTGCCGGCAACGACAAGCAACGCCCCGGCATCCCACTGTTCGGCAATCTCCAGACGCCGTTCTTGAAACGGCTGTCGGCGGCCGGCTTCGAACCTGAGGACATCGACCTCGTCATTTGCACGCATCTGCATGTCGATCATGTCGGCTGGAACACGCGCTTGGATGCGGGCAGCTGGGTGCCCACCTTCCCGAAGGCGCGCTACGTGTTTCCGAAGCCGGATACCGAGTTCTGGGATCCGCGCAATTTGGCACGCTATCCCGACAAGATCGGCGAAGCGGTAAATGCCGGTTTCTTCGACGACAGCGTCCGCCCGATTCTGGATCTTGGGCTGGCTCAGCTGGTCGACGGGTCGGTGGAAGTCGCGGCAGGTGTGCGGCTCGACCCGGCGCCCGGACACACACCGGGCAGTCAAACGATCACGGTGACGAGCCGCGGCGAATCGGCCCTGTTCGTCGGCGACGTGCTGCACCACCCGCTGCAGATCATGAATCCCGCGTGGAACAGCATCTTTTGCGAAGACGCCGCGCTCGCCCGCGAAAGCCGGCTGAGTGTGCTACATCGCGCGGTGGATGAAGAAGCGATTCTCGTGCCGGCCCACTTCGCCGGTGAGCATATGGTGCGCGTGGTCAACACGCGGGGAGGCCTCCGGCCGGCGCCGTTGTGAGCTGAGGAGCATCAGCGGACCGGCAACGCGATATACGACGGCGCCTTGACCGAGTGGTACACGCGCTGCGTGGCCTTGACGTAATCGCCGGGCTTCGCCAGGAAAATGTTCGGCACGAAGGTTTGCGGGTTGCGGTCATACAGCGGAAACCAGCTGGACTGCACTTGCACCATGAGGCGATGACCCGGCAGGAACACGTGATTGTTTGCCGGCAGCCTGAATTGATAGGCGAGCGGCCGATTGGCCGCGATCGGCTTCGGGTTGACGAAGCCTTCGCGGTAGCGGCCCCGAAAGATCTCCATGCCCACCGCCAGTTGGTAGCCGCCCATGGCGGGTTGGTCCGCGACCTGGTCCGGATACAGGTCGATCAGTTTCACCACCCAGTCGCCGTCGGTGCCGCTGGTCGAGGCGATCAGATGCACCTCGGGCCTGCCGCTGATCGTGAGCGGAGCCGCCAACACGTCGGAGGTGAACGTGAGCACATCGGTACGGCCGGACGGCTCGCGCTGATCATCAACCAGCCACTGCGACCAGGTCTGCCCAGGGTCGTATCCCACCGGCTGGATGGGCCGCGCGCGAAACGGCACCGGGTGCGCCGGATCGGAGACGTATTCGGAGTACGCAGCGCCGGCCGTCGGCGCGGTGAAACCAAGTTTCGCGCCCGGTAGCAGGTACAGTGCGCGGCTCGCTGTGGGACACCCGCTCTCGCAGACAAGCGGCCAGCGATCGAGCCTCTGCCACTGATTGGTGCCGGTCTCGAAGGCGGTGACCGGCGCAATGTCGGCCTTGGGCGCGCCGTCTTTCAGATATTGGGCGAGGAAGGGCCGCAGCACCTGCTCGCGAAAATACTTGCCGGTGTCGCTGCCGAAACGGATGACCCCGAGGGCACTGCCATCGCCGATCTCCTGACCATGAAACCACGGACCCAACACCAGTTTCACGAGATCACCCTGGGTGTCCTTGGGTTTGATGGCGGCGTAAACCGCGAGCGCGCCATAGCTGTCTTCCTGGTCCCACAGGCTGTGCACCAGCATCGTCGGCACCTTGAGCGGCTGCGCCGCCAGCAGCTTATCCACCGCCTGATCGCTCCAGAACGCATCGTACGCGGGATGCGCGAGCAATTTGTTCCAGAAGCCGAGCTGCTCCATGCCGTAGCGGTGGCCGAGTTCACCGGCGGAGCCGGCCTGCATGAACAAGTCGTATTCGTCCTGG
>Ga0116227_10013494_pt1 | contig 12816 bp, 9 predicted proteins | sample S1TSphgellanicum_FD_89693 | JGI IMG/M metagenome (GOLD analysis project Ga0116227, IMG submission 89693) | Host-associated microbial communities from peat moss isolated from Minnesota, USA - S1T2_Fb - Sphagnum magellanicum MG | ecosystem: Host-associated > Plants > Peat moss > Unclassified... | reverse complement strand
GAGGAATTGCTCACCGACGCCGGATTGCTGCTGGATGTCGCGGAAAATGGCCGGATCGCCTGCAATCTTATGGCCGAGCGCGGCACGGATTATGCAGCGATCCTGATGGATGTGCAGATGCCCGAGATGGACGGCATCGAGGCCACCACCATCATCCGCCGCAGCTGGTCCGCCGAGGCTCTGCCGATCCTGGCCATGACCGCCCATGCCTATGAGGAAGAGCGCCAGCGCTGCTTTGCCGTGGGCATGAACGATCATATCGCCAAGCCGATTGCTCCGGCCAATCTGGTCCGCACGCTTGATCGGTGGCTGAAGGCGGATCGCGTGGTGGCGGCGCCTGTGGCGGTACAGAGCGCACCCGCGCGCAAACCCGACACCATTCTGCCCGACCAGCTTCCGCCCTTCGGACTGGAGGCGGCGCTGGGGCGGGTGAATGGCAAGGCGGCTCTGCTGCGCAAGCTGATCCTCTCCTTCGCGGACAGCTACGCCGATGCCGGAAAGAGTCTGACGGCGATGCTGGCGCGCGGTGACCATGCCGGGGCCCGGCGTTTCGCCCATACGCTGAAAGGCGTGTCCGGCTCGCTCGAACTGCCCGATGTTCAAGCCATTGCCGCGGAGATCGAGCGAAGGATCGCGGCGGAGGACCTCGCCGGGATCGACAGCAGGATCACCGAACTGGAAGTGAAGATCGCCCAGGCCATTGCGGCGGCGCTCAGCCTGAAAGCGGATCGGCAGGTCGTGCGGGATGACAAGGGCCCGGCACTGGCCGATCCGGCCGAGGTGGCCGCCGCCACCGCGCTGCTGCGTGACCAGATCCAGCGCCGCAGTCTCAAGGCGCGGTCCGGCTTCGACGCGCTGGCGCAGACCATGGGGCTGTCGCCAGAGGCCACAGCCGAGCATCCCGTGCGCAAGGCGCTGGAAAGGCTCAATTACGATCAGGCGCTGACGCTGCTCGATGCCGGGCAGGATGGGTCTGTCCCCGAGATCGCCCCCGAGATCAGAGAGGCATCATGAACAGCTTGACCGGCAGCATCACCCGCCGCGCGTCCATTCTGATCGTGGACGATGAAGTGTCCAACATCGAGATCATGAACGCCATCCTCGAGGATGATTACGAGATCTCCTTCGCCACCTCGGGCGAGGAGGCGCTGGAGACCGCGCGGACCATCCTGCCCGACCTGATCCTGCTCGATGTGCTGATGCCGGGCATGAACGGTTTCGAGCTCTGCAAACAGTTGAAAAACGAGGCGCTGCTGGCCGATGTCCCCGTGATCTTCACCACCGGCCTCGGCGATACGGCCGATGAGGTGCGGGGGCTGACGCTGGGCGCGATCGACTATGTGACCAAGCCGGTGGAGCCGGTCATCCTGCGCGCGCGGGTGGGCAACCATGTCGAACTCAAGCGCTTGCGCGACAGGATGGCGGAAATGGCCGTTACCGATGCGCTGACCGGCCTGACGAACCGGCGCGGCATGGAAAAGATCCTGAACACCGAGACCGCCCGCCTGGCGCGCACGGGGGAGTGGCTGTCGGTCATCATGCTCGACATCGATTTCTTCAAGCTGTTCAACGACAATTACGGCCATCCGGCGGGTGACCGCTGCATTGCCATGATCGGCTCGGCGCTCAGCCGCGCCGTCAAGCACGCCGCCGATGTATCGGCCCGCTATGGCGGGGAGGAATTCGCCTGCATCCTGCCGGGCGCGGATGCTCAGGCCGCGATGTTTGTCGCTCAGGAGATCCTGTTGCAGGTCCAGGCGCTCGACATTCCGCACGAACATTCGCTGATCAGCAAACGGGTGACCGTCAGCGTGGGCGTGGCCTCCGCGCGCTGCGGGCCGGGGCTGACCCCCGACATGTGGATCGGCCATGCCGACAGCCAATTGTACCACAGCAAGCATGGCGGGCGAAACCAGATCAGCGCCCAGGTCTTCGGGGATACCACCTCAGGTCTATCCTATCTGTTCATAGTAGATAGGAGAGGCCGCCCAGACTGGAACAGAGACACCGGACCGGCGCCGGATCGCTATTCCATCGAGGGAATGCTATGAATCTGGGCCGAGAGTGGCGAATTGTCCGATCATGAGCCAAGCGAAGGCAACGACGTTCAGTCCTGCAAAGAACCTGCGCAGCGTGTCGCTGTGTTCTGCGTCGCAAGCAGCCACGTGAAGGGCAAAGCGCACCACCATCAAACTCGTCGCCGAAGACGGATTTTAACCGTGCTTGAGGTAGGTCTTCCCAATATTTTGGTCTTTGAGGTGTCGGTATCGTGTCCTTTGTCGATTCGCCTGACCGCTTCGGTCTCGAAAGCCGCCGCCTCGCCTCTGTGGCACTCTATGGGATCTGCGGGTCGCTGCCTGAAGACGAATTCGACAAAATTACGCGCCTCACGGCCGATGTCATGCAGACGCCCATCTGCCTTCTTAGTGTCGTGGGCGAGGCCAATATATGGGCTAACGCGCAGATAGGTCTGGACACCACCTCCCTCCTGCAGGCAGATTGCTTCTGCCTGGCGGTCGTCGAGGCGGGCACGCAGCTGGTCGTGCCGGACGCGGGCGCCGACGCGCGGTTTTGCGATCATCCCATGGTTTGCGGTTTGGGCATGCACTTCTATGCTGGCGCCCCGGTGAGAGCGCCGGACGGTTCAATCCTCGGCACTTTATGCGTGTTCGATCGGGCACCGCGATCCAGCTTCTCCGGCAAAGACCTTGCGCTTCTCCAGCAATTCGCGGCGCTGGCGATGGACAGGATCGAACAGCGGTTCGTCAACCGAATCTCGGATATCTTGGTGCCTTTTGCGCAGGTTGCGCACCAGGCGCTGATCACGACCGATGCGGCGGGGCGCATTACCTTCTGGAACGAGGGTGCGGAAAAAATGTTCGGGCGTCCCCAGGCCGAGGCGATCGGGTACAACGTCGACATGATTGTCCCGGAACGGCTCCGCGCTGCACACCGCAAAGGGATCGGCCGCGTGGCATCGGGGGCGGCGTCCCGGATGACCGGTCGCCCGGTTGAAATTCTCGCGATGCGCAGCGATGGGTCGGAGTTTCCGGCAGAATTATCACTTTCGGTTTGGCAAGGCTCCTACGGGATCGGCGTGGGCGCCCAGATCCAGGACATTTCTGAGCGACGCGCACGTGAGGAACGGCTCCACCACATGGCCAGCCACGACGGGCTCACCGGTCTGCTCAACCGCCGCAGTTTCCTCATGCGGATCGAGGAACGGTTGGAGCAAGACGGTACCGCCGCAGTGTTCGTGCTCAATCTCGATGGCTTTAAGGGCGTCAACGACAGCCTCGGTCACACGGTCGGTGACACGTTGTTGCAGGCGCTCGCTATCCGCCTCTCAGCGATTAGCGATCCGGCCGAAGTCCTCGCGCGGCTCGGCGGCGACGAGTTCGCGATTCTTCTTCCCGTTGAAACCGCAATCACTGAAGTGGCTGCGCGCGCCAACGCCCTCATCGAGATCATCCGCCGCCCCTTTTCGGTATCCGGCCACGAATTATACCTGTCTACAAGCATCGGGATCGCCATGGCGCCTCTCCACGCCGAGGATGCCGAGGAGCTGATCGTCCGTGCTGATCTTGCCTTGTTCGAGGCGAAGAGCGAAGGTGGCCGGCGCTACCGCCTTTTCGACACTGGTCTCGAAAACCAGCTTGGTGCGACGCGCGCCTTTCAGGACGAACTGCGCTTTGCATTCAGCGAGAGGCAGTTCGAACTTCATTTCCAGCCGCAGGTGCGGCTCGATGACGGGATGCTGACAGGTGCCGAAGCACTCCTTCGCTGGAACCATCCGGTGCGCGGCCTTCTGCGACCCGCGGCGTTCATGTCTGTGCTCGAGACGCATCCGCTCGCCTATGAGATCGGATGCTGGGTGCTCGACAAAAGTTGCTGGACCCTCGCGGCGTGGCGCAGCCAGGGTCTCCCGCCTCTCCGCATGAGTGTCAATTTGTTCGCGGCGCAGCTGCGCAGCGGCACATTGGTAGAGGTGGTCGAGGCCACTCTCGCCCGCCACGGGCTCGCGCCGTGCGATCTGGAGCTCGAAATTACCGAGACGATCGCGCTCCGGCATGAGGAAAAGGACTTGGCGCCACTGCGGCACCTTTGCGCGCGTGGGGTCGGCATCGCGTTCGACGATTTCGGGACGGGCTTCGCGTCGCTGAGTGCGCTCAAGGATTTTCCGCTTACACGCCTCAAAATCGATCAAAGTTTCGTGCGTGACGTTTGCAACAACCGCCATAGCGCGGCGATCGTGCGTGGCATCATCACCATCGGTCGGAGCCTCGGGCTCGACGTGATCGCCGAGGGCATCGAGACCGAGGAGCAGGTCGCTCAGCTGCGCGGGTGGCGCTGCGCCTCTGGCCAGGGCTATTTCTACGGACCGCCAATGCCGGCAGGCGCCTTTGCCAATACCTTTTGGGTAGACTCCCCATCGCGCGCAGATAATGCCACGGTAGGCAGAGGAGTAAGCCTCCAACGCTAAAACCGCGAACAAGCATCTCCGCCTGCCAATTTTTTCGCTGCATGCATCTATTTTCCGCAAGGGCCATTCCTCCAGAGCTAAGAGCGCTTGCGGAAAGACCCCATGGCAACACTACCCCTGCCGTCGAACGTCCCGCATGGATCAATGCGGAGCCGCGCCAAGGCCGCGCTTCAGTCCCTCAATTTCTTCATGGCCGACATGCAGGCGGGGCGCGGTCGTCACGATCAGTCAGGTAGTGACCGCGATCGCTGGAGCCGCCATCGGACCGGCGGTCACCGGCATGATGCTGGGCATCGTGCGGCAGAAGGAATTTAACGCCCAGAACGGGCGCAATCAGGCCTGGAACCATGCGGGCAATATGGTCGGCGCGGGCCTGTCGGGCTATCTGGGCTGGCGCTTCGGCATACCCGCGATCTTCTATCTGGCCGCTGCCTTCGGGGTGCTGGCCATCACCTCGGTGCTGCTGATCCCCGAGCGTGCGATCGACCATCACGCCGCGCGCGGTCTGGAACATCGCGCGGATCCCCCAGAGGACGACAAGGCCGAGGGGTTCCGCGCCCTGATGAGCAATCGCCCGATGCTGATCCTTGCCGCGGCGCTGGCCTGCTTGCCGCACTGCCGCTGCGTGGTGTCAACGGCGGTCGGATTTTAGGCCATCGTGGCGGAGTAAAAGCAGGCCAGTGAATGTGGCGCGGATCATATGCAAAGGGCCCCGATCGGGGCCCTTTGATAATCGAATGCCTCGAGCTCGGTCTTTCCCTCCAGAGAGTTTCAACAAGCACACTTTGACTCGGTCCGACCGCTGTCCACTCCTCATGGGGCTGCAAGCTAGCGCGTCCTTAGCCCGATTGGAAACTGTCTTCGAGCGATGCTGCGAATTCTTCTCGCCAACGTTCGAACTGCGCGATCAGCCAGAGCAAGGCTGGGTCCTGTGAACGGGCGCGGTGGAACTGGATCATTTCTCGCATCGCAGGGATTTCAACCGGAAGCGGCCACCAGCGGATTGGCAGGTGGCGGGCGGATTTGCGCGCCAGCAATTCATGCAGAATGGCCAACTTGTTCGAGCCAATCAGCAATTGCGGAACCACTGAGAAATAGGAGACCGAAAAATTCCGGTTGATCTTGATGCCTAACTGGTCGAGTTCGTTTATCACAAAAGATGATTTCTGGGACGACCCAATGTCCACGGTGATAAAGCTCGCCGTCTTGAGCGCCTCCACCGAAGGAGACTGCGCGATCAGCGGGCTTTCCTCCCAGCCCACCACCACATGGCGCTCTGCAAAAAGCAAGATGGAGGGGTGCTTGTCGCTCAAATAGGTTTCGGGCGCGATGAGCAGGTCGAGGTCGCCCGCCTCCAACATGGGGATCGCCTGCTCGCTGGTGGGCAGGATCAGGAAGCGCACATGGGGTGCGACGGCCTCGATGGCGGGCAGCAGATCGCCTAGCACAACGGCCAGAATAAAGTCCGAAGCCATCACGCGGAACGTCAGGTTCGAGGTCCCGGGCTCGAACTGAGGCGACGTGCTGATAAAGGCATCGATGTTGGTCAACAGGGATTTCAAGCCGGGTTGCAGTTGCAGCGCATAGGGCGTTGGAATCATTTTCTTGCCATGCAGCACCAGCAGCGGATCGCCGAAATGCTTGCGCAAGCGGCCAAGGGCAGCGCTGATGGCTGGCTGGCTGATGTGCAGATGTTCCGCCGCCCGGGTGACGCTGCATGCGTCGATCAGCACATCGAGCGCCTGGAGCAAATTCAGATCCAGCCCTTTGAAACGCATGATCTATCCGTTTTTGTGATGCATTCGATACAAACAAACTATTTCACTGATTTTTATCCCTCTGTCAAAATCCTTCCAGAAAAACAATTGGGGAGGATTTCATGCGGTGTAAGGCCTTGTTACTCCTGTCTGCCATGGCGGCCAGCCCGGTGGCCGCCCAAACCAGCGGGCCAGCACAGACCGAGTCCAGCGATCGCGGATTGCAGGAAATCGTGGTCACGGCCCAGCGCCGCTCAGAAAATCTTCAGAAGGCAGCACTGGCGCTTAGCGCCGTGGCCGGTGACGCGCTCGTCAAGCAGTCTGTCACACAGGCGACTGACCTGACCCGGCTGGTGCCCTCCTTGCAGGTGGCGCCTGCCTCCTCCTTCACCCAGATCTATCTGCGCGGCATCGGCACGTTTGGCGCCAACGCCTTTGCCGAACAGGGCGTGGCCTTCAACCTTGACGGCATTTATCTTTCGCGTCCGGCGGCGCCCGCGGCCCTGTTCTATGACTTGGAGCGTATCGAGGTGCTCAAAGGGCCTCAGGGCACTCTGTATGGCCGCAATGCCAGCGGCGGCGCGGTCAACGTCATCACCGCCAAGCCGAAACTGGGCGAGAACAGCGGTTTCCTGAATACCGAATATGGCAATTACAACGCCTTCAAGACATCGGGCGCAATCAATCTGGCGCTTGGCGAGCAATGGGCTGCCCGCGTTTCGGGCCAATATGCCCGCCATGATGGCTATGACAGGGACGGCTACGACGATGAGAAGACCGGCGCCCTGCGCGGTCAAGTGAGGTACGATAACCGCGCCGGGTTCGACGCTACGCTGATGGGCGATTACGGTCATGTCGGCGGCAAAGGATCGGGAGGCAGCATCATGCCGCTGATCGGCAATGGCCGTCTTGGACCCAGCGATCCGGCGACTCTGGCGGCCTATCAGCAGGCCAATCCCACGTCGCCGGTGCCACAGGTCGTCGCGCGCAACGACGGTTTCCAGGACAACAATTTCTATGGCGCCGCGTTGACCGCCAATGCCGAACTGGGTTTTGCCAAGCTGACGGTCATTCCCGCCTGGCGCCAGACCGATCTTAATTTCCTGTCCTATGCCTCAGGCTTTCTGATCCGCGATATCGAGAAGTCGCACCAAGGTTCGGTCGAGGCGAGGCTGGCCAATCACACCGGCCCCATCAACTGGGTCGTGGGCGGCTATTGGTTTAAAGAACACGTCAACGCCAATCAGCATTACGATCAGGGCAGCAGCCTGCTCCAGATCAACTCGCTGCTCGACACGCAAAGCCTGGCCGCCTTTGGGCAGGCGACGATCGACCTGACTACCCACTTCCGGCTGACGGGCGGCCTGCGCTACACCGATGATCACAAGCAACAGGCAACCGACTTTAGCAATTCGACCTTTGTCGGCTTCGTCAGCCCACAGACCGGAAACTTCACGCCAAATTTCCTGACGATCCCGGCCAACGCGCAGACCAACGTGCATTTCCGCAAGGCGACGTGGAAGGCTGGCGTCGAGTATGACGCGGGGGCGCGCAATTTGCTTTACGCTTCGGTAGCGACAGGGTTCAAATCGGGCGCACTCTATGCGGCATCGGGTCAGAATTATTCCGCTCCTGAAAACCTGACCGCATACACCGTCGGTTCGAAGAACCGTTTCCTCGACAACCGCCTTCAGCTCAACGTCGAAGCCTTCTGGTGGGATTACAAGAACCAGCAGGTGTCGCATCTCGGCCCGGTCGAGGCGGCCTCCACACCGGCCGGGGCGATCTATTCGCCCGTCTTCGTCACCGAAAACGCCGGCGCGGCGAAACTCTATGGCGCGGAGGCCGAACTCCAGTTCAAGGCCAGCGAGGCGGACATTTTTGCCGCCGACATCCAGTGGCTGCATGCGCGCTACAAGCAGTTTGCCTATTACGCCTATTCCGCCAGCGGTGTGACGCCGGCGGTAGGATGCGCGGTGGCCGCCACGAACCGCATCGCCGCAACGCCGGGCGCCGCGATCTATAGCGTGGATTGCTCGGGGCGCCAGGTGGTCAATGCGCCCGACTGGACGATCAATCTGTCCTATGAGCACAAGTTCGATCTCGGCCATGGCGCCCACCTGATGCTGGGCGCCGACACGCGCCTGCAAAGCGCCAGCTATGTCTCGATCGACTACCTGCCTGGCGGACGTCAGGACACCTACACCAGCTCCAACGCGCATCTGCAATTCGAACCGGCCGGCAAGCGCTGGTCACTGACCGGCTTCGTCAACAATCTGGAAGACACCACGATCTTTGCCGCCAGCTTTCAAAGTCCGGTCAAGAACGGGGTGCTCTACAACCAACTGCGGCCGCCTCGCACATATGGCGTCCGCGCGTCAGCCCGTTTCTGATCCTGAACCGGGCGAGAGAGAATGGATTTGACATGAACGATCTCGATATTCTGGTCATTGGCGGCGGCATTGGGGGGCTGACTGCGGCGATTGCCCTGCGTGCCAAGGGGCATGGGGTGACGGTGATCGAGCGCGACCCGACTTGGTCGGTTTATGGCGTGGGGATCATCCAGCAGTCCAACGTGCTGCGCGCCATGGCGCAACTGGGCCTGCTGGATGATTATATCTCGGCAGGCGTGGGGTTCGATGCCGTCGAGATTTTCCTGCCCAATGGCGCCCAAATCGCCCGCGTCCCCTCGCATCCTCTGGTTCGGGGCAAGCCGGCCAATGTCGGCATCGGGCGGCGGGCCCTGCACAGAGTACTGGGCGACCGCACCATCGCCAGCGGGGCGCAGGTGCGGCTGGGGCTGACCGTGGAGGCGCTGGACGATGATGGCGCGGGCGTCGATGTGCGCTTTTCCGATGATACCACGGGCCGCTACGATCTGGTGATCGGCGCGGATGGCGTCTATTCGCAGACCCGCAAGACCCTGTTCCCCGACAGCGCCGATCCGGAGTTCACCGGCCAGGCAGTCTGGCGCTACAACTTTCCGCGACCGGCCGATCTGGATGCGCTGCAGGTCTACAATGGCCCGACCGGCGTCGGCCTGGTGCCGATTTCCGACACGCTGATGTACATGTATGTCACCACGCCCGAACCGGGCAATCCGCGTTACCCGCGCGAGGGGCTGGCTGCGACGATGCGCGGCAAGCTGGCGCAGACGGCGCCTGCCATTCAGGCGCTGGCCGAGCAGATCACCGAGGATGACGGCGTGGTCTACCGCCCGCTCGAGGCGCTGTTGGTCGAGGGGCCGTGGCACAAGCGACGGGTCGTGCTGCTGGGTGATGCGGTGCATGCCACCACGCCGCATCTTGGGCAGGGGGCGGGCATGGCCATCGAGGACAGCATCGTGCTGGCCGATGAGCTGGCGCGCCATGACCCCATCGAATCCGCGCTCAACGCCTATCGCGCGCGCCGTTTTGATCGCTGCGCCTATATCGTGCGCGAAAGTTTGGCCATCTGCCACGGCCAGATCGGCAAGGGGCCGCCCGTGGACAATGCCAAGGCGACGCATGCGATGTTTGAGGTCGTCGCGCAGCCAATCTAATTTTCAAGCCCACCACTTTTCAAGCCCATCACAAGGACCGATCCGATGAGCCGTGTTACCGAAATCCGCTATGTGGGCTATGGCCTGCCCAATCTGGCCGCCGAACGCGCCTTCTACAAGGACCAGTGGAAGCTTGTTGAAGTGGGCGTGCAGGATGGCATGATCCATTTCGCTGCCGAGGGCGGCGAGGAAGGCTATGTCGTGCGTCTGCGCGAGAACGATGACACGCGTATCGACGTGATCGCCCTGGCTGCCGACACCCGCGCCGATGTCGATGCGCTGCACGACAAGGTCGTCGCCTCGGGCTGCCGCATCGTCTTTACGCCGCGCGATCTGAACACGCTGGGTGGTGGCTATGGCTTCCGTTTCTTCAGCCCCGATGGTCTGCCGTTCGAGATTTCCAGCGATGCCGCCCGCCGCACGCCGCGCGCCCTGGCGCATTGGGAAGGCGTGCCGCAAAAGATCAGCCACATCGTGCTGCATTCGCCCGACCACAAGGCGCTTGTCGCATGGTTCTGCGATGTGCTCGGCTTCAAGCTCAGCGACTGGTTGGGCGATTTCATGGGCTTCCTGCGCTGCAACGGGGCGCATCACCGCATCGCCATCCTGCCCGGGCCACCCTGCCTCAACCATGTCGCCTATGACATGCTCAGCGTGGACGACATGATGGCTGGCATCAACCGCCTGAAGCAGGCGGGCACGGACCTGCGCTGGGGCCCGGGTCGGCATACGGCGGGCAACAACACCTTCAGCTATTTCACCACGCCGGCAGGCTTTGCGGTGGAATACACCTCAGAACTGGAGGAGGTCGATTTCGCGACGCATGAGGCCAAGGTCCACACCCCGGCCCCTGGCGTGATGGACCGCTGGGGCATTGGTGTGGGCGGCCCCCAGACCATGCCGCACCCCGCGCCCGACAAGGGCCTGTTCCAGCCGGTGGAGGCGTAACGCCAATGGCTCTGTTCGAATATTTCCCGAACTATATCTGGAATCTCTCGGTTTCGATCGCGATGGAAAGCGGCGGCCAGATCGGCGAGATCATCGACATGTGCCAGCCCATCAAGGAAGCGGCGGCCAACGGCGGGGATGCCGGAACGCCCGCCTTCATGAGGCAATGGGCGGCGATGGGCGACAGGCTAGTCGACCTTGCCGCCGAAGACGAGGCGAAGGGGCGGCTGATCAGTGCCTCGAACAAGTTGGAGCGCGCCTCGCTCTATCTCTTCGTAGCCGAACGCATGCAGGGCCATGGGGCTCCGGGGCGTCAGGAGACTTACGCCAAGGCTCTGACCACCTTTGAGAAGTCCACCAAGCTCGGCAAGATCAACCGCGAGCGTGTCGAGATCCCTTTGGAGCAAGGTTTCATGCCCGCGCTCTACACCCGCGCGGAGGGCGAAGGCCCGCATCCGGTGGTGGTCTATTGCAACGGCCTCGACAGCTGCAAGGAGCTGCTCTACTGGTCGCGCTTGCCCGAAGCGCTGGCTCGTCGCGGCATTTCCACCCTTTGCGTCGATCAGCCCGGGAGCGGCGAGACGCTGCGCCTGCAAGGCCTGCCCGTCGATCCGCACAGCGAACATTGGGCCAGCAAGGCCGTCGATTGGCTGGAGGCTCGCCCCGAGGTCGATCCCAAGCGCATCGGCATGACCGGCATCTCGCTGGGCGGCCATTTCGCGCCGCGCGCGGTGGCCTATGAGCCGCGCTTTGCCAGCGGCGCCTGCTGGGGCGCCAACCATAACTGGCTGGAGGTGCAGCACAAGCGCATGAAGCGCGAGGGCGAAAACCCCGTGCCGCATTACTGGGCGCATGTCTTCTGGGCCTTTGGCGCCAGCGATATGGACGATTTCCTCGCCAGGGCCGAGGGCATGAACCTCAACGGCCAAATGGATGGTGTGAAGGTGCCTTTCCTCGTCACCCATGGCGCGCAGGATCGCCAGATCAGCGTCGATTACGCGCATGACTGCTACGATCAGCTCGTCAATTCGCCCCACCGCGAGCTGAAGATCTTCACCGCCCGCGAAGGCGGCGTGGAGCATGTCGGTGCCGACAATATGTCCTATGGCCGCGACTACATCGCTGACTGGTTCGCCGAAACTCTGAGAGGGAATGTCGCATGACCCGCCGCTTTATCGACCTGTCGATCACCCTGTGCAACGAGGTGGTCTCCGACCCGCCCTTCATGCGCCCCGAGATCACCTATCAGACGCATCACGAGACGGTACAGGAGGCTGCCCACTTCTTTCCCGGCCTGACCGCCGAGGCCATGCCAGGCGGCGAGGGCTTTGCTGCAGCGGAAGTGGTGACGCTTACCACCCATAATGGCACGCATCTGGACGCACCCTACCACTTCCATCCCACGATGGATGGCGGAAAGCGTGCGATCACCATCGATGAGGTGCCGCTGGAATGGTGTTTCCAGAATGGCGTGAAGCTGGATTTCCGACACTTCCGCGATGGCTATGTCGTCACCGCGCAGGACGTTGAGGATGAGCTGAAGCGCATCGGACATGAGCTTCAGCCGCTCGATATCGTGCTGGTCAACACGGCGGCGGGCGAGGCGCTGGGCCGTCCCGATTTCGTCAATGTCGGCTGCGGCATGGGCTATGAGGCGACGATCTACCTCACCTCGCGCGGGGTCAAGGTGACCGGCACGGACGCATGGAGCTGGGACGCACCCTTCAGCTACACAGCGGAAAAGGTGAAGGAGACCGGCGACACCAGCCTGATCTGGGAAGGCCACAAGGCCGGGCGCGACATTGGTTACTGCCACCTCGAAAAGCTGCACAACCTTGAGGCGCTGCCCTCGCACGGCTTCACAGTGTCCTGCTTTCCGCACAAGATCAAGGGCGCCTCGGCGGGCTGGACGCGCGCCGTCGCTATCATCGAGGACAAGGATTGATGCGCCTTGCCACGCTGAACACGGATGAGGTTGAATAGACCTTTTCGTGCGAGCGTGTTATTTTTTCCGGGTCTGCGGGTGACCTCGTGACAAAGAGACGAGCTGGAGGTGAAGGCTTGTCCGCGCTGTCATCATTGTCGTG
>Ga0116227_10013493_pt1 | contig 12816 bp, 11 predicted proteins | sample S1TSphgellanicum_FD_89693 | JGI IMG/M metagenome (GOLD analysis project Ga0116227, IMG submission 89693) | Host-associated microbial communities from peat moss isolated from Minnesota, USA - S1T2_Fb - Sphagnum magellanicum MG | ecosystem: Host-associated > Plants > Peat moss > Unclassified... | reverse complement strand
TGCCATAGAAGACCAAAGGCTCAGTCGATATAAACATATACACTTCTAAAGCATGTGGTATATAAAACATTAGGAAGTGAAAAGAAAGGTTGTTGTGCAATGTAAGGATGCAAAAAGAAAGATTATTATGTAATGTGAGGAAGTGAGAAAATTGCATCACTATAATAAACTTAAAGAATGATCAGAAGGACACTCACTATCAGTACAAACTAACATGAAAACTATGATCATAATAGAATTGAGTCTTGTGGAGGGTGAGAAAGAAGATGGCATACCCCTGGAAATCCATATTCGAGGAGACCCAAGCCCACTATAGCTGTGATAGGGGTTATAACAATGGGACTTATATACCTGCACCCACCAGTTGTGCGGGTTTAGGTAGTGGTTTTGAGATGGCTGTGAAACATGATGAGAATGCAACTCAAATCCGACTTTGTGTGTTTCTTCAATTGTCTATTTCAAACAGATTTTAGGCATGAATGATGATGATGACCTAGCCAGTGAGCTTGATCAATCCAGTCTAGGGAAACATATTCAAAACCTTGATGCAAGTAAGCAAGCAACCTGCTTTCATTACCTAGCAGTTATGCCCCATAGGCCGTTGAATCTGAGTATGATGTTGAACACTGAACCTGCGATGAAAGCTCCTTGTGTCGCTTTCCTTGCATGTCGAAATCTCTAGAAAGTGAAAGGAGAAAAAAAATCCTTGTTTATTAGTAATGTTTAAAAGGCACGAAGACATAGAGAGAGAGAGAGAGACCGTAGAAGTACAAGTTGAATGGAGAATTTCTCAAGTCAAAGGTCCCGGGAGTGTGTGTTACTATAAGAGGTGGATGATCTGTTACCTCATGCGGGTCAGGAATGCCGATGATATGAGGAGCATTGGTGATGGAAAGTGTGATTGGCAGAAAATAGAATGAGTTTCCCATAACTACTAGCAATCTTGAACCCAGTACAGTCTGCAACAAAGTATTGATCCCAGAAACAAAAAACGAACTTTGCACAACTCGTGCTAAATCACTTTGCAACAAACAAGACAGATAGAAAAAACTCAACAACAACAACAACAACAACAACAACAAATAATCTTACCACAGTGTCCGCACAAAACAGACCACAACAAAGCAATAGCAAATAAGAGCTTCTTGATGCGCATTTCATGGCAAAGAAAATACAGAAAGAAGATCAAGATCTTTCTAAACCTTTCTTTTCTATGTCTGTTTGTGAGTGTTTCTCCAGAAAAACATACCGAATGTCCATTAATATTAAGAATGACAAGAGATGGAATTAGCACTGTCGTCCCAAGCATGGTGAAGTAGTGTTGGAAACCTAAGATGATTGCTTCTCCTGCACACAAAAACTAGCAACTTCTTCCAAATCACAACCAGGAAAATACAAACAAACAAACAAAAAACCTCATACAACAGCAACAACAACTCATCTCTTTACAAAACCAACTCTGTACACAAGAAAAAATTGTGCTACTTCTTTTCCAAGCTTCCACCACCAAGAGAGCACCATCTTCACAACATAAACAAAGCAAAACCAGACAAGACAACAAAATGCAAATCTGCCAAGAACGAATCACGACTTCTTTACCCCATCGAGGATTGTCATTGATATAATAAGCGAGATTAGGAAGCTACTCCAACGCATGGTGATGCAAATCCTCCGGCTTCACCATTTTCGGAGGAACTAAGATAGGCGGATTTGCCATTACTCCCAACAACAACAATAACACAAAAAACTAACAATAGAACTCTCTCTGTCTCGTCAAAATATAAACTTGCAACGAGCCCTACACTTTCATCGTTGAGCGCGCAACACAAAATGCAAACTACATGAGCTCCAAGAGAAGCAAAGCGAAGAGAAAGGAACGAGTACGAAAAGACGCACGGTGCAGTGCAAATAGGGGAGGAGAGAGAGAGGAAAAAAAAAGAAAAAAAAAGAAAAAAAGAAGAAGAAAAGGAACCAAATAAATAAATAAATTGGAAATTGTCTTCCTCACACTAGATACGCACTGAGCACACTCCCCGGGGTATATTTTATATAATTTATATGGAACAATATAAATGAAATGTTGTATTGATTTGCTATGAATCAATGTTAAAACAATGCTACTAGTTGTTTCAACATTTATCAAATGCAAGATTTGATTTATATTGAATCAATGTTTGTTATTTGCCCATTTGATATTGCAACATTTCATAGGATTGTATTAATGTTCTGACAATGAGTACCATTCTTTCAACATTTTTAATGTGTTGATTTTATGTGATATGCAACAACATTAAAAATCCATTTTATGAAGGTTGTAACAACATCAATTCAATAGCTAATCAATTTGTGTTGTCTTAGCATTGACAATATCTTATTCATTGAATGTGTGTTGAAAAAATGTAAATTATGTCAAAAAAATCTCAATGCTAACTCAGTACATATTGTTATAATGCTATCAACATATTGTATCAATGACCATATTAAGATTGAATCTTCAACGTATAGTCATCAATTTGATGACTTATTTATGTATATTGTGCCAATGTTGGTCATATTTTTTTCATTGGTTTAATATTGATAACATGTCAAATATTTTAATATTATATCAATGCCATTTCAAGACATGTTGTTACAATGTCACCTTAACATCATATCAATGATTGTATCAACATTGAACGTTGAAAATATTGTTAAGATGTTGTAAAAGCATTCATACAAAGAGGGGGCAAGTTTGTGATGGATGCAAATTTGGTAAGTTTAATTTCTTCCACCATGCATGGACACAAGGAGCCTTGCAAATGTTGATACATATCATTATCTAAGAAATCTTGTCTTTTATAACCAATGAATTTATAACTACATGTGCAACTAATTGTTGCACACAATTGTCCACGGTCATTTTCGCAACCATGTTTGAACAAGTTAACAATTTTTGATCAATTTTGCAAGTAGGTTGTGATTAAGATTTTTTTCATCCTTGCAATTAGATGATTTTAACAATTGTTTTCATTCGAGAACATCCTTTTATACCCCATTATTCTCCAAAGTAACCAATTATAAGAAGCAATGATATACCTAAAGCCTTTAAAAGGTACATTAAAGACCAATAAAGATATGTTAGAGGTATTTATCTAAGGGTGCAATGTTTAGGATATATCTAAAGGTATAGAGATAGGTTGGGGGTTAATAATAGGTATGTAGAAATAGGTTCGTGATTCATAATCAATATTTTTAGGGTGGGTATATATAAATAACTAGGTAAGTAGATAGGTAAATAATCAAGCTAGGTAGGTAATAGTCAGTTAGGTTAGGTAAGTAATGGGTAGATAGACTAAGTAGGTAGGTATTTATACTTACAAGTAGTAGGCTAAACTAAGCAGGTAACTATGTTAGGTAAGTTAGCAATATAGTCACATTAAACACGTTACGATGACAATATGTATACAGTTTAGTCAAAGGATGAAATTGTATGTGTTGATCACGTATTTCATCCAAAAAAAATGATGTTAGTGATGGTGTGATGTTTAAAATTATTGTTGTGTACAATGTGTTGTACACAACCAAAGGGCTTTTTGAGTTACAAATGTTGATGACAATATGTATATAGTTTAGTCAAAGGATGAAATTGTATGTGTTGATCACGTATTTCATCCACATCCAAAAAGATGATTTTAGTGATGGTGTGATGTTTGCAATTATTCTTGTGTGCAATGTGTCATACACAACCAAAAGGGTTTTTGAGTTGCAAATGTTGATGACAATATGTATATAATTTAGTCAAAGGATGAAATTATATGTGTCGATCATGTACTTCATCCAAAAATAAATGACGTTAGTGATGGTGTAATGTTGTTTGCAATTATATTGTTGTGTGCAATGTGTCATACATAAACAAAGAGGGTTTTTTAGTTGCAAATGTCGATGACAATATGTATATAGTCTAGTCGAAGGATGAAATTATATGTGTTAATCACGTACTTCATCCCAAAAAAATGATGTTAGTGATGGAGTGATGTTGTTTGCAACTATTGTTGTGTGCAATGCGTTGTACACAACCAAAGGGGGTTTTTTAGTTGCAAATGTTGCCCGCAATTGAAAAACAGTTTGAAGAACTGATTACAAATTTCAACTTTTTTCTTCAAGTGCATGCTGAGACATAGACTACTAGTTTACATATTTGGAATTTTATGTACACAGAGATGGAGGAGGATTTGCTGCAACAGCATCAATCAAACTCCAGACGCAACAATTCAAATGTGCTCAAACTGGCAAACGTCTTATGGCTGGCTCTCAGTATTTGTCTAATCTGTTGAGCATCTGTAAGTGCCGATCCACCAAAGCTTGTCTCTTTGGGGGTCACACAAGTACTACTTCTGATGAACCTATAAATCCTAGATCTATCCTTCATGGATTTGAAGACTTCAAGTAGTTCCCTTGGGCAAGTAAAAGTTGTGCTTCCACAGGATGATGGGATCATGTTATGTAGAATCCCAGTTTCTTCTTCTGAAGAACATGAGTCTAGAGTAGTGGGTTTTGTTGTTGTACCAATCCAATGTTTGGAAGATGGAGGAGTACGAGTAAGTTTGCGGATTGGCAGTTTAACTGCTTTTGCTCGTAGCTTGTGTTTTTTGGAGAGGAGTTGGGAAGTTTCTTTGCTGTCTTGAATCTCCCAGCTCTTCAGGCTTGGGGAGATTTCATCCTCATCATCATCATCGTCATCATCATCATCATCCTCATATGTATGATTTGTTTGAGCTTCATCAGCAAAGCTCACAGCTTGTTTCGCTCTTTTGAACAGATCTGCAATTGCTATGCAGGGTGGTGACTTTTTCAACCCACCTTTTCGAGCTCTGAATCTTAAAGAGGACTCCAATTGAGAGCCACAGGATGCGCCTGCCTTCTTGTGTTGAGTTGGAACCATCTCTGCTACTTTCACTCGTGGTTTAAGTACTACTGTCTCTCTCTTGTCATGATCCTCCTCCTCCTCAGATTCAGATACATAAACTTGGTACTTGACGTAGGCTGGGAAAAGAAACTCCAGCCCAGTGTCTGTTTGATCGCCATCTTCCTCCTCCACCCATGGTCTCCATTCATCCGTACGCTCAAAGTCTTGGAGCTTTAAGATAACCGCATCATGGTACTGGTCCTGATCTGGATCCTGGTTTATGTCAAGCTCCTGCTGTGCTTGCATCTTGGGCAACTGCAAGTTCTGAAGCTGAGGCTCATCAACAACATCACACTGATCTGCAGAACCTGGAGACTGCAACTCTGCAGAAGTTTTGAGATAACAGCTTGAATTCACCCCATCTGGCTGCAATATAGGAGGAACCTTCAAGGACTGACAATCCTGGTCAGTGACGACCTTTGAAGATTGCTGAGGTGGCTTGAAAGACCCATCAGAAGGGACTCCAGGAAATTTGCATACAGAAGAACTTGAGTCCTTGCTGTCAGGATTTGGAGCTTGACTCTGGTTCTTCAAATCTTTAGCATTTGCAGGCTTCAAGGTGGCAGCTTGGTGTTGCTCAACTAGCTTATTGAGAGTTTCGATATCTAAAGGAATCCTTAGTAACAAAAAGGGAGTGGAGGAAACTGCTGCTGATGGTGGTGCCTCACTAAGAGGTTTGCAAGTTGAATTCTCGGTGGCAATAAAAAAAAGCTGAGCTTCAGGAAACTCATGAGGTGAAGGTGAGTTTTTGTCCGAAGAAGAAGAAGAAGGAGAAGAAGAAGAAGAAGAAGAAAATGGAGATGGCAATTCTGCAAATGAGTCCACAAGCTTCTCCATCAATGGCTTCAAGTCAGTTTCTGAAACCTTTTGCCACGTGAGGCACATGTCATGAACCTCAAGCTTCTTGATGCTTGCTTGGGTGTGCTCTTTCAATGATTTACTGACTTCCTCCATGACTGAAAGCTGTATACCAGCTGCCTTACCTGACAATTGTAACCCTGTGAAGCCTGCAACATCAACCTTGATGTTTTTCAAACTTCCCAGTGCATCGTGTTTCATGAGATCAGGTGTGACATCCTTCATTGAATCTCTCAGGTCACCAGCCAAGTTTGGACTCTCCAGCCCTGTGAAGAGAAAAGCCATGAAACACAAGCTCATGAGGCTCTAGCTCTCAGAAGTCTTTGTCAATGACTACAAAACTCTTTCAAGCTTTCTTGTGGGTATTTAATGAATGTGTGTGTCTCTACTACATTCTTTCTTCATAGATTCTGAAATAGTTAGTCTCTAGTCCTGCAACAGCCATGTCATGAAACTGAAACTCTTCCAAAGCTTTGAGGTTGGGGAGGTGTATGAATTCTGTTCTCACCTCTTTTGGAGCTCCAAACCAGCTGGTATCTAAGGATGGAGAAATGGCCAATCACAGGGTCTTCCGACACACCCAAATCTGGTGATCCACACTTTTTTCTTCATTGATGATTTATAAGCTTGTTTCCAAGCCTGCTCCCTTGGGATTGCATCATCGTGGATATATCTTCAAATGGGTAATGTGATTTTGTTTATCATTCCACTCAAACAGGGGATAATGTACAGTCTAAATAAATAAACATGGGGAATCAAAGCTCTGTGGCACTGTTGTTTTAGGCAGCAAAAATGAGATTGTTCTGAACTTGTACTACCTCACTTAGCCCCAAGGTCTCCATTGAACCTTTCTAAAATCACAATATAACTACTCCACTGAAACTGATGGTGGGCTGATCAGGCTCAAAAGTATTGGAGAGGTTCAATGACAGATGAATTGACTCTTTCCCAGGATCATGGCTCCATCCTTGTCAGTTTGCAGCAATCTGTCTTCATTGTGATTCTGCAGGAATGTGCAAGACCTCTCTTTCCAATGTTAGAACCTGCTGCAGTGTCCTTCTGAGATTCTTCATGCTTGAGATTTCATTGGACTCTGCCTCTTTGAAAATTTGCAATGTTGGGTGAATTATGATTACACAGACATCAGGTTGTTGTTCTACTGCAAGAGTAAGTGTATCTGGCAACTATGAACCAAAGAAGAGCCCAGAAATAACCTTGTTGATGACAAATGGTACAGTTAGCAACACTGAAACTCTATAGCAATGAGACTCTTCCTCTTGCTTTACACTTTTCCTTGAGGGTCTGTGGAACCCTCATAGAATGGGAGGCAGATCGTGTGTTTCTAGACTGTGAGGATTCAATTGGATTGTACTTGTGTGTTAGGTTTGAAGGCTGTGTTTCTTGCAGCTCAAAGTAGAAAACACAGCTTCAATCTCAAGGATAGATTGCCCACTCTTGAAGATTCATCATCAGCTGCTGCTTCAGTAGATCTTTTGAAGGGACACCTTTCAATTGACACCACTGGCAGAGAAGCAGAAGATGACTTAGAGACTAAAATTGCTGACAAATTCCAGCTGCCACATGCTAGCTTCATTATTGACAGACAGAATAGCTGATAAAACTTCTTAGCAAGTATTTGTACAGGAAAGTTATTTCTTCCAATTTTCATTCCATTTTCTGGATCTTGAGGTATGTTGCTAGTATACCTTTGATGTGATGAACAAACAATCAAACAAACAAACAATAGCTTCAATGCCCTGGGTTGCATCATGCCAAAATCAGATGTAACAAAAAAACTGGGCACAAAGAACCTCAAGGGTCACACAACAGATTGTGAAATCAAACCAATTTACTCTTCTCCCTCATACCACTTGAGTTTGCAGAGATCACAAGAAGCATTACATTTTGCAATCTTTCAAAAAAAAATGCCATGGAATCATCTGTCTCATAGATTGCTTCTTCTTCAAAAGAAACAATTCCTGTTGTGCAAGAAAGAAATCAGCTGAGAGAGAGAAGAAGCCCACCCACCTGCAATGCTCCTTCAGTGTCATTGCCAGCATCTCTCCCATCATCACATCCTCCTACATCTTGCAATCCAACTCAAGCTCCTCAATGCAAAACTCCAGGATCTCTCTCTCTCTCTCTCTCTTTCTCTCTCTCACAATAATGTGGAATTGTCCCACCCATGAAAATGCATTGCAAAATCGCTGGATGTGTGTGTGTGTGTGTGTGTGTCTCTCTCTCTCTGTGTCTCTGTCTCTCACACAATGATGTGGACTTCCTGGGCGCAACAAATGCCTTGCAAGAAATTGTGTGTCTTTCAATGGCAACAAAAAAAATGGCAAGAACATCCGGACTATGTGAAAGCTGTGATCTTTCAAACTTCTTCACTCAACTCTCAAAGTCCACACAAGTTTTGAGTTTTTCTTCCTTCCAAATAGCAACTAACAAAAGCAAAATCTTCCTCCTCCTCCTCCTCCTCCTCCTCCTCCCATAGCTTCCATTCCACTCTCTCCATACACAACCCAACAAACACAATTTGCATGCAACACTTGAACTTCACAAAACTCTCTTCTTCTATTCCAACAACAACAACAACAACTACCCATCACTCTCTTTCTCTCTCTTGAGACTTGTCTTTTCAGTATCTCACTTTTTTGTCAAGCCTTTCCCCCCCCCCCCCCCCTTTCCTCTCTTTTTGTGTTTTTCTAAATTTTTTTAAAATTTATTTTTCAAGTGTAAATACTACTAATTTTTTTTAAAAAATTGGGTCAAATTTCATCAAATTTTTTATACCCCAAAACTGAATTAAAAAAAAGGAAGAAAAACCATTGTGCCCATCCTCCATAGCCATTTTCCTCACTACACAGCACTAGACATGCACCACCCATGTGTTTCTCAAATTTTTATTTTATTATTATTATTTTTTTTTTTCTATCACATTTTTTCCATCTTTCTCACTATGGAACCATCTCAAGAGCCAAGTTTCCAAGTTGCCAAAAAAAAAAACTTTTAAGTAATGCCAAAGGTTAGAGAGCTTTGTGTGGGTTCATGTAAGGTTGGGTTGGGGACACAAGGAAGTTGATGGGAACATTGAGAACTTCATGGGAACAAAAGGATTTGGATGGGTTTATTGATGGGAACATACGACTGTTTGAGAACTTGATGAGAACAAAAGGATTTTGATGGGTTTATTGATGGGAACAAGAAAAATTTGATGAGAACAATTTGGGAACTTGATGAGAACAATGAGAACTTGATGGGAATTCAATCCCCCACCTCTTCAAAAAATTAAGGTTTATCCTAAGGTTCTTTTTAGGGACAAGCTACCTACTAGGTTAGGTGCTGCCCGTGTATGGAATTTTTTGTAACAAATTGCCTAGGGCAGGGAGAGAAAATTAGATGGACTAGCTAAAAAGGTAGACAGACCATGTGTGCATGTGCACATTTTTATCTGCCCAGATGAAAACATTTAAAAACCTGGGCAGAACCCAGGGTCTTCACAATCATGTGTGTTTGTCATGTGAAAATGGTGTGTATTTTTGTTTTTTGTATAAAAAATCGTCAATAATCCATTCATCATTCATGTCTTAAGATTTTTATTTTATTTTTCTTTTGGACACTTTTTTGGACCCAACCCTCTTTTTTCTAAGTCTTTCTACCTATTTATGAAGAAAATAGCAAAAAAAAACTTAGGAAGAAAAAAACTTAAATGGAAATGAGTTCATATTTTAAAATATTTATAAAAAAAAGCCTAATTTAAATCAGTTAATAATTGTTTTTGATCATACAAGGACCAAAATAAGTTATGTTCGTCATTCCATCCACCACCCATCCAAAATGAATCTCTCTCTCTACTATGTTCATCAACTTTAAGTAATCATCCAAACTATTCCTTTCACCACCCACCAAAATGCAATCACTCGCTCCATCAATTGTAGGCCCTCTCTAGACTAGGGGCTCAAAGAACCAATCCCACCCAAAATGGAGCATTCCTACTACCTAGTTGAATGTTCAAGGTTAAGTCTAATGGCTTTACACTCGGGGTTAAGAACCGGCCCAAACTCAAAATGGAGCATTCTCATTTGTGAAATGCTCAATCAAGATTGGGAATGTTGGCCTTAACACTAGAACCCAAGCTTGAGAGCCCATGAATGATATGGTTGTGTGAATGGGAATATTTTGGCAAGAAATTCTTGGGCCAAGTAGAGGAAAAGGAATGTTCATAAAAGGAAGACCCAACTTCTTGATCTCGGGCTCAAGAGTTGTATCATTAGCTTAATTGTATAAGTCTTATAATCTTCGCTACTAGACTAATCCACTCACTCACTCACACACACACAAGCAAACCCCACCAACAAACCCACTTTTGACAAGCACAAGCATAATCGTTCTCACTATTTTTTATGAGTTTTTTAGGTCATGGTGGAAAAGGGGTTGCTTGGAGGCCAAACCTCTATAGTTCACCAAAAGTTGCAATTCATCACTCATTTATTACATACACATGTATACACATAGGATATAGGTATAGTTTCTAGTGTACTCAAAGGTCAACAATTCATCACTCAAGTATAGATACCTTTCCACAATTCATTTTTTTGATTTTTTTAATTATTTTTTTTTATTTTTAAAGTTCTCCTCTTTTTTTTTTTTTATTTTTTTTTTTTTTTTTTTTTTTTTTTTTTTTTTTTTTTTTTTTTTGGTTTGTTTTTGTTTTGTTGAGTTTAAGTTTTAACGACCAATATGACCCATAGGACAATCAAAACAACACCAAACCCAAAAGTCCGGAACCTTCCACTTGGATAATGCTTTGGGTGAACCTCTCCAGGCCTTTGGGATTGGGCCAAGAATGCATTTGCAAGCAACAAAGGGAATAATAATGAATTAAAACATTTTGTGCATCTTGTGAATGGTAAAGGCACAAACCCAACAATGTAGTGTACCTATATGTTCCTTTACAACGAGCTTTTTGTCCATGGTTTGTTTCTTCTATCACCACAAATTCTTTTCTTATCAACCCAGCATCCTCAGCTTGATTGATTACCTATATGACTTTTGGACTTCCATGCCTTGGGAAAAAAAACAAAGCATTTCACATGTTGGTAATTTGGAATGAAGTTCCTTTCTTTTTGGTCTTTTGGGTTTCTTATTGGAATGTGTTAGCTAACCCGTTTCCCCCCATATATTCATTTCTCATCTTAATCGATTTGGGCCAAGATAGATAGTGTTCATCCATCCATCCATCTCTATTCGGTAACCACCATGGTTACAAAATCATGGTGCAATTCACGTGTTTTATTAAATCATTAAGTTAGTTATCTTCCCACCATCCATCCATCCATCCATCCATCAATCCATCCATAAATGGGTTCATTGGTGGGTTGCCCACCAACCACCACAACTCTACCAAATAGCAAGGTTACGTGGTGGTTGTCAATCAATACAACACCAAAACAAGCACACAATGTTGTTGATGGGCCAATCAATTGTCTTGTGCATAAAAGCATGATGATGATACCTTTGCATTGCAACACCTTCTTGTGAAAATCATATCTAGAGATGCAACCCAATCACAAGGTGTCCTAAGTCCTTTTGCTTGAATATCAAAGCCCACAAGCTCGTTCCCCTTGGTGGCTCAAAGCACCGTGGCCTTTAATGGTTACTTCCAAATGTATAACTATATTCAAGTGTTGTGTGAAAATTCTTTGAATTTTCAAAGAATCATGAGTTTTGGTTTTTTAAAATATTTCAGAATAATTTATTTTTATTTTTTTTCAAATTTCATCAGTTCTTTGAAAAAAAAGTCAGAATTAAAGAACCACCAGTCCCGGTTATTTCAAACACCTTAAAGAACCTGATTAAAGAACCTGCAGATTTTCTTTCCTTTTGAGAACTGATGGTCTTCTTGTGAGTTAGTTGATTTTTTTTTCAATCTTCTTGAGAACCGTGGTTATATATACCAATACCGGGTCTTTGATTTTTGTTGAGCACAACACTTCATGAACCCTAAGAACCACCCTGATAACCGCAGGTGCCCATTCCTGTTTTCAATAACCGCCCAACACGGGTATTTGTTTTTTTTCACTCCGGGAAACTAGCATTATTCCCACGTGGCATGTCATTTTCACACCGTGACAACATTCAATAAGAAATTGGAAATTTGATGCTAAGGCCGGGAAGGGCCAAAATCCAACGTGGCGTGCCAAGGGTCTCTAAATGACCAACCCCCCTTTGAGACCCTTTCCAAAGGCGGATGAAAGCAATAACACCTTTTTGGATGATAAGTAGAATGTTAGCAAACTTTCAATCAATCTTTGAAAACGCATCAACTAATAATAATAATACTCCACCAAAAATTTGCTACAAGACAATAATATAGACAATGTTGCCTCTTGAATTTTATTTATTTTTTTGGGGGTGGGTGAGTGGGTGGGTGATTGAGTTGTTTGCATGCAATTGAATGGCTCTTCACTCCATTGATTTTAGGAACACTATTGCTTCATTGTGAAGGTTGGTTTCTTTGAATCCATGTAAAGAAAGGAACCATTGAAGAAATCCCCCCGTCATATTGAAAAGAGGAGCTTTTGGACTTATATAGTCCATTTGGTGGGAAGCTCAAAATCAATGTATGCTCATCAACTCACACTCCACCTTACATTTGTTAAATGAAAAACATGAACGTAGTTTTGATTGCTACTTTGTTTGAAACAATGCTTGAGGTGAGCGAAGAGGAAGAGACATTGTTGGTGCATTCACATTATTTTAATTTAATTCAAGAAAAAATATTGGGTAGAAGCTAATTGTCTTTGTATATAATTGGGTACATTCATGTCTTTTTTCAAAATTTGTGTTGAAATCAAATAGGACAAACCATTTATTTTGATTGTGATAGAGTTGCAAGTGGGTCTTGACCTTATGCTAGGGTTCTTGCTTGCTTTCAAAGGAGCTCACTTTCTAACTACCATGATGAAAATGCTACCAAATTAGGGGTGTGTGTGAATGGGGTTTTTTTT
>Ga0116227_10013491_pt1 | contig 12818 bp, 9 predicted proteins | sample S1TSphgellanicum_FD_89693 | JGI IMG/M metagenome (GOLD analysis project Ga0116227, IMG submission 89693) | Host-associated microbial communities from peat moss isolated from Minnesota, USA - S1T2_Fb - Sphagnum magellanicum MG | ecosystem: Host-associated > Plants > Peat moss > Unclassified... | reverse complement strand
AAAATGTGTCTTTCTCACACAAATATAATATGTCTCATGACATATGTGTGAGATATATTTTGTGTTTTTATAGAAAAAAATATATAATATATATATATATATATATATATATATATATATATATATATATATATATATATGATGTTTATTGTGAAATATGTTACACTAATACAGTTTGACATCAAGTTGCACAAATGTCAAACTAATATCAAATTGCAAAATTAATGTAATATGTGTCACAATAAACATGAAGTCATGGATGAAACCACAAAGTTTACATCACATATGTCTTGTGAACTATTGATAATAAAAAAACCACATGCTATTGTACCTAGTATGTTCCTATCCCATAGTGAACCACCCTAGTTAACTATGCATAAAATCTCCACATGCAACTACTTACCTTGTAACCACCAAGTGCCTTGAAAACTTACCTATCTACATAGTACACTTACATTACTTATCTATGATACTATACACACTTACATAAATAGTTACTAGTTCCCTAAGTAGGAGAAAGAGGAATTAGGAGGATTTACGTGATGATTTACCAAGGTTCCTTGGTATCTCAATTGTGGTATTCCACAACTCAATCATAAAAGGAGGTAAAAGCATGGTTAGGTGGCTCATGTTTGACGTTTTGAAGAATCCACATTTTACACTAATTACAATTCCTACATTTAAAGTAATTATCAAGCTTTAAACCTTATAATTATTCCATATGGTTTTGTTCACAAATATTAATAGACCACCTTATAAATAGCAATTGCTGAAATCTAGAAACAAATTGTTGCAACAGAGGTTATTCAATCACCTAATGTTGTCATAACAACCATAAGAGTGGAAATGGTTGTTGCACCTAACACGAATGTTGTCAAAGGTGGAGTACTAATTGGATATACAACAAATTTGGGTCGTGGATAAGGTGGAATCTCGATAGGAAAGAATTTCAATTAGAGTTTTGGACTACCAACAGCAACCACTGGAGTTGTTGGGACACCCTAAATGGTGTTTACTAATTTGATAATGACACTCATGTGAATAGGATTACAGATCAATAATTGATGAATTCAATAGCTGCTAGAAGGCACAAAAATACAAATGTCAAAAGTCCAAGAGGAGGATATTGAGAACCATATGTTGAAATTATAGAAATCCCTAATAATAGAAATGGCCATTCTATTAGGCCAAACATGGTAGCTCTTAAGTATTCTAACTTTAAAAAAGATGTTGATCTAAAAAATCATTCAACAAGTAAGGAATGTCTATAAAAAAATTGGTAAAAATAAAATAGAACAAAAAGATTATGTCTTTGCTCTATGCTTTGCTTCCTTAAACTTACTTAGTGAAAATGGTAAACACAATAGACTTAAAATTTGCTCCTATGGGTTATCGGTTCAAGTTCAATAATGAACACACTTGCTTGGTGAAAATGGTAGATATAATAGTCTCAAAATTTGTTCCTATGGGTTATCAGTTCGAATCCGATAACAAGTATCCTAATGTCTAAATTCATGTGATTGGACAAGAAATTTAGAGAAAAATTTAAAGATTTCAATGTGAAATGGAATATCAACTGTAAAAAATGACAAAAATCACGACGAATTAAATTTTTAAATATGAAAAAATATATATATTGGAAAATTTTCAATACATTTTACAATTAAATTATTCAGTTAATGGTGGCCTATTTTTTAATTTTAATTTTGATATTACTATGACTTTTTTTTTGAGTTCATATTTTTCATTTTCTATATGTCTTAAACATAGTGTCATCATTTCAAAAGTCCACAATGAGTCCAATCTTTCTTAAAACTCATCCATAAATTTTAATAAGATTTTCATTAAATATATTGCAACATGGATAATGAAAAAAAATGAGAATTTTAATGTTTGATATGATTTACATTTTAAGTTCATTTAATCCCCAAAAAATTACAACTATGATAATCTAAACAATCCACCTAATTATGTTTTCACCAAAGGGTTTCTAATGGATGGTGCATTGGTGAACTCATCTTGTCATATTTTGTTTATGACAATAAACAACCCATAACAACTTTTGCAATTGTGATATTTATTTTTCCACATCCGGTAATATCTAGAGTTCCATTGTAATTTAATGGTTATGTAAATGTGTTCCACTAGATTCACCATCATGTTATTTATAAGCTAAAGAAATCTTCTTCATATTTCAAGTGAATATATCGGTTTAATCTATGACAATTTGAAAAAAAACTTGGGAAAACATTTTTTTTTTCAATGTGAAATATGTTTTTTCAATAATGGATTGCTAGCATAAAAAAGGTGATATAAATTAATGGGTTTTCATTTTGAGAAACAAAAGAAGAATTTGAGACTAGACCTTAGTAGCAAGTACCTTGTGAGGGAATGAGTTTTTTCTTGTGATTAAGATTGGATGGGTTTACGATTTGCACAATTGTCAAAATAAAATTCAATTTATGTGTTGTGATGCCATGGAATAAATTTGTTGCATTAATAAAGAACATTACATCATCCATGTGTAGGCCATTGTGAAGGTCATGGTGTGTAGTCGGCCTTAAATTCACATTATCTCCCCCATTAATCTTCTTAGCAAAAAGGCTGAAATGTCATCTCTCCTAATTTTTCATTTCCTTCAATAAATTCCCTCGAAAATCTCATGATGAACTTTTTCTCTACAAATTTGATTATGCACAAACTTTTAATCATGCATGAATGGCACCTTTCTCTAGACTTTTAGCATTTTTGTTTGGAGCATTGGTGTGAATTGATGACGTTGAACTAAATGGAATCATCATAGAAAGAGATTCAACAATAGAAAGATGAAATTGGAAAACCATTTTGACCACGATGTATTCAACAAAAAAAATAATGTTCATATGAACATTGATCAAACATTAGTGATATCAATTGGATGTTCTTCAATTCGATTAATTGTGTCTAACAATTCTGAATCCACATTGTTATTTATGATGGAAGTTTCATCTATTGTCTTGTTTGTGTGGATTATAGTAGTCAAAGGTATTGGATTTTTAAAAAAAAATAGAATACACACACACAAGATCATGTAAAACACAAATTAATATAGTAATGTGATCATCATTTATTACAATGCAATTGTGAAGAAGAAAATATTGCTGCAACAACAACAACAAAACATAAAATCAACCACCCTAATTATGAAGATTGGCCAAGTAGTTTTTACAACAAGAACAATTTTTTAAAAAACACTTACTAACTAACAATGAATCACAAGACAAGTTTATCAATATTGATGTAGACTACTCATATTAATTTGCCATTGTTCCATCTCATTTACTAATAGTATGTTGAGTGATTAATCAAATTACTAGAATATGGAGAATAATCCAATGTCACTCTAAAATTTCAACACTCTCATTCACTAGTTATTTGTGTGCTCTTCTAGCAAACAAAATTAATGAATAATCATTATAAAACTTTAATCAACTTTTTTGAGTGAAGTGGATGTCAAACCAAACATGTTTCAAAAACATATGAGCTTATAAGATGTGAGAAGCTTTGTAAAGATATTTACCATAGTCACATTCATATACACCATGCGAATCTTGCTTCACCCATGAAAATCCTACAACATGCAATATTGCACATCTATGTCTTTGGTCCTTTTATGAAACTCTAAATTAAATATTAGTTGAATAACAGTTTGATCGTCATTGTAAAAAGTTGTGGGTTAATCCTAAGTGTGACCAATATATACCACTAAATAACACGTTCACACAACTTTTTTGGCTGTTAGGCACACTATTATGTATTTAAATTTTGTGATAAATCATGTAATACAAAGTTGTTTCCTACTAACCCATGAAATAGTTTCATGGTTAAACATCAAGAAACACCCACTTCTAGACCTTCAATCATTGAAATCTCTAGCATAGTCATCATTTGCAAAAAATGTCAACTCATTTTTTTTCTTTTTTTGTGAATAAACCTAATGTTGTTCCCTTCAAATATTTTCAAAATCCTCTTCACTAAAGTGTAATGGATTTGCTTAGGCTTCTAGGAAAAATTTCCCACCATGATAATTGTGTAGGCAATGTCAGGACAAGTATCGATCATCACGAACATAAAGCTTCCTACCACTTGTCGGTATGGAAAGAATTTTTCTTGCTCATCATCATCTTCATGTGAAACACTCAAATGAACATTGAGGTTTGTTGGAGTTGTAACAATGTGTGCTTCAACCAACCCAAATTTGGTAATGATTTTCAAAATGGGTCCAAATTCTTTAAGGAATACCAAAATATTGTCACGGTGTCACCTTTTTTTGCACTATTTTACATAGTCCTATTTGACCATGTAAAGACACGAAATGGATGAATTTGATGAAATCTATAATATAATGGTCCAAAATATGGTACTTATAAAATATTTGATAGATTTTGATTCATTAATATTGATGGGGACCAAAATATTGGACAAAAAAGGACTCCATTAAAGACTTGGTCCTTTTTGTCCTTAGTGGTACACCTTACAAAATTTGGACCCAAATAACATGTTTGGTCAAGGAACAACTTAAGCGATCATCCATAAATATTGTGGTGATTAATGTGGGTGGTGCACTATGAAAGTGGAAACACGAGTTTGCAATGTTGGGATGAAAATCATACTAAACAAGAAAATCATCAAAGTTTATGTTCCAAGCCCTAAACACTTGCCAAAGTCCATATAAACTTTTTAGAAGTCTATAAACCTTGCTTTCTTCTCCCTTCTTTAGAAACCATGTGGCCAATCCAGAAAGATTTATTTTATAAGCTTACCATGTAGGAATGTTGTTTTTATGTCAAATTGTGTCATGTCAAGATCTTTAGTTGTGGCAATGGAAAACACTATCTTGATGGAATTAAATTTAACAAGTGCATATGTCTCTTAATAGCCAGTCCCGTACTTCTAAGAACATCCTTTTGCCACCGGCTTCACCTTGTATTGATCAATAGTCCCATTTGCTTTAGGTTTTATTTTGAAAACCCACTTGCATTTCAATGTTTGTTCCCCTTCTAGTAAGTCCATCAATCTCCATGTTTCATTATTGTGTAAAAAAACTTATTCTTCCTCCACGGCTTGTTGCCATTTCAATCATTGTGGTGACATCATGGCTTCTTCAAAATGTGTTGGTTCATCTCGTAAAGGAATGATAGTTCATTTGTTAACTTATTTTGCATTTGTTTCTTACAAATACAAGATGGGTATTGACCCATTCACCAAATGAACATGGTAGTCTTTATACCCTAGTTGCAACTTCTACATGTTGTCATGATACTTTTGCATGTTCATTTGAAACATCAACATGCACATCAAGTATTTCTACATGCTAATTGATTGAATTTTAAAATGTTTGCATGAACTTCACCTTCCTCCTTATCTTCACCTCATGGCAATGTAGCTTCTCCATTCGAAACTTCAATCAAACTCACTCCTCTAGATGTGTCTTCTTCTGATTGTCAAAACCAATGAAATAATTGTGGCTTATGGCTATACTTGGTGAAATGTTGATTTTGCATGTTGAAGTTGTGAGGTTTCCTTTTTCATTGAATAATACATTTTGGTTCACAACCACTTGGTTTTTGTCAAAATCCCACAACTTGCAAGTTTTTTATTCTTGATTATTTTAGAAATATGTATTTTTGACTTTTGGAATCAAGTTTTTCCCATAACTTTTTTGGAATGTGAACATATGTTATGCTCCTAAAAACTCTCATATGATTAATATCAAGTTTTTCCCCTAACCATGTTTTTAATGGATTCTTACCACTCAAGACCCTATTCCATGTTCTCTCTAAGATGTAGGTGGGAATATTAATAACTTCTACACAAAATTTAGGACTAAAGCTTTTGGCATGAAACATACACTTAATGTTCTCCATGAGTGTTTAATTATTTCTTTCTACCACACCATTTTGTTATGGTGTGTAAAGCACAAATAATTCTTGCTCAATTTATTTTTCTTGCACAAATTTTTTAACCTCTACACTCATGAATTCACCTCCTCTGTCACTTCTTCGTCTTTTGACATCATTGCCTATCTCTTTTTTAGGATTAACAATTAGTTGTTTTTAAAAAAAAAAACTTTGCTCTTTTATTTGATACATTGTAAGACTCTATAATTATCATGGTCATCTTTGAAAAACACAAAGTGTTTTTCTCCTCCTAGATATAACACATTCATTATGCACACAGAAGCATGATAGAACTCACTAGGCACTTTAGATCTCTTGCATTCTTCATTGATGGGAAATGTAACACAATCATTTTTTCCCATTGCACAAGCTTCGCAAAACTTGAGAATCGATGTTAAAATCAAATACATAGTATTTCGGTCTTCCCCATCATCTTGATTGTATCCACATTGACATGACCAAGTTTGTCATGTTAAAGGGTTGTAGCCCCTATCATCTTCATTACAATATTGCTTATGTGCTTGGTGGAATACTCTTCATCTATAATCTCCAAAGATTTCCTTCTCAAAGATTCGTCATGAAGAGCTTTCTTTCTTTCTTTCTTTCTTGTTAAAAAACATTTTGTAGCTTCTTTTGTCATACACAACTACAATACCTTTGTCAACAACCTTCCCAAGAGAAAATAAATTTCTTCATAGATTTGGTACAAACAAGACATCATGCAAAATGCATGTTTTCTATTGATTGCTTACAAGTCCCAACACTTCAATGTCACAAATTCCTATAGCCCAATCCATTTGATTAATGGTCATTTGAAATTCCTCAATAATGATTCTCAATTTGCTTCAAATTCTTGAACCAATGCCTTTTGTTCGACATGTGTTCATTTTACAATAGTATTGAAATACCATGATTCTTCATCCATGCTTGTGTTAGTTGCAACATTTGCATCATTAGTCACTATTAATTCCACCACATATGCATCACTTGTTAGCAACACATCTGTCGTGTTGGCAACATAACAACAATTTATTTATTTTTTCAATAATGTTGCATCACTCTTCACTACATGGTCATATTTGCATTCATGTTCCCAATGACCTATCAACCTACACTTGTGACATGTAATTCTTTTCTTCAACTCAATAATTCGCTCTTTCTTTCTTTTGCTCTTTCATCAATCCGATTCCATTACTTCTTCTACCCATCTTTCCTCTGTGTTATGAAGAATGTTTGATCAACAACATCCTCAATGAGTCCTCTTATTTTTCTCATGGCTTATTTCTTTAACAACCTTGCTTGAAGGTTATTAAACATCTTCTTTGTTGTAAGAACATTGTCCCATGCATCAAACATTTTTTCATAATTAGGAAGAAATACAAAGTTTATTTTTGTCATAACCAATGACTTGTTCACCTTCTTTCCTAAATCATTTAAATGTTTAACTATCAACTTTATCTTTTTCATATAGCTTGAAATGTTATCATTTTGTTTCATTCTAAGATGGTACAATTTGTTTGCAAAACATGCATGTTCTTAGTAACATTTTGCTCATGTACATCAATCATCTTAACCCACATCTGAGCAAATGTTATACAAATGTTGTAAAATTAACAAGTTGTTGCAAATGGTTTATGTTAGTAGCTTGTGTAGTATACATGCATGCATTAACATCATGAACATCCCACTCGTCTTTGTTTTCTGCATCATTTTTCTTATCTACACCATTGATTATCTACCACAACTTCTTGGATTTCAACACAATCATAATATGAAACTTCTAGAAAGAAAAAATATCTTTAGTAATTTTTTTTATTCATCACATTTTAACTAGTTTGGTTGTCCTTTGTTGTAATTCCTCCACTTGTTAACATCATTCTATTCTACTCTATCAATCCTTTCATTAAGAATAAAAATAAAATAAAATAACAATATTGTAGCACCAAGGGTGTGTGGGCCCATACCCTATTGGAAATATAGAGCAAAACATAATGCACACATTACATGCAAGATCATGTAAAACGTACATCAACAAAGTAATGTGATCATCAATTATTACAATCCAATTGTGAAGAAGAAAATAATGTTGCAACAACAACAACAAAATAAAAAACTAGCCAATCTAATAGTGAAGCTTAGCCAAATAGCTTTTATAATAAGAACAATTTAAAAAAACACCTACTAACTAGTAGTAAATCACAAGACAAGTTTATTGATATTGATGTAGACTATTCATAGTAATTTGTCAATGTTCCATGTTATTTATTAATAGTTTGTTGAGTGATTAACATAATTGCTACAATATGGAGAATAATTTAGTGTCATTTGAAAATTTCAACAAAAGGGTTACAATGAAACTCTAATGATAATCAATGAAACTATCTCCAATGTTATGACAATTTATAATTGCGTTTTGAGCTTTGAAAGCTTTTTTTACATTTGCAACTTGAAATATTTTCAGGTTTCTTGTAAAACCAAGTCATCTATGGACATTGTCAAGAAACCATCCACCCACTCCTATAGGATGTTTACTTTCTTCAATGTTGTTTCAATGATGTCGGTTGTGATTCAAACATAAACTTTCATTGCACATTTTTATTTTTTGGCCATCTACAAGTTTTCTGGGTAGTTCTTGTGCCTTGTAGATGTTTAGTGCAAAACTCAAAATTATTGGCATTTTAACAAATTCAACTTCATTTACGTCAACATCTAATGCAAGTGAGATGGTCCACTTCCACTTCAAGGGCGTGATTTTTACAGTTAGTGCACATTGGCCTATTGCAAGATTTTTTTCAATACCGACCAACAATGTATGAAGGCAATGTTCTAACCCTTTGGATGTTTCACCTTGTAGAACTCTAGCGCCTTATGCAAGATGTTTTCACAATTTGCACCTCAATTTTTAGAAAGTTTCAACTCCAAAGCTCCCTATGAGCTTTGTATCTATGCATAAGAAGCTTGATGGTTTTTGTTGTGCTCATAAATCCTCTCCCAAAACATGTTACCTTTCTAAACAATGCATGCAAAAACGAACAACAAAGTTTACATTCCTTTTCAAGGAAATTTTTTCCCCTTCTTATCTTTGATTGTCTTGGCAATTTATGTTGCCACCATAGATCTTGGCTTCAACATAGTTTCAACTAAATGTTTTGCAGGATTTCGTCACAATATCTTAATGGATTTTAGAGGCGAACAACGATCCCTCTTAGCGTTGGCAATAGTTACACTGATAATGGAGGTGCTCATGTGTGCAAAACCCAATTTGGTGAAGTGTGAAGTGAAGTGTTAAGGGTTGCAAGATAATGAAATTTTAGGGTGTGAGCTAATGCTGCTTCATCTTTATCCTACAACTTGAGGCAAAAAGGTTATAAGTTGGAGGGGGTAAGGGCAACTATTTTTTCACTTCTTTTGGAAGGGTTTTCAGGTTTAGGGTTTATTAGTATCCTTTCACAGTTTACAGTAGTTATATATATAGTTGTAAAAAGCCATAATATTTATAAAAAAATTCTACCCATAAATTGTGAGATGTTGGAAACTTCAGATTTATTATTTAGGTTTCAATCTTTTGTTTTCTTTGTTCAGAGACAAGTGCTTTACAACTCCCTTCCCACTTTCTCTGCTTAGCAATAGCTCCCAACAAACACCATATAATTTAATTTAGTTGCAGAATATACTGGTCAGCTGAAGACTTGGATGAGAAAGGGAAGTAGGAGATTTTGCTTGGAAACTACTTATATCCCACCATCAATAAACTGCTTAACAAGTTGTTAATGGCAGATTAGATTTAGAAGATGACTTTCAATACTTTGCAGCAAGCTTTCAAATGCTCTGTTGTTGCAAAAAGCGTGTTTCTTCATAAATTCTACCTCTCACATTAAACCATCTCTTTGGCCAGTGTTTGTCTTGGCTGATGTGAATAGCGCCTCAAGGAAATTAACTGGTTACCAATGACAGGAACTGAAATTGGAGGGACTGATGGAAAATTCTTTGAAGAAAATTTTATGTATTAGTAGTAGTAGTAGTAGTAGTAGTGGCTCAGCGAGGACTGAACTCTATAATCAAACATAAGGCTGCAAAACTGTTTACAATATCAACTTCATCCTACTCATACTGATGGGCTGCCAATGTCTTCTTCATTGAATCTCAGGTGCTTCCCTTTTGGAGTCGGTAATCCTTTGAGGCGCAATGCTGTTGGAGAATCTGGACCTTCATGAAGAAGAGAGAGACAATATCAGTAATTGTTGCTGATGTGCTCACGAGTTAAAACCCTGCTAAACATGTCAAAAAAGATTAAAGAAGTATAGAGCATTTTTTTGCTTGTGTGTGAAGGAAGAAAAGATAATCTTGCTGCAGTCTAGAAGAAGCTTACCCTGCTGATGAGGAGGCTCAGCATCCACAATTAGAGCCTCTATCTCATCATCACTGTTGTAACTGAAGCGGATATGCTGGCCAGTACTTACTGGAAGCCCCCCAGCACCATCATTCTCTTTCATTGTGAATTGGCTGATTGCATCACAGAGCTCATTGCACTCTACATCCAGTTCAACATCTTCATACTCATCTTCATCATCTTCCAGGTAATAGTCATACTCTCCAAGACCCTCTTCTTGGTAGCTCTTGGCGTTTTGAGTACTGTTCATATGCTGCAGAGAATACTCTGTCCTGTTGTCAGCCACGGAAAACTTGGAGGGAGCATCATGTCTTTCCTCCAGGCGTGGTGAACTGACATTGACGACAACAGAGCACTCAGAGACATCATCCTCATCATCCTCATCCACATGTTTCCCAACTTCAACATCTCTGCGCATCCAATCAGATGAGGTTGAGGTCACTGTGCTCACATCACTTACATTGGATAGTGATGGGCTCTTCTCCAACTTCCAAATTACCTGCAAATTGTCCAAAACCACACAAGAACTTTTGGTGAGCTATTATTAGCAAATGGGTGAAAACTCTTCTTGCAAAAACCAAGTTTCACAGGATTTTTCCTGACAACAATTGCACATTCGGATGGTGGAAATCTAAGCACAATCTGCACTGAGCATACTGAGCAGTTGCATCTCTGGGAATGATGCAAGCTCTATCAAAAATGCTCATTGAAAGAGATTGATGACCATAAGCTTTGGGATCAAAAGTGCTGTAAGAAGGTCTTTTACCTTCTCCAGATGCTGAACAACATTAATATCAAGTGCATTTGGCTCAGTCAAGCAGGACCTATCCTTCTCCTCCTTTGTTGAAGGTGGCATTGCAGCAGCTGTGTCAAGAGGCAAGGTCTCTCCTTCCTCTGCTTTATTTTCTGCCCGTACACATGTCTCCATGCACTGGACACAACTACTCCCAGCAGGGAAACCTGCATTGGTTTTACTGTTTGCATTCAGTTCTTCTTCTTCTTCTTCTTCTTGGCCTGGTGACATGCTCACATCAATCTTGTCCTCAAAGACAGGTGGAGCAATCATGAAACAAGGAGTAAATGCAGTGTGTCCAAAGCTGGAAGGAACATTGATAGGTGTGTTGGCAGGAGTGGGTGCTGCAAGCTCCCCTGGTGTACCGAACTCAGAGGGCATTTTGTGAAGACCAGATTCACCCATCTCAAGCTTGCGCGGAAGTGTGTGCACCTGAGAATTTGTAGAAACATCATCACCAATGCCACAAATATTAGGAATCAATTGCAATAATCACAATCTAGATTTCTTTCTGAAGCTTGATAAGGGTTCAAGCCTAAACCCTACATCCTAAACCAACATCATGGAGACTAGGAATCATATCCAATAATCACGATCCAGATTTCATTCTGAAGCTTGATAAGGGTTCAAGCATAAATCCTAAACCCTTGATACTGCAACGTATCAGGGAGTCTGATGATGAAGACAAGACAACGGGTCTGATGACTGTTGAGCTAACCTGAGTGCAGCACAAGACATCTTCTGCTACAGGCACTCCTGCTGTTGCTTTGTGGAGTTCATGTAGCTTGGGGTAAGGTGTGCCCTTGAAGCTGCCCACTCGATCTCCTTCCTTAACCATCATTGGAGTAAGTCCTGAAGATGGCGACTCATTTGTCTTGTCTGCAAGTGCTCTGCGTGAAGTATTTCTCACAACTCCAGCTTTCTTACCACTCCCAAACAGGTCTGTGCAAAAGAGAAGAACCCCATTTGCAAATGTGTAGCATTGTCAACAATCCTTCCTTTTTCTGGAGAGCATGGTGGTGTACTATAGACGTCAAGAAAACATTTTTGAGTGTGATGGTTGGTGGTGGGCGGTGGTGGCAGTGGGTACCTTGTTTAGTAGGAGACACGGCTGCTGCAGCAACAACCTGCTGCACTACTTGTGGGGAGATGGCATGTTGAGCTCTTCTACTCTCCATAGAAGCTTAGTAGCTACGTGAATCTCTGTCGCACCTGCAAAAAAACACAACTTCGAAAGAAAAAAGAAAGAAAAACCAGAAGAGCAGAGTTCTTCCAAGGCAAAAAATCCCAAAAAAAAAACTCAATGCAACGGCAGTAGTGAAGATCTAACAATCAACAGAAGCGAGGAAGCAATCAATCAACAAGAGACAGGAACGATCGATCGATCGAAAACAGGAACGAAACTGCGAATTTCAAGCAAGAAGAGCGCGGGGGTGGCTTTGAGAGCCGTTGAAGCGCAACAGACAGAAGGAGATGAATCTCATCCATAATAGCCCACATAAAGTTCATTCATCCTTTTTTCTTGAACACCAATTAGGGTTTGCTGGGAACGGCGCAAATTCAAGGGTTTTTTTTTTTTTTGAGTTTAGGGTTTTTGTTCGCCTCAGCTAGTCCCAATAGAGGTCCTAATACCCAAGGAATCTCAGTGTTTTTTTTTTTGTGGCGAAATTTCGTAATTTGGCGAGTAAATGTTTTT
>Ga0116227_10013489_pt1 | contig 12819 bp, 13 predicted proteins | sample S1TSphgellanicum_FD_89693 | JGI IMG/M metagenome (GOLD analysis project Ga0116227, IMG submission 89693) | Host-associated microbial communities from peat moss isolated from Minnesota, USA - S1T2_Fb - Sphagnum magellanicum MG | ecosystem: Host-associated > Plants > Peat moss > Unclassified... | reverse complement strand
TGGGGATTCGAGCCCATCCGGCGCGCACCCCGCGGCGCCAAATCCGCGAGCTCCGGCAACAACCGTCCGTCCGCATCGAACAGTTCCTGCGGCTGGTAACTACGCATCCACTGCTCCAGTTGCAGCAGATGCTCGGGATGTTGCGCATCGACGATCAACGGCACCTGGTGCGAGCGGAAAGTGCCCTCGACCGCGAGACCGTCGACGAACTTCGGACCGGTCCAGCCTTTGGGGGAGCGCAAGATGATCATCGGCCAGCGCGGGCGCCTATTGTCGACATGCACGCGCGCATGCACTTGGATATCCTGGATGCTCAATATGGCCTGGTCCAGGGCATCGGCCATCTGCCGGTGCATCTCCAAAGGCTCGTCGCCTTCCACGAAGATCGGAGCCCAGCCGCAGCCGCGGAAGAACTGCTCCAGTTCATCGTGTTCGATGCGCGCCAGCAGCGTGGGATTGCTGATTTTCCAGCCGTTCAGATGCAGGATGGGCAGCACCACGCCATCGGTCAGAGGATCCAGGAATTTGTTCGACTGCCATGCCGTGGCGAGCGGTCCGGTTTCCGCTTCACCGTCGCCCACGACGCAGGCCACGATGAGGTCCGGGTTGTCGAACACGGCTCCGAAGGCGTGACTCAAGGAATAGCCGAGCTCGCCGCCCTCGTGGATCGACCCTGGCGTCGTCGGCGCCACATGGCTCGAGATACCGCCGGGGAACGAGAACTGCTTGAACAGTCGCTGCATCCCGGCTGCATCCTGGCTGATGTCCGGGTAGATCTCGCTGTAGCTGCCTTCCAGATAGGTATTGCCGACGATGGCGGGGCCACCATGGCCGGGGCCCGCGATGTAGAACATGTTCAAGTCGTACTGCTTGATGATCCTATTCAAATGCACGTAGATGAAATTTTGCCCAGGCGTCGTTCCCCAATGACCGACCACGAGCGGCTTCACATCGGTTGCCTGCAGCGCGCGCAACAGTAGGGGATTGTCGTAGAGATAGATCTGGCCCACGGATATATAGTTGGCGGCGCGCCAGTAGGCGTTCATCTTCTCGAGCTGTGCGCCATTCACGGAATTTATCGTCATGCGATTCAGGCTAGTCGTGCCGCCGCCTTGCGTCTGTGCGCCAGCCAACGCTGTGTCGTCCCCCACCGATGTGGGTCACCGAACAGACTCGAGCGAAACGACTGCCTACACTGCGAGCCACTACCCCGCAGTTCGAGTCAAGGAGATGCAGCCATGTTACGCAGCGTAAAGAGCCTGGAAGGATTCGCGATCGGCGCCACCGACGGTGCGATTGGGAAGGTAAGAGACTTCTACTTCGACGACCAAGCGTGGGCGATCCGCTATGTCGTGGTCGATACCAGTCCCTGGCTGGGCGGGCGCGAGGTGCTCATTTCACCCTACGCGGTCGGCACGCCTGACTGGTCTTCGCGCATCATGCCGGTCAAGATCTCCAAAGATAAAATCAGACACAGCCCGGGAATCGACACCGCCAAGCCGATCTCCCGCCAATATGAAAAGGGCTATTTGGGATACTACGGCTACCCTTATTACTGGGGCGGCAGCGGCCTGTGGGGCGAGGATATGTATCCGGGAACCCTGTTGACCGGGATGGGCGCAAGTTCCTATCGCGGCTACTTGAAATCCACCGGCGACGATGATGAGGGCGATCCGCATTTGCGCAGCTGCGAAGCGGTCGAGGGCTATGACGTGCATGCCAGCGACGGCGACATCGGCCACATCCAAGGATTCATACTCGACGACTACACGTGGTCGATTCGCTACCTGGTCGTGAACACGAGCAACTGGTGGCTCGGACACCAAGTGCTGGTCTCGCCGGAGTGGATCGAGCAAATCAGCTGGTCGCAATCCAAGGTCACCACCAACCTCGATCGCGAGGCGATCAAGGCCTCGCCGGCTTACGATGGGGCTGCACTGATCGATCGTGACGCCGAAGAAGTCCTCTACAACCATTACGATCGCGGTCGCTATTGGCAGGCGCGGCGTCCTCGCGAAGCGGCATGAAAAGCGAATGAAATTTCATAACGAGGCACATTCCACATGACCGAACACCTACACCACAAAATGGCTGTTTTGCATCAGAGCTTGTTGCACGGCAAATTGCCACGGACGCTGCACTGGAACGATGCCGTGGAACTCATCGGCCACTTGGGCCGCGTCGAGTCACAAGGAGGCGATGACTTCGCCTTCATCGTGGGGACTCAACGGGAGGCGTTCAAGCGGCCGCGCACGCCCGAATTCGGCGTCACCGAAGTGTCTCGCCTGCGAAAATTCTTGAAAGAGGCCGGATCCGAAACGCCTCCGTCCGAAGCGGTCCCGGTCGAGCAGCGTCAACCAGGTCGAATGGTCGTGGTGATCGATCACCATGCGGCGCATATTTATCGCGACCTTGGGCTCAGCCGCCCGAACGAAGAGGCCACTATCGAACCATACGACCCGCATCACTTTCACCATCACTTGGTTCACCGCAAGGAATCTCATTACCAAGGTGACCGCGTTCCCGAAGAGACGTCCTTTTATGAGGAAGTGGCCAAGGCCTTGAGTTTGGCGGACGAGATCGTCCTGATCGGCAGCGGCACCGGCAAGAGCAGTGCCGTCGCCGTGCTGGCGGAATATCTGCAGAAGCACCACGCCAATATTGCGCAACGGGTCAAGGCCACCGAAATGGCCGACCTGTCGGCGCTGACGGAACCTGAAATCGAAGTGATCGCGAAACGGCACATGATCAGCGTGGTGTGATTCGGTAACCGGTTCGGCCGCCGTCAGGTAGCGGTGCGGCCTATGGTGCCGGCGCTACCCATGCTGCCAGCCGGCTCTACTACCGTCTTTGACTGTGCTTATGCGCGATGAGCATCATGGGCGTCCGGCCCCCGGTTACACTTGACGCCGCATGTCGATCCCCCTCCTCTACGCCCTGTGCGGCTTGATTGTCGGCGCTCTCGTGGGTCTCACCGGCGTCGGTGGCGGATCCTTGATGACACCCATACTGGTGCTCATGTTTGGACAGCCGCCCTCCGTGGCCGTGGGAACCGACCTGCTGTTTTCGGCCAGCACCAAGCTCGTGGCGACCGCTTCTTTCGGCTTCAGCAGACGCGTCGATTGGCGCATCGTCGCGCGGCTCGCGATCGGCAGTGTGCCGGCGGCGGCCGCCGTCATCGTGTGGTTCTGGCTTGATCATCGACCGCCGGGCGTCGTCGATCAGCTGATCTCCCGATTCCTGGCCGTCATTCTGGCCGTGGCTGCGGTGGCGCTGCTGTTGCACGACTTCTTGAGACGCTGGGGCCTGAAGTTCACCGCTGCCTGGTTCATCGGCAGCGAGCGCCCCAAGGTCCTTCTCACCGTGGCCGCGGGCGCCTTGCTCGGCTTCGGTGTCACGATGACTTCGGTCGGTGCCGGCGCTCTGGGCGTCGCGGCGCTGGTGGCGCTGTATCCGCTGCGCCTGCCGTCCGATCGCCTGGTGGCGACCGACATCGCGCATGCCTTGCCGATCACCGCCATCGCGGCGGCGGGGCATGCCGTTCTCGGTCACATCGACCTGCGCGCGCTCGCCTGCTTGCTGGTGGGGTCGATTCCCGGCGTCCTCATTGCCACGCGCTTGGCCATCCGCTTTCCGCCGCAGCTGACGCGAACGCTGATTGCCATCATGCTGGCCGTGGTGAGCGAGCGGCTGTTCGTCGCGTGAATGCGCTTAATTGGACACCCGCGGCTTGAGGCAGCGAAGCTCTCAGCCTATTCGTGCAGTCCACACTCGCGCTTCAAGCCGAAGAATCGCATTTCTTCCATGCTGTCGACTTCGGCGAGCGAGCGGGTCGTGTGCCAATCGCCGATTGAAAGATATCCCTTCTCCCACAAGGGATGGTAGGGAAGCTGGTGTTTCGCCAGATATTGCCCCACATCGCGATCGGTCCAATCGAACAGAGGATGCACCTTGTAGCGCCCGCGCTTGAACTCGATCGGTTCGATTTGCGCACGGGTTGCCGCCTGCACCCTGCGAAGTCCCGCGAACCAGGTCTCCGCTCCGATTTCCTTCAGCGCCCTCTCTAAGGGCTCCTGCTTGTTGATCCGATTGTACTGCTCGATCCCTTCGAGCCCCTGATCCCAAAGCTTGCCGAAACGGGATTCCTGCCACGCCGGCGAGGCATCTGAGCGCACCACCTTCAAATTGAGGCCGAGTCTCTCGGTGAGCTCGTCCACGAATCGATAGGTCTCCGGAAACAGATAGCCGGTATCGATCAGGATCACCGGTATTTTCGGGATCACCGTATTGACGAGATGCAGCATGACCGCTGCCTGCGCGCCAAAGCTCGAGGTCAGCACATGCGCCCCGGGCAGAAGCTCGGTCGCCTGCTCGACGCGTTGCTCACTCGACATACGCGCAAACGCGTCGTTGATTTTTTGAAGAGCGCCCTCGTCAGCGGGCTTTCTGATATCGTCCAGCCATCGAGTGAACGAATTCTTGAGAGGCATGCTCCAGGTTTTCATAGCGTGCTGCGGGTCTTTAGCCCTGTCCGATAATCCCTGATCATATCGCTCGCCGCGCCATGGCCTTAGGATTAAAGGCTATATCGTCATAACCAATTCTCGACTTGGCGCGGTTCATATTGTTATGCGCTCTCGCGATAACGAAACGTCATTAGACCAGGCCTTTCGCGGCCCAGTAAGCTCACTGGACGATGATTCAGCCTTCTTTCAACCACCCCAACCAAGTCCCTCGCAGTAATCGATGGCGGCCGCCGATGCGCGGCGTGCAGCTCTGCCTTCACGCGATGATGTTGCTCGCAGGAATATTGAGCGCGCTCGGCGCGCACGCCGGTGACACCGTGCTGCGTATTGGCGATTCGAAGGGGGTCTACAAGGCCCTGCTTAACGCCTCCGGCGAACTCAAGGGCGTGCCCTATGCGGTGGAGTGGGCCGAGTTTCCCGCGACGGCTCCGGCGCTCGAAGCACTCGCCGCGGGTGCCATCGACCTGCGCGGGTCGGCCGCCGCGCCGCTCATCTTCGCGCTGGCTGCGGGTGCGCCCATCAAAGCGGTCGCCGCATTGCATTTGGAAGGGCCGCGCGAAAATGAAGCGATTTTGGTGTTGCCCGACTCTGCCATTCATACGGTCGCGGATTTGCGCGGCAAGCGCATCGGCACGAACAAGGGCTCCGTCGGGCATCACTTGGTTCTCGCCGCGTTGGCCAGAGCCGGCATCCCGTTTGATGCGGTCTCGATTCAGTACCTGCTGCCGGCGGACGCGAAAGCCGCGCTCAGCGGCGGCTCCGTCGACGCCTGGTCGACCTGGGATCCTTACGTCTCCATCGCGGAAGTGCAGGATCATCTGCGTCCCGTCGTCGATGGCACCGACCTGCCGATGACCGATGGCGTGATGGTCTCGAGCAACGCCTCGATCGCCGCGAAGCGCCCCCAGTTGCAGGATTTCCTGCAGCGGATGTCACGCGCGCAAGCGTGGGCGCGGCAGCACCCAGAGAGCTACGCGAAGATTTATTCGGCGCAAACGGGACTGTCTCTCGAAGTGTCGCAACTCTTGGTGCGGCATATGAGCTACGACTATGCGCCCATCGACGATGCCGACCTGCATGATCATCAGCAAGTGGCTGACCTTTACTTGAAGGCAGGCGTGATCCGCCAAGCGGTCGATATGCGAAACGCCTTCGATCAATCGATCTTCGCGCTGGCGGCGAACCGCTAGATTTCATGCAGACGTTAGGTTTCATCAGGAACAGGCCGCTGGCCGGGTTCAGTTTCCTTGCGGCGCTCGCCGTAGCGGGGGCCGCTTGCGCCGATGCCCCCATTCTCAATGCCGCGCCTCGCGCCAGCGACTGGGCAAATCTTGCCAAGCTGCCCGATTGGAGCGGCACCTGGACGCCGGCACCCGACGATCGGGCATTTCCGTTGGGCCGCAACGAGCCGAAATGGCTGCCCGATGCAGCCCGGCAAGTGCAGCAACTGAAGGCCGATGATGCCGCCGGAAATCCGCGCAATGTCTACGTCAATTGCCTGCCGGAAGGCATGCCGAGTTTTCCCCTGATGACGGTCAATGCACTCGAATTCCTGTTCACGCCGGGCCGGGTCACCATCCTCGGCGAATTTGACGGCAATCGCCTGCGGCGTATCTACACCGACGGCCGCCCCCATCCCGCGGACCCCGACCTAACCTTCAACGGCCATTCCATCGGCCGCTGGGAGAAGGGCACGCTGCTGGTGGACACGGTCGGCATCTTGCCCGAGGTGTATCTACCCCTCGGTCAAGCGGTCGCCCTGCCCAACAATGGCGACATGCACATTGAGGAGCGCATTCACCTGGTGGGTCCGGACCGGCTCATCGATGAACTCACCGTCACCGCGCCGCGCGTCCTCGCCGAGCCCTGGGTGGTCTCGCGCAGCTTCGTGCGCAGCCGCGAGCGGCGCTTCGATATCGTCGAGGCATCCTGCCGCCAGGGCGACTTTCGCGAGGGCAAAGATGTCGACAACAACGCCGTATTCATTCCCGTTGATCATGAGGCAGGCGGCGCCCCTGTGCCGCCGAAGCAATAAATGCGCAATATGCTAAGCAATACCCAGGTCTGGACGTTACTTCCGATCGGTTGGCTGTTATTTCTGATCGGCGCGCAGTCCGCGCCGGCCCACCATTCCTTTGCGATGTATGACCCCAGGCAGGTGCTCACGCTCAATGGCACGGTCAAGGAATTCCAATGGGCCAATCCGCATGCCATCGTCTGGGTGTTGGTACCGACGGCGAACGATCAGGAGCCGCAACTCTGGACCATCGAACTACCCACCAGCCCCGCGGGTCTCGTGCGCATGGGATGGGACAAGCACTCGCTCAACAGCGGCGATCAAGTGTCAGTCGAAGTGAATCCGCTTCGCGACGGTGAGCACGGCGGATCCTTCAAGAAAGCGACTCTGGTGGCGAGCGGCAAGGTGCTGGCCGTGGCCTTGCCGACTGTTGCCTCGGCGCAGACGGTCGGTCATTAATGTCTGCGGTCAGGTCACGCAATCTCTTGAGACCGCAGCTTAAGGTTAACCCTCCCTCAGCCCGCCTTGCGCGCCTCCAGCGGCACCTGCTCCCGCGCAGCCAGCGCCGCCTTGAATCGCGGAATGATATCGCGGCCGTATTCAATCGCGTCCTGCAGCGGATTGAAGCCCCGGATCAGGAATGTCGTGACGCCAAGGTCGTAGTACGGCAGCAATGACTCGACCACTTGGTCCGCCGTTCCCACCAATGACGTGGAGTTGCCCTTCGCACCCGTCAACGCCGCGATCTCGGTCCACAGTCGCGTGTCCACGACCTTGCCTTGCGCCGCCGTATCGAGCAGACGCTGCGAGCCGATATTGGCCGGTGCGGTCTTGCGTTTCTCGAACAGCCGATGATTGCCCGAACCCTGCAGCGCCTTTGCTCTCGCCAGAATGTCATCCGCGCGTGCCCACGCATCCGCTTCTGTGCGCCCGAGTACGGGGCGCAGCGACAGGCTGAAACGAATGTGCTCGGCGCGCCCGTACTGTGCGGCGGCGGCGCGCACTCGCGCAATGGTGTCGCGCACCTGCGCGAGGGATTCGCCCCACAGGGCATACACGTCGGCGTAGCGCGCCGCCACCTGGATGGCCGCTTCCGAGGATCCGCCAAAATAGATCGGCACATGCGGTTTCTGCAGCGGCTTGACGGAAGAGAAGGCCCCGTCGAAGCGATAGTTCTGCCCGGCATGTTCGATGGGCGCATCGCTGCTCCAAATGCGCTTGATGATATCCAGGTACTCGGCAGTGCGCTCATAGCGCCTGTCTTTGTCGAGATAATCGCCGTCCCGGCGCTGATCCGCGTCATCGCCGCCCGTGATGATATGCACGGCAATGCGGCCGCGGCTGAAATGATCCAAGGTTGCCAAAGTCCGCGCAAACAGCGTCGGGGCGACGAACCCGGGCCGATGCGCGAGCAGCACGCTCAAGTTTCTCGTGTCCGCGAACACCTGAGTTGCCGTCACCACGGCATCCGGCGAGGCGCTGCTATGCGCCATGAGCACGCGATCGAATCCACCCGCCTCGTGGGCAAGGGCAACGCTGCGCGCGTAGTCGACGTCGATGACGGGGCCCGCAGGCGGAATGATTTCCGAAACCTCCTGGGTACCTACATAGCCAATGAACTCTACGGACATGCTCGCTCTCCTCGATCTAAAATCCTGGTTGATAGAACTCGCGCGTTGCTCGGCACTTACGCCAGGGCGATCCGACTCGTCGGCGCAGTCACGATGCTCGAATTGGCCGACCCGTTCGCCGGCAACGAGCTTGCGTCCGGACTCGAGTCCGTGACGCCGATGGCATTGAGCAGCTTCTTGCGCAATGCCACGAAGCCCGGCTGTCCTATTTCCCGGGGCCGGGGCAGGTCGATCTCGATGTCCGCCAGCACGTGTCCACGCTCGATCACGAGCGCCCGATCGGCGAGCAAGATGGCCTCATCGACATCGTGCGTGATCATGAGAACCGAAAGCCGGTGCCGCAGCCACAGTGCCTCCACCAAGCGCTGCATGCGCATGCGCGTCAGGGCATCCAAGGCAGCGAAGGGCTCATCCAGCAGCAACAACTTGGGATCGCGAACCAGTGCGCGCGCCAGTGCGGTACGCTGCGCCTCGCCGCCGGACATGGTCGCGGGATACGCGTCGAATCGATGACCGAGTCCCACTTCCACCATCGCCGCACGGGCGCGCGCGATGCGCTGCGCTCCCGTCAGGCCGAGTGCGACGTTGTCGAGCGCACTTTTCCACGGCATCAGGCGCGGCTCTTGAAATACCACCATGCGCTCCTCGGGCACGCTCAACCGACCCGCGTTCGGCGCATCGAGTCCCGCCAGCAGCCGCAGCAGCGTGCTCTTGCCCGAGCCACTGCGCCCCAGCAAGGCGACGAATTCGCCGTTCGCGATCGATAGATCCACATTGTTGAGCGCCACGGTGTCGCCGAACCGGCGCGTCACGCCCCGCATCCACACGGCGTCCGTTGGGGTACCCGACGGCAGCTTGGGTGACGGCGTATTCACGAGTTCCCCAGCAGGGAAGGACGCCACGCCAGCAGACGACGCTCGAGATAGCGCACCACGATGTCCACGACCAGGCCTAATGTGGCATACACCAAAAGACCGACCAGCATGATGTCGGTACGCATGAAATCCCGGGCATCATTCATCAGGTACCCGATACCGCTGGTGGCATTGATTTGCTCCACGACCACCAGAATGAGCCATGAGACGCCGATGGCGTAACGCAGCCCGACCAATCCAGACGGCAGTGCTGCGGGCAGGATTACATGCCGTATGAGAGCGCCTCGCGGCAGGTTGATGACCTTAGCCACTTCGATCAGCTTCGTGTCGACGCCCCGGATGCCCGCGTACAGTGTCAGATAGATGGGGAAGGTTGCCGCGACGCCGATGAGCGCGACCTTGGGCAACTCGCCGATGCCGAACCACAGAATGAAGAAGGGGATCAATGCCAGGACCGGCAGGGTACGAAGCATCTGTATCGGCGCGTCGATCGCATACTCGCCGATCCGAGACAGGCCGGATATCAGGGCGAGCGCCCCGCCGGCCACGATGGCAAAAGCCATGCCCTTGGCGACACGCCCGAGCGACACCAGGAGGTGGTGCGGCAGGGTGCCGTCGATCAATAGCCCCCACAGGCTGGTGACCACTTGGGACGGGGAAGCCAGTGTATGGCTCGACACCCATCCTTCGGTGGCGCACACCTGCCATAGCGCGAGCAGCAGCAGCGGACTTCCAAGCCGCAACCACTGACGCGAGGGAATTTTTGCCGCGCGCGCTGCGAGCGGCAACGGCTCTGCGTCCTCACGCATCGTGGATGCACTTGCTTGCATGCGCCGAAGTATTTGGCCGGCCGGAATCCCTGTCTAATGGTGATTCGACATGACGTTAGACCGGAGCGCTATCTCGCGACCATGCGGGCCGCACTGCCGGGGACCGCGGTAGCGGTTTGTACAAGCGTTTGGAGGGCGGTTAAAGTAAGAGCGGCGGGCGTTTTGACACTCGAGGAGTCCTGTAATGGCGGCCATTGATCCTTTGGAATCGCTACATCCGCTGCGATCCAGCGAACGCTACCGCGGCGGGGCCATTGCCTTTCATTGGGCCATGTTCGTGCTGGTCGTGGTGGTGGGTGTGCTGGGACTTTTACACGACTCCTGGCCACGGCAAACACAGGCGTATTGGATCAATGTGCATGCCCTGATCGGCATCGCGCTATGGCTGCTGCTTGTGGCACGCTTCGGCTATCGTTTGCGTCACGCGCCTCCCCCGCTGCCGACCGAGGTCGGCGCATTCTCCCGGCGCTTCTCGACCCCGGTGCATTTTGCCCTGTATGCGCTAATGTTCGTCATTCCCATCATCGGTGTCGTGACCTTCGTCTATCACGGCCGCGTGTTTCAATTCGGCTTATTCGAGCTCGATTTAGGCATCAAGAAAAACCGGGCAATATTCGGACCCACCGAGGATATCCACGGTTACCTGGCCTATGCACTGTTCGCGCTCGCCGGACTGCATGCGCTAGCCGCGCTGTGGCATCAATTCGTGCTGCACGACGGTGTCTTGGCGCGAATATGGCCCGGTCGTTGACGCTGCACGCAGCCCTTCGGCCACGCTGCGGCAATAACCGACGCTCGATGGATTCGAGGTAATCGACCACGGGTGCACGCTCAACTAGCGTGTTCCCTGCCCTCTTGCTCGCTTACCGTATTGATCGCTTCCGGCATGGCATTCAGCCGCTCCTTGGGGATGCGTTTGCCGCTGGTATCGGACAATCCGTACGTTCCCTCATCGATTTTGGCGAGGGCACGCTCAACTCTGGCAAGTCTGTCGACGGTGCGATTGACCAAGACGCCTTCCGTTTCCAGCGTATCGAGTTTTTGGGCGTCATCCTCATATTCGCGTGCCTGCGCAGCCGAGGCATCCATGACATTCTTCTCCTCCAACTCGGTGGCGGAGTCGGTCTGGCGCAGCGCATCGCGCAGCTTGGTCAACTCTCGTCGCTTGCTCTCGATGAATGCCTCGTCGAGATCTTGGGTTGCATTGCTCATGGGTCTCTCCTGCGAAGGTGTCGGTTGGTATAGCACCTAATGCGAGTGCTTCCAACCGCCGCCGATTCCTACAGCACATTGCGCAAATTGCACCTTCACGGCAGTTTGGCTGCCGCAGACCATTTGCCCTCAACTTAACGCCTCGACGGCTGCGGGTTTGCGCCGCAGAAGGCAGCGAGCGCTTGGGAGTCTCGTTTGGAAATACACCTCGACTTGGTGGGCGGGCTGGCGGGCGATATGTTCATCGCAGCGTTGCTGGATGCTTTCCCGGAACACGAATCCGCCGTCACGACCGCCATAGAAGCCCTAAGCACCGAAATCCCAGTGCTGTCTGCGCTGCGAGCCTTCAAGGATGACGTGCTGCAAGGACGGCAATTCTGCGTCAGCGCCGCTGCTCGCACCGGCGCGCGCGCACCGCTCCTGCCCTCGGCGCATGCGCATTCGCACACGTCTTGGGCTCACATCCGCCGGCGACTCGAGGAAGCATCGCTATCCCCCGCCGTGATCGCACACGCGCTCCGGATTTTCACATTGTTGGCCGAGGCGGAAGCAACGGTGCATGGCATCGAGGTGGAACAAGTCTCTTTCCACGAAGTGGGCGCATGGGATTCGATTGCAGATATCGTCGGCGCCGCAGCGCTCATCGAGGCGCTGGGCGTCAGCCACTGGAGTTCATCGCCCGTGCCGCTCGGCAGCGGCCGCGTCGCGACGGCGCATGGCATGCTGCCGGTGCCGGCGCCCGCGACGGCGCAACTATTGACAGGCATGACGCTCATCGATGACGGTGTGGGCGGCGAGCGCGTTACGCCTACCGGCGCTGCCATTCTGCGCTATCTATGCCAGCCGCGCGCGAGCGGCGCGCCACTGGCCCGCACCCGCAGGCTCATCGCCACAGGCACCGGATTCGGCAGCCGCCGGTTGCCGGGGCTCAGCAATCATGTGCGCGTACTGTGCTTCGAGCCGGCGCTCGAAGCGCCCGTACAGCGCCGCATTGAAGTGCTGGAATTCGAGATCGACGATCAATCGTCCGAGGATCTCGCCGCCGGCCTCGACCGGCTGCGTACGCATGCCGGCGTCCTCGATGTCACTCAGTCGCCGGTGTTCGGCAAGAAGGGACGCATCATGATTCACGTTCAGGTGCTGGCGCGAGCTGCGCAAGCCGAGGCCGTGATCGACGCCTGTTTTCGCGAAACCACGACACTCGGTCTGCGGCAGCGTTCGGTGCAGGGCATCGGCTTAGAAAGGCACATGCAAGAAGTGCAAATCGACGGCCAGCGCCTGCGGGTCAAGGTTGCCAAGCGTCCCGGCGGCTGCACGGCCAAAGCGGAATCGGACGATATGCTGTCGCAGACCCAAGCCGGCCGTGCGGCGCTGCGCCGCCGTGCCGAGAGCCAGGCGCTGAAAGTCGAAGCGCTGAAAAGCGACGCGTCTAATGGCGGGGCGCCCAAAATAGACGCGCTCAACATCGAGCAGCTTTCCGATGCTTGAAGCATTGCGCACGGTGCTGCGCTCCTTACCCAGTCCCACGGTCGCGGTCAGCGGCGGCGTCGACAGCGTTACGCTGGCCGCCGTCGCGGTGCAGACCTGGAGCGATACCTTGTTGATGCATGCCGTCTCGCCGGCCGTACCGCACGAAGCCACCCAGCGATTGCTGCGGCTGGCGGCGCTGCGCCGCTGGCAATTGCAAATCGTGGACGCCGGAGAGTTTGCCGACCCGCGCTACCGCGA
>Ga0116227_10013488_pt1 | contig 12819 bp, 9 predicted proteins | sample S1TSphgellanicum_FD_89693 | JGI IMG/M metagenome (GOLD analysis project Ga0116227, IMG submission 89693) | Host-associated microbial communities from peat moss isolated from Minnesota, USA - S1T2_Fb - Sphagnum magellanicum MG | ecosystem: Host-associated > Plants > Peat moss > Unclassified... | reverse complement strand
TTGCGGGCAAGCGGGTGGGGTTGCCGATCTGTGGCGGCAATATCGATGTGCGGATTATGGCGAATGTGTTGTTGCGCGGGTTGCTGCGCGATGGGCGGTTGCTGCGGCTGCGGATGGAGATCCCCGACCGGCCTGGCGTTCTTGCTGATATTTCAACGAAAATTGGTGTTTCTGGCGGGAATATCATCGAGGTAAGTCATCAGCGGCTGTTTGCGTCGCCGAGCGTGCAGTCGGCGCAGTTGGAGGTGATGGTGGAGGCGCGGGATCCGCTGCATGCGGCGGAGATTGAGGCGGCGCTTGCGGTTTCTTATAGTGTTGCGCGGATTTAGGAAGGAAGAAGTTCTTTTTTGAAAAAAAGAACCAAAAAACTTTTGATTATTGGCACCCGACTGTGGAAACAGTGCGGCTCCAATATGTAAAAGTTTTTTGGTTCTTTTTTTCAAAAAAGAACTGCTTCCTTCACATAAATCCCAGCCAGAGTCTCAAACATATCCTTCTCAGCCTCGCCGAACCGGCCGAGAACCGGACTATCGATATCCAGCACGCCCACCAGCGCGCCACGCGCAATCAGCGGCACCACAATCTCCGACTGCGATGCGCTGTCGCATGCGATATGCCCCTCGAACGCATGCACATCGGGCACCACGATCGTCTCGCGCCGCGCAGCCGCGGTGCCGCAGACGCCGCGGCCGAGCGGAATGCGCGTGCAGGCGGGCAGGCCCTGGAAGGGGCCGACCACCAGCGTGTCGCCGCGGAGAAAATAAAAGCCGGCCCAGTTCAGATCAGGCACACGCGAAAAAATCAGCGCCGCCGTATTCGCCGCCCTGGCTACCGGGTCGGACTCGCCGACGAGCAGGGCACGCAATTCCTCGGCAACATCGGCGCTCATGTGGGTTTGAACGTGAGTGCCGCACCGTTCATGCAGTAGCGCTGACCGGTGGGGCGCGGACCGTCCGGAAATACGTGGCCCAGATGGCCGCCGCAGCGGGCGCAATGCACTTCCACGCGGCGCATGCCGAGCGAGCGGTCTTCGGTGGTGCCGACGGCACCTGCGAGTGGCGCGTAAAAACTTGGCCAGCCGGAGCCGCTCTCGTATTTGGTGCTGGAATCGAACAGCGCCGCCTCGCAGGCCGCGCAAAAGAACTGGCCGGCGCGCTTCTCGGCATTCAGCGGGCTGGCGCCTGGGCGTTCGGTGCCGTGCTGGCGCAGCACGCGATATTGCTCGGGGGTTAGCTCGCGGCGCCATTCGGCGTCGGGCTTGGTGACTTCGTATTCGGTGTCGGCCATTTTTGTCTCCTCCTGGCTTTGTGGGGAAGAAAGTATGTTCTTTTTTGGAAAAACGAACCAAAAAACTTTCGGACATGAGAACCGCGCCGCTCGAACCGTCGGGTCCAATGAATAAAAGTTTTTTGCTTCTTTTTTCAAAAAAGAAGTCCTTCCTTTCACTCTCTCCGATAAACGGCAAAATACCGGTCCGCCACCCCATCAGCCCGATAATGCGTCCATTGCGCGGCAAACCGCGGGTCTCGCAGCAGCCAGGCCAGCACATCAAAATGCAGCGGCAGCCCAGGCAATTGCTCGGTCTGCACGAACACCAGCGGCGGCTTGAACGATGCCAAATCCTCGGCCATCGCCTGGCGGAACGGCGCCTCCCACCGCGAATGTTCGCCGCGCGCTTCCGCCGCGACGATCCCCGGCAGCAGCATCATGCACCCGAAGCGTGAGGCCCAGCTATGGCCGGTCTCGACCGCAAACGGAAAGCCGGGTGTGCCGGCCGAAGTCAGCACCTCGAAACTGCCGGGGCTTTGCAGGATCAGGCGCCGGATCGTGGGAAAATGGAACTCGACGTAATCGGGGGCTTCGAATTGCGCGCCGGCGCGAACGACGAGCAGGAATGCGGCGGCGCCCGCCAGCAGCCGCCATCGGGGCGGGACCGTGGGCGCCAGAACCACCAGGCCCGTGAGGATGGCAATGAAGAAGCTGGCGATAAAGCACTGGTAATCCCAACCTTTGTCTTGCAGCACGAAAATCGCCAGAGCGGCGGCAATCACTGCCGGCATCACATGGCGAAGACGGTTGAAGGCGGCGTTGTCGTCGTGTCTCCAGGCCAGGGCGGTAAAAAGCGCGAGCACGCCCCACTCCGCGGTCTTGCGGAGTGTTGTCGCGGTATCGGCGAAGGCGCCATAAAGATCGATCACCCAGGGCACTACCGTGCTGGCGTAAAGCGGAAATACCAGCTGGTACATGGGCACAGTCACCGCGGCGCTCACCGCCAGGCCGATCTGCTCCCACCACAGCAGCGCGTTGCGGCCATCTATCAGCAAGCTTACGCCTTCCGCAGCAACAATAACCAAACCGAATGGCGGCTTGATATTGGCGGCCACGCCAGCGACCAGGCCGATGGCGAAACGCCATGCGCCGCCCATGCGTCCATCTAACCCGCGCATGGCTACGGTCAGCACATAAGGTGTTGCGAGAATGCAAAACAGATGCTCGCGTTCGGCAAAAAGACTGACCGGCAGGAAGAATATGGACAGGAAGAGCAGTAGCTTCAGCCCATCAGCGCGGACGAGCGGCAGCCCGTAGCGGTCGATCATGCGGGCGCTGACCAGGAATGAGAGCGTGCCTAGGGTTGTTACGTAGGCGAGGATGGCGTGGAATGCGGACCAGCCGGTGGCGTTTCCAATCCATACGGCGGGGATCATGCTGAGCGACGCGAATGGCGCGTTCGGCTCTATCAGATCTTTGTAAAGCACGGCGCCGCGAAGCATTTTTTGCCCGACATAATAGAACCAGGATACGTCCGGATTCATTGCGAGCGATGCGTTATACCAGACCGCCAGCACAAGGCCCGCGAGCAACAGGGCGCGCCGGGCGAACAAGGTTACCGGCACGGCGGCAAGCTCGTGCTCACGTCTCGCTGAGGCGCTCATTTTGGGATGGAACCGTCCGGCAGGAGTTGACTTAACTCGCCGTTGCGCATCAGCCCGGCGCGGATCAGCCGGGGGCGGCCTTTCACTTCCTCCATGATTTTGGCGACATATTCGCCGACCAGCCCGATGGCGAACAGGTTGATGGCGCCAAAGAACAGTGACGCGAGAAGCAGGGTTGTGGCACCGCGTGGTGCAATGTCGGGTATCAGCAGCCGCAGCAAGGTGACAACGACCGAAGCGACAAACGACACGGCCAGCAGCACCATGCCGCCGGCCGACAAAATTTTCAACGGCGTATTGCTGAACGAGAATATGCCGCGCTTCGCCCATTCCAGATTCTTCAGCAGATTATTCGTGCTTTCGCCGAACATGCGCTTGGGGCGGAAATAATCCACGCCGGTCTGCCGGAAACCGACATAGGCGCGCAGGCCACGCAGGAACAGGTCGCGCTCCGGGCAGCGCAGCAGCCAGCCAACGACGCGGCGGTCGATGAGAGAGAAATCGCCTGCGTCGTGCGGGATTTTTACGTAGCTGAATTTTGCGAAGACCCGATAGAAACTCTTGTAGAGCAGGCCCCATATGAACGGCATTTCGCGCCGCACGCGGCGGCCATAGACGACGTCGTAGCCGGCGACCCATTGCTCGTAAAAATGCTCGATCAGCTCGGGCGGATCTTGCAAATCGCCATCCAGCAGGATGCAGGCCTGCATGACGGACATTTCCATGCCGCTGCGGAATGCCATTTGCGAGCCGAAATTGCGGGAATGGGTGATGCCGACGACATGCGGATCGGTTTTGGACAGTTCGAGTATGCGCTCGCCGCAGTCATCGGGGCTGCCGTCGTTGACGAAAATGATTTCGTAGTCCACGTCGAGCTTACGAAACACATTGGTTAGCCGCTCGTGCATGATGGGGATGGCCTGCCCGTCCATGTAGCAGGCAATGATGGCGGAGAGGCTGCGGCGGCGTGGGCCGGCGTTTCGCTTGGTGGCGGCGCCGAAGCTGGCGGCGTCCAAACTCTTGATCCAGGCTGCCATGTTTTGCAGGCCCTGGGGGAGCGTGGTCTGCGCGCGCCATCCCAGGCTTTTTTCCGCTTTGGCGGGCGATGCATACCAGTCTGCCAGGTCCCATTGGCGGCCCTGCATGCTGCCGAAGGCGGGTGCTTCGGTGATGCCGAACGTCTGCGCCGTCACGGCGGCGAGATCGCGCATGGTGGTGTGGCGGCCGCTGCCGATATTGAAATTTTCTCCGTAAATATCGGGCGACATTTTGGCGGCCGCCATGATGAAGGCGTCGCATACGTCCTCCACATACACGTAGTCGCGCGAGGTTTCGGCGTTGACGAAGGGCGGAAATTTTCCTTCGAGCGCTTTGGCGATGAGGTTGGGGAAGAGGCGCGACGTGTCCTCGTAGGGTCCATAGACCGAGTAGAGGCGCAGATTGACGATGGGCAGGCGGCGGACCCGGCCGGCGTAGGTAATAAAATCGCTGGCGGCCGCCTTGGATACGGAATAATGGCTGTTGGGCAGGAGCGATTCTGTCTCGTCCGGGCCGGCGCATTTCAGGCCGTATTCCGAGGAGCTGCCGGCGTGTATGAACGCGGCGAATTTGCGCTCTGCCAGCAGCTCGACCAGTTGCACGAGGGCGAGGAAATTTGTGCGGTATATCAGCGCATGATCGGTTTCGAAAGAGTAGGCGCCGTAGGCCACGGTGTCGAAGATCGTGCCTGGTGCCAGACTTTCCACCATGTTGCGCGTGGCAGCGAGGTCGGTGAGGTCGATTTCCAGCACATGTCTGCGGTCGATGCCGTCCAGCCGCCAGGCGGGCAGGTTGCGCACGACGCCGAATACGTCGCTGCGGTGTTTCAGCAAGCGGCGCAGCAGGTTGGCGCCGACGAAACCGCCGGCGCCGAGCACGAGGATCGGGCCTTGCAGCGGATCAACCCAGTCCGATGGCTTCATGCGGGCACGTGCGCAAACGATACGGCAACTTGCGCAATGGTAGCGGGATCGAGACCTGCCTGTTTGCGCATGAAGAGTTGCGAACCATAGGTTTCGCGTGGTGCATTGCTGGCGTGCAGATGCGCGAATTTCTCCAGGCTGATACCGGCGGATGCGGCCCAGAGACATAGCATGCTACCGACACCGCCTTGCGCGACATGTTCTTCTATGACCGCTAGACGCGGCGTTTGCCGTAGGGCACGCACAAGTTCGTCGGGTGGGGCCGTACCAGCGCGCAATTCGCACATGGCCCACAATGCCGGCCTTGCGTCCTGAGGCATGTCGCGCAAAACGGCCCAGGCTGAGCCGGCCAGTGGCCCGACAGCTACCATAATTCCGCACGAACCCGCGAGCAGGCAGCGCCATGGCGCGTAAGCGGGGATGGAAACACCGGCAGGCGCTTCACCGCGGCCGAGCCGGATATAGGCAGGTGCTTCGCATGTGCCGGCGGTGGCGACGACCGACGCAACATCCTCGTCGAACGCCGGGGCGAATATGATCATGCCACGCAGGGTCAGCAACACACCGTAATCTTCGAGCGCGTGGTGCGTCGCGCCCATCACGCCATAGCCGTAGCCGCCGCCGTTGGCGAGCAGTTTGACCGGCAGCCGGTGCATGCAGATGTCGTTACGAATTTGTTCGAACGCACGGGCGTAGCAGAATGGGGCGATGGTGTAGGTCCAGGCTTCCAGCCCCTCGTGCGCCAGGCCGGCGGCCACGCCCATCATGTTCTGTTCGGCGACGCCGCAATTGACGAAGCGCGCGCCCATTGCTGCCTGCAACGGCTCAAGCGCCATGAACCCTAAATCGCCTGTCAGAAACACCATGTCGTCGTGCTGGGCTGCACGGGCGACGAGCGCCTGGCACAAGGCGTCTCTCACGCTGCGGCACCAAAGGCTGCGCGCGCCGCCGTATATTGAGCTTCGGTTGGCGGCAGATAATGGCTGGCCATCGTATCGGCGACGCCTGGTATTCCGTGACCCTTGATGGTGTTGAGGATCACAAGCACAGGCCGGTCGCGGCCAGGCGTAAGTGCTGCGCGCATGCTGTCGAGATCGTGGCCATTGCAGATGCGCGTATCGAAGGCCAGGCCGGAGAGGCGTTCGTGCAGCGGGTCCATCGATGCCGTGTCGGCTGTGCTCCCAAAACCTTGCAGCCTGTTGTGATCGACAAGGATTGTGAGGTTGGCCAGGCGCCGGTGCGTCGCGAAAATGGCGGCTTCGAGCGTGGAACCCTCCTGCCATTCACCGTCCGAGGTCAGGCAGAAGATGCGGCGCGCCGCGTTTTGCAAACGCGCGGCCAGCGCCAGGCCGGCGGCGAGCGGCAGGCCATGACCGAGGCTGCCGGTGGCGAAGGCAACACCATCGATGCCGAGTGCTGGCGGGTGCCCGGCGAGTCGGGTGCCGTCTTTATGGAACGTATCGAGATCGGCGTCGCTGAGTTTGCCGCATGTCGCGAGCGTGACGTAGAGCGCGCCGGCCGAGTGGCCTTTGGAGAGGATGAAGCGGTCGTTGGCGCTCATGATGTCGTGGTGCAGCAGCATGAGCGCATCGATGCAGGAGAGATTGCCGCCGAGATGGCCGACTCTGGCACGGAAATGCATGTCCAGTAGTCGGCGGCGGGCCTGGTTTAGCGTGTCCTGGGTTAGCGTCATGCTTTATCATGGCATAACGGGGACGGGCTTGGCAGTAGGAAGCAGTTCTTTTTTGAAAAAAAGAACCAAAAAACTTTTATTCCATGGCGTATGTCGCTGGATAGGCTCAGCCCAATATTCAAAAGTTTTTTGCTTCTTTTTTTCAAAAAAGAAGTGCTTTCTTTGCTTACGCATTAAGCCGGAACAGCAGGCATGATCTTGCCGTCACGTCGTACACATCACCGATGATAAAGGGCTCCTCGCGCACCTGGTCGGGCGTGTTCGTGTCGAACAGAAGTTTCCAGTGCTTGCCATCCGTGCAGTCCGGCAAAGTAAATTTTACGATGTCATGATAGGCGTTCAGCACGAACAGCATGGTGGCCGCACTGCCGCGGCGGCGGATGCCGGTGGCTTGCGCGCGGCCGTCCATGAGCATGCCGAAGCAGCGCATGTTGCCGTCCACCCAGTCGTTGTCGCTCATATATTCGCCGTTGGGGTTGAACCAGGAGGCGTCGCGCACCCCCAGCTCCTCGTTCCATTCGCCGGTCATGAAGCGGCCACGGCGCAGGATCGGGTAGTCGTGGCGCAACTGGGTGAGCAGGCGCACGAAGCCGATCATGGACATGCCCTTCTGGCCGATGTCCCAGTTCACCCAGGAAATTTCATTGTCCTGGCAATAGGCGTTGTTGTTGCCGTTCTGGGTGCGGGCGAATTCGTCGCCGGCGAGGATCATCGGCGTGCCCTGGCTGAGCAGCAGGGTTGCCATCATGTTGCGCATCTGCCGGTTGCGCATTTCGCACACTGCCTCGTCCGTGCTCGGGCCTTCGGTGCCATGGTTCCAGCTTCGGTTGTTGCTGGTGCCGTCCTTATTGTCCTCGCCGTTCGCGTCATTGTGTTTGTCGTTGTAGGTGACGACGTCGTTGAGCGTAAAACCGTCGTGCGCGGTGATGAAATTCACGCTGGCCCAGGGTTTGCGGCCGCGGCGGTTGAACATGTCGGCGGATGCGCACAGGCGCGGGGCCATGACGCGGGCGGGAACGTCGCCCTTCCACCATTGCCGCACTTCATCACGAAACTTGTCGTTCCACTCGGCCCAGCCTGGCGGAAACCCGCCGACCTGATAGCCGCCGGGGCCGCAATCCCAGGGTTCGGCGATGAGTTTTACGCCGCCGAGCACCGGATCCTGGCTACAGGCCTTCAAGAACCCGCTCTGATCATCGAAACCATGCGGCTCGCGCGCCAATATGGTGCCGAGGTCGAAGCGGAAACCATCGACCTGCATATCCTCGACCCAATAGCGCAAACTGTCGGTGACCATCTGAATCACGCGCGGGTGGCTGAGATTGACCGTGTTGCCGGTGCCGGTATCGTTGATATAGAAACGTTTTTTGTCCGGCATGAGACGGTAATAGGAGGCATTGTCGATACCCTTGAACGACAGCGTGGCACCGCGCTCGTTGCCTTCGGCCGTGTGGTTATAGACGACGTCCAGAATCACTTCGAGGCCGGCATCATGAAGCCGCGCGACCATTTCCTTGAATTCCGCGAACGCAAATGCCTTGTTGCGCGCATAACGCGGATCGGGGGCGAAGAAGCCGATCGTGTTATAGCCCCAGTAGTTCGTCAGCCCCTTATCCAGCAGATAATCGTCATTGATAAAAGTATGGATGGGCATGAGCTCGACGGAGGTGACGCCGAGCGAGCGGATGTAATCCACCACCTCTTTCTGCGTCAGCCCGGCGAAGGTGCCGCGCATCTCTTCCGGCACGGCCGGGTGCAATTTCGTAAAGCCGCGCACATGGGTTTCGTAAATAATGGTCTGTTCCCACGGAACCCGCGGCTTGCGCGCCCGGCCCCATGTAAAAGCCGGATCGACCACGCGGCATTTGGGCATGAAGGGGGCGCTGTCGCGCTCATCGAAACTCAGATCAGTGTTCGGCGCGCCGATCGTGTAGCCGAACACTTCGGGGTGCCACGAGAGTTCGCCCACATGGGCGCGCGCGTACGGGTCCAGCAGCAGCTTGTTGGCATTGAACCGGTGGCCTTCTGTCGGCGCATAAGGCCCGTGCACGCGGTAGGCATAGACGGTGCCGGGCCTGGCATCGTGAACATAGCCGTGCCAGACTTCATCGGTGAATTCGGGCAACTCGATGCGCTCGATTTCGGTCTGGCCCTCGTCGTCGAACAGGCATAGCTCCACCTTGGTGGCGTTGGCGGAGAAGAGCGCGAAATTCACCCCCAGACCGTCCCAGGTAGCGCCGAGCGGATGCGGCTGACCTTCGGAGAGGCGCGAGCGGCGAATGATCTGGCTCATGGCGTTGGTGGCTCCTGGTGGCGCGCGGTATCAACCGCGACCTGTGCAGTCGGTTCCGGGTGCGTCGCAAAAGATGGCGGTCATTGGGGGAAGTAGGAAGAAAGGCGTTCTTTTTTGAAAAAAAGAACCAAAAAACTTTTGAATCTTTGCTGAGCCTCTCCGGAAAGGCCGAAGCCAAATTTGCAAAAGTTTTTTTGCTTCTTTTTTTTCAAAAAAAGAAGGCCTTTTTTTACAGCACGGTCTGAAATTGCGGCCGCCCAAGCTCAGGCAGCAGCGGCAGCAGCACATGCAAATCGCGCTCGGCCACGCAGCAGAGATAAAGGGCGCGGGGCGAAGGCGGCGCCTCCGTCGGCAGCCCGTCGGCGCCGAGCGGCAGAGCCGTCAGGCCAAGGTCGCCATAAATTTTGAGAAACTCGCTGCCGGCGCGCCAGATGGCGGCGTCGCGGCCCTCCTGTTGCGCCAGGTCGCGCAGGCGCCAGATGGCGGAGACACGGTCGCTCTCCGCGCCGGCCGGGTCGCCCAGGCCGAGCAGAACGCCGCCGATGCGCCGGAACGGGATGCCGGAGCGCGCCGCTTCGCCCAGCACCAGCCCGTCGGCCTCGGGCGGCGGCAGGCGGCCGAAGGCGGCGTAACGCAGACGGCTCTCGGCGTTCCATGGCAGGGCGCGGACCCGGCCGGGGCGGATCACGCCCCACAGAGCCGCGAGCGCCAGACATACGGCCAGGCCCACGGCGGCGCGGATCGGCATCGGCGCGCGCTTGGACAGGACGACGGCCCACCAGCTGGTATGCGCCAGGTTGCGCACGCGGGGCTCGAAACTCGCGAGCCACATGACGCTGACCAGCAGCGCAAACACGGGGATCAGCGTGCTCGACCGGAGCGGCTGGCTGATCAGGCGCGCGTGGCGGTAATAGGCGCCCCGGAACGGCGCCACCGACAGGGCGGCGAGCACCAGCACGGCGGCGACGAAGGTCGGTTCGCCTTGCAGGAAGGTGACGGCGGCGCCGGCGAGCAGGGCGATGATCGTCGCCCCCCAGGCCAGCGTCACCCGCTGCGACAGGCCGATGGCGAGCACCATCAGCACGGTGCCGATGAGCGAGGGGATGTATTGGCCGGCGCTGGCGGCGAAGGCGGCGAAATCAGGGTCGATCCAGGAATAGTCCGGGTGCGTGTCGAGCACGCCGATGGCGAGCAGCATGGCGGCACACATGGCGACGCCGCCGGTGGAGGCGGCCACGGCGAAATCCGGCTCGCTCCAGCGCGCGGACGGGGCGCGCGCGCGCAAGGTCGCCGGCAGGCCGCGGCGGCTGACCAGCACCTCGTTGCCGGCAAACAGCGCGCCGCTGAGGAACAGCGGGATGACATAATAGTAGAGGCGGAAGACGAAGGTCGCGCTGAGCACGACAGGTGCCGACAGATACGGCGACAGGCCCAGCAGCACCACCGTATCGAACACGCCGAGCCCGCCCGGCACGCTGGCGACAATGCCGGCGGCGTAGGAGCCCAGATACACCGCCACGAACCGCAGCCAGGTCAGCCCGTGCGCAGGCGGCAGCAGCACGTAGAAGATGGACGCGGTCACCGACACATCCACCGCCGCCAGCACCACCTGCGCCAGGGCCATGCGCCAGTGCGGCAGCTCGATCTCGCGGCCGAACAGGCGCAGCACGGGATAGAGGCGCGAGATGGTCATGTAGCCGGCCACGACCGCCCACAGCAGGGCGCCCGCAATCCAGAATACGACATGCGGCAGATGCGTGCCGAACCAGGGCACAGCCGCCGGCTCGCCGAACAATATCGCCCCGCCGAGCGACATGCCGCCGAGGCCAAAGGTCAGGCTGCAGAACGCCACCACCTTGCCGATCTGGTAAGGCGTCAGCCCCCAATGCGCATAGAGCCGGTAGCGCACGGCCGCGCCCGACACGGCCGCAAACCCCAAATTATGCGCGAGCGCACAGGCGCAGAACGAGGCGAAGGCGGCACGCACATAGCTGACGTGATGCCCGGCATAGACCGTCGCCAGCTTGTCGTAGAACGTCAGCACGCCGTAACTCAAAACAGTCACTAACGCCGACAAAACCAGCGAGCGGCGGGGAATCGCCGCCAGCGCATGGCCTACGTCGCGGACGTTCAGATGGCGGAATTCGCGCTGCACGACATAGATCGCGCCGCACAGAAGCACGACGCCTAATAAAGCGGGGATGTGACGAAGGAAGGCCAGGGGGGCTCTGCCCCCCGCGCCACGGTCGCTCGGACCGGTGGCGCTCCCGTGGCGCCCCCGCTGGGGCCGAGAGGCCCCAGACCCCGATTCTTTAGGCAGGTACTTCGACATCCGTGCGAGCCAAAGAAACCTCGATCAAAGCGACCGTCTCCGAGACACCGTACAACGCCACAAAACCACCAAACCTTGGCCCCTCATCCTGGCCCAGCAGCACCTGATACAAACACGCAAACCACGCTTTGAGCGACGCCAGCCCATGCCGCTTGCCAACCGCATACACGAGATCCTGTATCTCGGACGCCGGCAAAGCGGGATCGATGCCGCGCAACACCGCGGCCAGATCCTCCAGCGCCTCCCGCTCCTCAGGCCCCGCTGCCCGAAACTTCTTCTTGGGCCGGACAAAATCCTGAAAATAAGCAATCGCATGCTCGATCAGGCGCGCCAGCAAAGGCTCGCTCTCAGGCGAGGCCGACGGAATATAGCGCTGCACAAACCCCCACAGCATTTCGGGTGTCTGCGCGTTGATCACGCTGGCCAGATTCAGCAACATCGAGAAGGGGATAGGGCTGCCCGCATCGGCCGGAATGCGGCCGGCGTGAATATGCCAGGCCGGATTGGCCTGAACGACCGTAGAATCCTCGGACCGCGAACGGTCGATGTTCGCAATATACTCGTCGGCCGCGCGGGGGATGACATCGAAGAAGAGTTTTTTGGCGCGGTGCGGCTGGTTGTACATGAACTGCGCCAGGCTCTCCGGCGGCGCATACCGTAACCAGTCGTCAACGCCTAAGCCGTTGCCCTTGCTCTTGCTGATTTTCTGGCCGCGCTCATCGAGGAACAGCTCGTAGGTGAAACCGATCGGCGGCTTGGCGCCCAGCACGCGGCACACTTCGCCGGATAATTTGACGCTGTCGATCAGATCCTTGCCGGACATTTCGTAATCCACGCCCAGCGCAAACCAGCGCATCGCCCAGTCCGCCTTCCACTGGCATTTGGCGTTTCCGCCCAGCACGGAGGTTTCGTATTTCACCCCGTCGCGGTCGGTCCAGAACACGGTGGCGGCCGCGGGATCGACGCGCTCGATATGCACCTGCTCCACCACGCCGGTTTTGGGGTGGATGGGCAGAATCGGCGAGTAGGTCGCGCGACGCTCCGGGCCGAGCGTGGGGAGGATGACGGCAATGATTTCGTCGAACGCCTCCAATACCCGGCGCAAAGCGGCGTCGAACCTTCCTTCGGCGTAATAGTCGCTTGCCGAGGCGAATTCGTACGTGAAACCAAAACTGTCTAAAAAACCGCGCAGCCTGGCGTTGTTGTGGTGGCCGAAACTTGGGTGGGTGCCGAACGGGTCCGGGATGCGTGTCAGCGGCTGGCCGATGTAGGCGCGCAGCATGTCGCGGTTCGGCACGTTGTCGGGGACTTTGCGCAGACCGTCCATGTCGTCGGAGAAGGCCAGCAGGCGGGATTGCTTGCCGGTCAGCACCGTGTAGGCGTGGCGCACCCAACTGGTGCGCGCCACTTCGCCGAACGTGCCGATGTGCGGCAGGCCGGAGGGGCCGTAGCCGGTCTCGAACAACACCTCGCGTTTGCCCTGCTCCTCCGCGCGGACGGCGATCTTCTGGGCCTCCTCGAAAGGCCAGGCGCGAGGCAAAATGTCGGCGTTACTGTCGGACATGCGGCGCAACCTAGTCGCGCACGTGCGCCGATGCTACCCCACC
>Ga0116227_10013487_pt1 | contig 12822 bp, 9 predicted proteins | sample S1TSphgellanicum_FD_89693 | JGI IMG/M metagenome (GOLD analysis project Ga0116227, IMG submission 89693) | Host-associated microbial communities from peat moss isolated from Minnesota, USA - S1T2_Fb - Sphagnum magellanicum MG | ecosystem: Host-associated > Plants > Peat moss > Unclassified... | reverse complement strand
GTGAGCACCTAATAGCAATTTAATTCAGTTTCCATGGCCACAAGGCATTTCACTCCTTCAAAATGGTCCATTTTGTGAAGCAGAAGGCCCCATGCCAGATTTTGCTGGACTCCACAGAGGGGTGTAACCCCAAGGTAAGTGGGTAACTGAAGCACCTAGTTGGCATCCTAGGTGGCACACACCTGTGCATACTACTATTTCCAATGCACCCAAAAAGGATATGAGGGTCCACCTCTAAAGTATTCTTTTCTCTCTCTTGTTGGGGTTTTATGATTGGCCATAGGAATACTGTTATAGGGTTTCATATCTTCTTTCAAGTTTACACTTGGCAAGTATTCACAACTTTCATCTTTTGCTTTTTGAATGCTCCAAGACCCTTTTCTCATGTCCCTTCAAGATTTGACAAGTGGCACATAATTTTTGTGTGTGTGTGTGTGTGTGCATGTGTGTTTTTATAGAGAAACCAAAGACCTAAACCTTTAGTCCAAAAATTCAAGAGCACAAGCTTAGTTAGGTTTTTGACATGTGTTTCAATGACCATGGACATGGGAATTAGTTTATGATGACAATATGTCATATAGTTTGGAGCCATTGAAATTAATTTTTTTACCTTTAGGTTTAGGTGTAATTTCAAATTACCCTAAATAAAATAAAATAAAATAAAATAAATTTATGTGAATTTTATTTGCCTATGGAGTTGACTATTTTTTAACCGTTAAAACTCCCAATGGTTCAGAAAGAAATGTGGAACTTCAACAAATTGTTGTTAAAGGGATCCTAGTAATTTTCTTCTTTTTTTTATAAATTTTTAAAAATAAATCATTTCAAGATTTAATTTAATTCTTGTGATACATATGCTACAATTTTGTGTTTAAAACATTGTATTTACACACACCTATTATTATTATTATTAGTGCCTTAGTAGCAACTTCAACACAAATTATATTATTTTTAGAAATGCCAATCTTTTTCCCAAAATGTTTTTTTTCTTTCTCAAAGAGACTTTTTTTGTGAAGGAAAATGAAGAATCTTTTTGAAAATATTGCAATATCACAAATTTCAATATATGAAAATTGCAATAGCTATCACAATATAAAGAGCTATTGCAATATATTAAAAAACACATTTGGGATTTTCTTCCATCATCTTATTTAGGGATTTTGGACATTTGAATAATAATAAGGATACAACAACTTTCATGTTGAATTTTTTTTAAGGAACATGCTTTTTTTTATTTAAAAAAATAAAAGGGAGACTTTATTCATGTGTGTTATTTAAATCCATGAAATTATAATATTGAAACATAAAATAGCCTCTCTTAATACCCAAACCCTAAAACTCATCAACAATTTAACAAGAATCCCTTAAACCCTAAACCCTAAACCCTAAAAAAAAAAGAAAAAACCCCTGAAAGGTATCTTTTGAGCCCTAAACCCTAATCTTATGTTCATAGAACTCCTATGTGTCTGTCTGTGCTGCTTTGCTTTTTGGTATGTGTCTCTGTGTCTGTGTCTGTGTGCTTACATTTTCTCCAAAACAACTTGTGAAGTCCAACAACCATCCACAACAAGCTGCTGCTGTTCTTGGATGATGAGTCCCTGATGTACAAGAAGAGATTGTGCTGTTAGCTTGCACTTGGTGCAGCTTCTCTAGACAGCAAAACCCATTTCTTGGCCTTCCTTTGGAACTTTTATCTGATGGGTTTCTTGTTCTTGTTCTTGTTCTTCTTGTTCTTCTTCTTGTCTGAATAGCATCTGTCTGGGTACCTACCTACCTACCCTTATGTGTTTTCTTACCCCTTTTTGTTTCCATCTGGGTTTTGGGTTTTTGTTTGGTTGACCTAGATTGATAGATTTGATGGACTGATTGATAGATAGATAGATGGATGGATGGATGGATGGATAGGTGGAAACTCTTGGGTTTTGATTGTTGCATGATCTCTGGTTTCTAGTAAACATTTATTTGAACTTCAATCAATGATCTTCAAATGCAAAATGAAGAAATTCAGACATGAAGAGATCATGTGATTGAGAACTCTAGGGTTTTTCTTGGCTGAGTCTTGAGAAATTTTTGAATTTGTGTAGATGAGAAGTAAAAGAATGCCAAGCTCTGAGGATTCCTCATCTGCAGCAGCTTGGATTTCTGGCATTTGGGTTTCAACAAACTCCTTGCTAGACTGGAATAGTGTTGGTCAAGGAGAAAGACAGATTACTCTTCTTCTTACTTAGCTGTTTCTCTTCTTCAGGTTTCATGGCTATCAGATTTGGAGGAGACTAAGTTTTTTTCTACCCAGCAGCAGTAAGTAGCTAGGATGAATTCAAAGGGTTGAGAACTTGATGGGGTTTTGCCATTTGGCTGGTTGCTGGTTGCTGGATCCCAAGAGAGTTGAGATCATGTCATAGCTCTGGCAGACTTCAAACCCTTGGAAATGGAGTGAGGGGGAAGATTGATATAAGGCTTTGATACCTTTGAAGGCCAGGGTTAGCAGAAGAAGAGAAGAAGAAGAAGTTGGGAGTGTGGTAGGGTGGTGTTGCAAAAGAGAAACATCACAACCGGTTTCTCTTGTTGCTTTGAAAGGCAAGGCAAGGCAAGGCAGCACCGCCACCGTCACCAGGTTTGTTGAATTTCAAAATTTGCAGCAGAACCTAGAGATGTCATCCTCGATAGGGTTTTTGACAGAGGAGCAGTGGAGACTGATGAGATCAGCATCATATGGACAAGACCCAATGCCAGAAGAATCAAGCAAATTGATGTGATCAGCTTCTCATGGACATCATACAATGCCAGAAGTCACCTTAGTTGGACCTGCAGTCACCAGAAAAGTTCCAAGGAGAAATTGGTGAGCCTGGTGGAAGAGTATTTTGTTTTGGATGATGTCATGAGAATGGCAATGGATCTACACACTCTTGGATCCCCCAACTATCACCATTATTTTGTGAACAAACTTGTATCAATGGCGCTTGATTGCCATGATTGGGAGAAAGAGATGGCATCCATTTTGCTTTTGGCACTGTATGTAGTCGTGATTGAACCAGACCAGATCGCAAAAGGGTTCAGGAATCTGCTAGAATCAGTTGATGACCTTTCTCTAGACATTCCAGATGCAGTTGATAATTTGGCAGTTTTTCTGGCACAAGCTGTGGTGGACGATATTCCCTCTGGCATTCCTCACAAACGTGAAAAAAGTCCTGGCAGAGGGCTCTCAGGGGGTTGCCATCATGCAGCAAGCAGAGAAGAGCTATCTGCTGGCACTGCATCATGTAGAAGTTGTGAAGCACAAATGGGGCAGGAGCACCCACACGACAGTTGCTGAAGTCCAGGCCAAGATTGTTGCTCTGTTGAAAGAGTATGTAGAGAGTGGTGACAAAGCCGAGGCATGTCACTGCAAACATGCCATTTTCCATCATGAGGTGGTCAAGAAGGCATTGGTGTTGGTTATGGAGGAGAATGTGGCAGAAGCAAAGATCTGGGCCCTACTTCAAGAGACTGCAGACGAGGGTCTCATCACATCCAGTCAAATGGCCAAAGACTTCACAAGGCTGTCAGATTCCATTCATGACCTTGCATTAGACATCCCAGATGCAAACAAGATGCTCAAGGTTTTCACAACAAGGTCAATCAGTCAGCACAATTGGATGGGTTTTTTCAAATTCATTGTCTCCATTGCTGAGGACTTCAGAAATAATTTGGAAAAAAAATTTATGATTTCCTTCTTACATCTCCCTTCACTTGATGATGATATGTGTCTTTTTTTTGTCTTCACCTTGTACAGGGCAGTGGATGATGATTGGATGAGTGCTCCATTTTCCAGAACTGTTAACTTCAGAGTTGCTGAGTTCCATTTGAGAATCTGAAGAAGTGCGTATGTTCAACCTGAAGGCAACAAGCATCATCCAAGAATACTTCTTGTCTGATGGCATTGGTAAAGTCATATGGAGCTTTCAGGTTCTTGCAGCCCCTGATTACCATACTGCTTTTGTGAAGAGATTCATAACTCTGGCCATGGACCAGTTAGTGTCATCTTTCGTCAGACCCAAAAACTACGTATCCAAAAGCTTTTCCTCACCTTCCCTCCTCACCCATTACACTAAACCCTAAATCCTAAACCTCGTGTTACATGTCCTGTCAGTTTCAGCAGGAAAAACCAAGAGAAGGAAATGACATCTGTTCTGGTATCTGCCCTGTGTGTTGAAGTGATACCAATTGTAAGTATAGCCAGAGTGTTTACAATGCTGCTCCACTCAGCAGAAGACATGGCACTGGGCATTCCTTGTGCAGCAAATGACCTTGCTCTGTTTGTGGCTTGTGTGGTGGTTGATGACATTGTTGCACCACTTTATCTTGAAGAAATCAATGAGCAGTTGGCCAAGGGCTGTCTTGGGAGGGAGATAGTGCACATTTTTACAATCAATGCTGTTGGCATGCCATGCAAGTGAATGTGTATTGCGTTGCTGGGGTTGGAGTGGGACTGGTCAAGCAGTGAAAGATTAAGCTTCTCCTTGAGGACTTTGAGGCAGGTGGTGAGCTTGCTGAGACTTGCCAGTGCATTTGTGACTTGGATATGCCATTCTTCCATCATGAAGTTGTGAAGAAAGCGCTGGTGACAGCAATGGAGAAAAAGAACTACCATGTCCTCTCACTTTTGCGCAAATGTTCTCAGGAAGGACTGATCAACACAAGGCAAATGGGAAAGGGGTTCAGCTGTGTTTTGGCCTGGATGACTGCACTCAATATTCCTGATGCAAAGGAGAAAGTCACTTTGCACATGGCACAGGCAAAACAAGAAGGTTGGCTCAACCTTAACTTTGACCAAACTCAGCTCACAATCCCTAATGGCTCAAAGGTGGAAATGTGAGAGCACAGTGCTGATGAGCATCTGGTTTCATGATCCTTTGACCCATTTGCTTTATCAATTGCTATGCATCACACACAGTTTATATATATCTTGCAATTGCAGTTGTGGTCATTTCTAGAGAAACTCTTCACAGTTGCTAGTGTCTAGAAGAGCAGGCTGTGCAACAATTTTCATACCAGATTTTGCTGGTGGGTTAAATGGACAAAGAAGAACAAATCAAGGAAGATTGGGCTATACCTCTCAGTTGGTGCACAGGTGTCCAATGGAGCACTCTGCCTGAAAGCTGGGAAAGGAGTTTCACTCAAAGCAAAACAAGGCAGATGGTTGAGGCATGACTGACCAACATGGGTTTCTTTCTTTCTTCATGGGTATGAAACTGTGTTCCTATCCTGCCTTTTGACCATGAGTTGTAAATCAGACGCACAGGATTACGTGCACTTATGTGAGGACCTTTGTGTGTTTCAGAAACATGTTTTCTTGCCTTTCAAAGACGATTTGTGAAGTACCATATATGTCTGATGTGTTAAATGCACTTATATGAAGAGTCTTGCAGCTGGTTTTGAGAACTTTTTAAATCTCCATCAAATCTTCTCAAGCAATAGAATTGCTCATTTGATGCTTTCATTCAAACTGTGTCATGTTGAAAAATGCATGTCCAAGCTCTCATTTGGTTCTGTGTTCTGTTCTTTTTCTGTTGGGAATGATGCCAGTGAGACTCACGATAATTTTCTGTGTGTGTGTGTAAATCCTGCATCGAGACTCAATAGCGCTTGCCGCAAAATGAGCTTTATTGAAATGGGTACTTGCAATTCATACCCTTTTCTCTAACCTTTTTTTCTCCCAAGGGACTAATGTTCAACTTTGTTGAAATGGGTCCTCCTAGCAGCTTTCCTACCTTAAATGCTCCCAATTTTAAGGAGTAGACACAAGAACCCTCCTCTTTTCTAGGAGGGATCTCCAAGGATGTAAGGTGCCAACCAAATGTACACTAGTGAATTTCTCTGAGTACTCTACAAATTTAAACATGATTTCAAGAAACATTTACTAGGACTGGTTTGTGATTTCTTGCATCAAATTCTGCCATCAAATAAGTTAATTATGGCGTGGTTATGGTATGGCTTGAAAATTAGGTCTCAAGAAAGTTGCACCCAATACTAGTTTTGCTAACAACAATTGACATTTATTCAATTTTGAAGCAACACTTCGCCAATCCATGGTAGTTGGTTTCCTTGAATGTCTAGACAAAGTTCATCCCTAATTGGAAATTTCATAGTGCTAACATATACATGCAAACAAAAGTTTAGGTCACAAATAATGTAGTGGAGTAATAAGAAAGCTTTCACGCCATGGTGATAATCACAAAATGGCCATTTGGCTCCTAATTATCAATCAAATGAAATTCTATCTTGTTGTGTTTTGATCATAAACGATTGTTTATTTATCATTTGTCATCAATTTCATACGCTAGATGTTGCATGAATTGCATAATATGAATTCTAAAAATAAAACCCACATATGTATTACCTTTCACTATAGCAAATTTGAAAGTTGTTTAGTTAAATTTGTAATATATGTGATTTATTTTAGCACAGGACAAACCCAATTTATCATTTTTTTTTTGAGAATTTATTGAACCTTAAACATGTGCACACTTATTTTAAATGGAAGATGGATTGACAAGCACCTTGAAAACCAAGGCATTTTGATTCCAACCAACATTTCAAACACAACCTAGGCTTGATTATATTTTGTCAAAAGTTCTTTTGTCTTCCTTTCCTAGTTCTAACATTGAAAACCCAACTTTTACATTGCTCCCAACCTTGATGCAAGTATCCTAATGCAATTATTGTCTTCTTTTTTTTAAATGCACTCACACAAACACACATACACATTGTCATAAACACAAAAACTATGAAAAGATAGATCTACATTTAAATCCAAACACAAAACATAGAAACCAATACAAATCACAAGAGGTTACAAACAAAAACACAAAATGTATAAAACAAAAGTGCAAACAATATTTATTATGATAAAATATGAAAATGTAAACACAAAAGGAACAGAACAAGGTTGTAAAATAAGATTATATCTTAAATTGATGTTGAACAAACTAAATGTAATGGGGGATCTATCTTTATTTATACCCCTTTGGAGATCTAGCTTTTTTAAAAAATTATAAAAACTTTCATAAAATTTTACCAAAACACTTTTTTGAAAGTTTTTTTAATTGTAAATGAACTATGAATTAATTATGAATGAACCAAAAGTGAATTATGAGTGAACCATGAATTGATTACGAATGAATTAATAATGAACTAAAATGATTGGGAATTAATTATAATTTATCTAAGAATGAATTACGAATTAACTATAAATGAATCATGAATGGACTACAAAGTCATGAATGGAAATTCATGTGAACAAACTTCATCCATCATGTGGCCATGTTTGATGTTAATGTCTATGACACCCACCCACCCTATTTCAATTCATCCAAATTCACTTCTCATTCTTCCTCCTCTACCCCATATATCAAATCAAAATAAAAAATTTCCCTAAATACGAGTTTATAATGGTGCTCTTATTCCCATACCAAATCAACGCAAACATTTTCCTTCAATCTTAATAAAGGTGATGCTATCATTCCATGTAGGACTAATTATTCCTTATTTTGTTTACAAATCACCTATCATTTAACTTTGATCATATTTTAGTGATTCATTTAGTGCCATTTATTTCTATCAAGTTCTATAAATCCTTTTGGAATAGTGACAACTCATACATGTCCTCTTACAATGTTAATGGTAGTTATTTGAATTTGTTTACATCATCTTTGATTTAATGAAATGATCAATGCCTACTTATTTTTATCTCATTGTACCTATTACAGATAATTTAATCTAACCATTATATTTACATAAGTAGCAAAAACCAACAACCAATTTACATGCCATTCACAACATTTTTTTATTTTAGTTTCTTTCATAAACTTATGATTATGTAAATATTACATCCGTTCATCAATTTTGTAATCTCAATCATCAATGAACAAATCGAACCATATTTCCATATAAACCTTTGAATACAAGTAAAATGGGAATACAAGAAGACTTAAGCTCCTTCTCTAAAGAAAATTGCATAAAAAGTTGAAGGTAACAAATAGTAACAAACGTTTGAACTAGGAAACCACATGGACCACTCATTATGATTGGTCAATTAGAGACACGGATTAGTAATTAGATCAAATTTATTACATTCTACTATAGAAGGTTTTAGGCTTTGTTGTGCCTTTTATTAGCCTCAACAAATTGTGCAAAATTGTTGGGCCAAAATTAATTTGTTAAACCAAATTAGCATGTTTTGATTTTTTTTATCCAATTTAATTTATAAATTCAAATGTCACTTGACTTAGTAGTTGTAGCATCACCACTTAGGCGAAGGAAAACTTCTATGGACATGGTAACTTGTCTTTAATAGGTTGAGAATTTGGTAATTATTGTTATAGGAGTTTAGCTCATTGGGTTGGGAATAAATGACTTTTTTTAAAAACACATTTTAAAAAGAAAGAAAGGAAATAACAAGGAAAAAGACACCATGTTATGTTGGAGTAGATGTATTAAGAAACAAGTTATTTTTAACATTTTGTTCTTATGATGAATAACATCTAAACGTTTCAAAGTTTCAAATAAATTCAACATTCAAAATATGTATGATATTAAAATCCAATGCAAACATAGATTTTAAATGAAATTTAGGTTTGATTAAATATTTGGATATTAATAATGAAATAGTACTAGGGTGGGAGAAAATTAATGTTCTTTCACATAATATTCCTCAAACAATATTTTCTTTTGCTTTGTATTTTTTTTCAATTTTGTGGTGTTGTTCAAGTGTTGATCATTTATAATTACATTTAACCAAATTTGGCGATATTCAGAATATGAAATTAAAAATAAACCATAAACAATTTTTGTGATGTTAGCAAAGTGGTGAAAATGGATTTTCATATCAGTTTTTATAATAAATATATTTTTCAATTTTGTTACGATAAGTAACAAAGTGTTTGGATCATTTACCTCTTTTTTTTCAATTATGTGATCTAGCTAAAGTGGCAATCATTCAAAAAATATTAAACCAATTTTGGTTAAAACAAGATATATATATATATATATATAAATTAAGCATTTTTCTATATTGTTATATATGTATTAGAATCTAAAACCTACTTAGAAATCTACATATTTAAATTTATTTTTCTCAAAATTTGGCAAAATTGGATCAATTTGTTTCATAAAATCCTATGCATAATTCCAAATATGTGTCTTTATGTCAAAATTTTGTGAAATTTCATCAAATAAAATTGTTGATTTGCACTTAGCATAAATGTTTAAGAAAATAAAATATCAACGAAAAAACCCCAGAACCCAAATATATAAAGAAGAAACCATACTTAAATTTAATCAATTGTGATATTTCATTATAAGGATGCAACATTAATGAAACTTTAGGTTATAGTTTGTGGTTGATTTATGTATATAGAGTTTAAACAAAAGAATCTTTTTTGAAGAATACATCTTAAGAATAATTTGCCATTGAGAAGTAAATCAAGTGATGGAAGAAATAAATAAATAAAAGGGACAAGTACTAGTGGTAGCCATCGATACTTAGGCTTAAAAGTCTCTAAACATCACATTAAATGTGTAAACAGTTATTATGACCCATTTTAACCAAGCAACCAATTGTTTTATTCTTCCAATTATAAATCTATTACTTCCATAGCTTTGGAGTCCTTACAAAAAAATTCATTTGTCTAAACTAAATACATAATTTACAAAGGTGGAGACTATAAAAGTTCAACAATTTAAACATTGAGGAATGTTGTTGTGCACTACCATGTTAGTGCTTACAACCGTTGTTGTTTACAACCATAAAACACATATTGCAAAACATAATATGCATTTTAAACCTAAATTAAACATCATTCCAAAGGTTTGGGTCTATTTTCTTGGGTCAATATGTGGAAGATGGCATGGTGCATAATTGAACAAATAGTCTTTTTTACATCATGCCATCTTGACCTTTTAAAAGCAATATTTTTTAAGGTGATGGAATTGTCCATAAACTGAGCTTGGGTTTCAAGTTAGGTTTTAACTTGAACCCTCCCTTTTGTGTTTGATTAATTTTTGGGTTATCCTTAACATGAATAAATGTTAATGAAATTCAATACAAAAAAAATATTTAAAAATATCAAATAACAATTTTTAGCACATGATTTGAATTTTTTTAATGATTACTTAATGGCAACAACAAATGTTGTTTTTCAAAAAAACTAGGAATTTAGGTTGAAACTCAATTCTATACCAACAATTTTGTTGGTAAAAGGAGTTTGAGATTGTGATAAAAGAAATGTCTTTCATAATTGGACTTTTTGTGATTGTTTCAATCCTAATTATATTGGACAAGTGATTATGCCATAGTTACAATTTACATGATTAGTCCCATGACTAGCAATTATGAATTAGTTGCTTTCTTAATAACATTGTTCTGAGTAGCTTAGTAGTAGCCTAGAAGTAACAAATAATCTATTAACAATTATTTTTACCTCAAGTTGTTTTACCTAAATTATTTTATTTAGGTTATTCAACCTTAATATATTATAGATTATTTTACCCTAAACTATTTAAACTTATTTTACCCTTTGTTATTCAAGGCTATTCAAGGCCGTTTTACTTTAACCTATTATAGGTCATTTTACCCTAAAAAAATTATAGTTAATTTTGGACTAAATTATTATTTTAGACATTTTTTTAACCTAATAGTTGTGATCAAATTTTTTATTGAATTTGAAACAAAAAAATAATTGAAATCCATTTATTGGATCATTTAATGATGAAAAAAATTATTGAAATATATTTTTGCATCATTTGGTGGCCTCCAAATTAAAGTTTATTTGCAATTGTCCAACTTCCAACGGTCAATTGTTGATTTTTGACTTTAAAAAAAGATGGAATTAATTAAATACACAATCTATGTTATTTTATGTTATGAAGCTACCCCAAGCTATTAATATCTTAAAATAACTTAAAATAATATAAATTAAGTTAAAATATAAATATTCTAAAATAATTAAAGTGGAATAACCTAAAATAACCTAGAATTAAATAACTTATAATATATTAGGGTGGAATAACATAAAATAGTTGAAAATAAGATTAAGATAAAATAACTTAAAATAACCTAACCTCTAGAAGATAAAATTTATAACAACTTAAAATAATTTAAGGTATCTTAAAGTGGTTAGGGTAAGTAAGCCAGGTCACATAAGCAGGATGGGGAGAAATGTTCACAATGATGCGATGACAAAAAATATTACTTGTTGAAAAATGATGTAATGGTTAAGGACTTTGCCATTCAATATGAAGATGAAGGGTTCAAATCATCACACTTGCAACTTAGTTGAATGTGCTTACATAGCCTAGCTTGAAATATTGAACATGAAAGGTTCATATCATCACACTTGCAACTTAGTTGAATGTGCTTACATAGCCTAGCTTGAACTACATTGAGTAAGTCCTAAGATTAAGTTTTTAATCTACCTTTGTTTATGTTGCCTTGTGTGATATAACTTGTCATAATGTTATTGATCATTAATTAGAAACTTTAATAATGTTCATAAAATAGTGCAAATTTAATGGTTAGATATGCATTTTGGATTTTTCTTGCATGATTATAATTGCTTTTATCATAATTTTGTTTTGTGATTTGCGACTATTGTCATTTTTTGACTATAGTAAAAACACTGAGTCCAATTTGATTATATAACCATGAAATTGAATTAATCCCAAACAACAAAATTAATCATTTCTCGGGTTGTATTTTGAATTTTTTGGCATACTGATTAATCCTTATTGCATTTAACTTTACGAATAACTTTGATATATATTTTTTAATTTTAAATGAACACAACTTGTTGTAACATCCAAAATTGTGTGTGTTATTTGTTGCAATTATTATTCAAAAACTTCGCATTCCATGATTTGGCAATTAAAATTGTGTAAAACATATTCTTTTCATGGGTTTGTATTTTTTCTTGCATACAAATGCCGTGCATCTAAAACATGTACAATGCATATATATAAATACAATAAAACATAATGACATTTTTCAATGTGTGATGTTCAACCAATATTAAAGGTTTCAAAAACCATGATAAAGAATTCAACTCTAGAGATTTTAAGCATAAAACTCAAATTTGCTTAATCAAATTTATCCTAATATAATAATGTTGACTATGTTAATTTTAATCTTCTAAGGCTATAAAAGGGATTTAAAAATCTAAACAAAAAACTTTGAACCCATAAGAAAATTACATAATTTACCCCAAAAGGTTAACTTGGAGAGGTGAACACATATAGTGTATGAACAATTTGGACCCCCAAAAGAAAAAAAAAGTAGAAAAATTGTGCCGATTTGGAGATAGGGTGCATGGTGTGTTTGGTTAGGATGTAAGAACCCAAAGGAAGAAATGATTTGTGGCTAAAATGTTTGATAACAAGTTGGGCCAAAAGTAGGTACCATAATACCTTGATGCTTTGACACATGTATTAAAATTAAAGTATTTTTTTGACATTTTCAATAGCCATAATTTGACCAAAATTTAAGAAAAATTTTCGCCAAAAAGATTCCTATACAAGTTTCAATTTGGAAGCCAATAATATTAAGAAAAATAAGTGCAAAAATTGTACATTTCACATTTAGCTTGTAGCCAAATTTGACTAAATCTTCCTATGGATGATGATCACCATTTTGGCTACAAAAGTTATTTGGCCAACCAAAAAAAAAAAAAAAAAAAAAAACTAAATGATAAAATAGAAATTATTTTTTTTATTTTTATTTTTATTTTATTTCATTTTTTTTATTCGTAATATTTTTTTTTTTTTTTTTCGATATCAATTTTTATTTCT
>Ga0116227_10013486_pt1 | contig 12823 bp, 12 predicted proteins | sample S1TSphgellanicum_FD_89693 | JGI IMG/M metagenome (GOLD analysis project Ga0116227, IMG submission 89693) | Host-associated microbial communities from peat moss isolated from Minnesota, USA - S1T2_Fb - Sphagnum magellanicum MG | ecosystem: Host-associated > Plants > Peat moss > Unclassified... | reverse complement strand
TGGTAGCTTAAGGGATTTTTGCCCCTAGGTAATAATAATAGGTCTATTTTTATATGAGGATTTTTGAAAGATGATATTTTGCTTGTGTCGAAACTCGAGATTAGTTATAGAGTTATAATATCTTGAAGGATTTTGTTCTTTTGAGAGGATTTTTTGAAGATTATATTTTTGCATGGTGAAATAGTTGTTGTTTCCATAATTCTTCTTTTGCCTTAAGATACATTAAATCTTAACATAAATGACAATAGCGACAATGTGACATACCCCTTGTTTTGGGTTATTGTCATCCATGATTTAGTTCACATTATAAAGAAAAACAAAGACAACAAAAGACATCAATTAAAGCTAATATTACCAAGAGACTCTTCCTAGACAATGAATAAGAACACCCATGTTCATATAATGACTCTATCGGATCACTTGGAACAAGTAAAGACAAAACACCAAACCACCAAATGATGCAAAAATGATATAAGGATTGTGCACATTTCAACTTTCAATTCCAAACTCCTCAAATACATGTGCTTTTGTATAAGAACTAGTGACATGTGTTGTTGGGTCAAGTATGAACATGATGGCTATGTAACTACTCCAAGTGAGAATAACACTTTGAAAATAGAGCCCAATTGTTAAAAATCAATTAAATTTTTTATATTTATTTCTAGTGACAACAAATATTCAAAATTCAATATCTCCCCCCCCCCACCTTAGGTCTAAAAATTACAAAATCATCTCCACCAAATCTCAAGGTGGTTCGAACAATTGTGATGAAAAAAACAAAACAAACAAACTACCTTCCTTAATAGACATATTAACATGAAAGTTCAAAGTTTGTTTTTCTTTTAATTCTTGATTCACCTTTCCCCCCACTATTGTGAATACACATACTACATACATACATACTATCATGTATGATATACCCTAATATTATCATGTATGACATACAATAATGTAAAGTTGGGTAGGCTAGAATAATAATGGTTGGATAGCTTAAGACTCTCTCTCTCTCTCTCTCTCTACCTAACAAAAGTGAATGGATTATTATTGCTTGAGATGCACACAACAACAACCACCTTCCCACCCACACCACCACCATCACCAACACCACCACCACCATATCACTACCACCATCACTACCACCATCACTTGTTGTGTAAGGTGGCAAGCATGAGTGATGAGTTGGTTTTTGTCCTCCCCCCAACCCCAACTAAGGTTATATAATGTAGAAGTTGTCAGCCTTTTGGATGTTGGGACAAGGTATAGACGAAAAAGAGAGCAAGAAAACAACCCACTCAAACTCCCTCATGATTCTTGTGCAATTGGGGTCCACTAGAACACACCCCCCACCCCTCTTTCAAAAATGGGTTTTATATAGAATTGGTTTATTTTATTTTAGTGAGTCTTTAGATGGCCCACTCTTACCCCCCCGCCCACCCTTTTGCTTGGAAACTTCGAGTTGGACTATCATGGATGAATGTCCATCCAATAATATATGACCTAAATCTCTCTAAAGACCAATGAAAAAAAGGTTTATTTTTAAATTTTATTTATTTATTATTATTTAAGTCTTCAAAGTCCATAGATAAACCTATGATTTGTGGCATTCCAAATGAAGGAAGTGAATTTGTTTTTAAAAAAAATAAAATGCCAAATTCAAACCAACAAAAAATTAGAAGTGAAGTCAAATTTGTAAAAAGGATTTTTGAACATAGTTGGTAACACAAAGGGTATGATAAATACTTTTGATATCATCCATCCATCCATCCATCCATCTAGAGTGGTGCAGTGGTAGTGGCATTTGAATGCACTTTCCAACAACTTTCCTGAGCAAATGTAAAAAATCATTAACTACCACCCACCCATCCATCCATCCATCCATCCACCAACGTGAATTCGGGAGGTAACAAATGCAACAAAATGGATGTAAAAACGTTGCCACACATCCATGCGCATTTTGCATCCAATGAACAGAGTAAAACAACTGTATTACTTACCTACTACGCATAGTACTAGGTACTCCTATTGCAGGTACCTAGTACATAAGTAGGTAGGTAGGTAGGCAGGTAGGTAGGTAGGTACCTAGTACACTGCAGCCACTCTTGCATCACATTGCACATGTGCACCAATCATTCACATAGCTACCTACAACATCATCATAGGTACCTATGTTATAGCACCTACTACTCGATCTAGGTACCTAGTATCTAGAACCCACTACACTGTGATCTAGGTACCTAGAATATAGCACCTACTTCTGCGAACTAGGCACCTACTGTCTGGTACCTACCACTGCTACCTATGTACCTAGTACCTACTGAGAGGGTTCCTCTTTCTAGGCATACCTACTACTAGGTGGCTGCAGTAGGTACCTAGTACATAACTAGGTAGGTACAACACAGAGCCACTGCGCAGTGTACTTGTTCATGAATGATTTGTCATAGGTACCTACTAGACTGTAGGTACCTGGTCCCTACGTACCTACCTGGTACTGCGCCCTTCCTCCTCCTCTACCCTTCCTTCCTTCCTTCCTTGACTCTCGCCATCGCCGCGCTCGTCGTGTTGGCGGTGGTCGGCGGTGTTTCTGGTGCTCCGGTGTTGCTTGAATTCGTTCGTGCGGAGGAGCAGATCTGTGTTTCTTTGATGTCGGTTTCTTTGCTTGTTTGCTGTGATTTTCGTTGGTTGCGTTTGCGACTTTTTTTCCCTCGTTTTTCTGCGCTTTCTTGCGCGACCTACGCTGTGAAGTGTATGTAACCGTCGGAAATGTGCGTAATACCTGTCCTCGGGTTTTTTCCTCAGACTTTTTTGTCGTTGTTTCGGTGTTTTGTTTCCAGTAGTTGTAGCCTGCGATTTTTTTTGCCTCGGATTTGCTTGCTAGATGCCTTTCCTGAGCGTCTTTGTAAGAATCAGTAAGAATTGGTCTGCTCGTCGTCGTCGTCGTGGCTATGGCGGTGGTTCCTCGTGTGCATCATCAGCATCCGGAGTTCGTGGCTCCGGTGCCGCGTAGTGGTTGCACAGTTGGTGGTTTGCGCACTGGATGAGTGGAACACGACCGCGCCACGGTAGGGAAGGGTTTGGGGAGCAATGGGACCACCACCACCCGGGGAGCAACGGTCGACAACGGCCACTGTGGAGCTGCATCAGCAACATCAGCAACAAGAGATCAAGCAGAAACATTGCGGCCGGGAGGAACAGCAGGAAGGACGGCAGCAGCAGAAGCAAACAAGCGATGCGGATAGCAATGGAAAGACTACGACCACATCTGATACGAGTGACGATGACAGCTACACCAAGATGGATCCACCAGGTAATGACTTCCCTGCAGGAATGCGGGTGCTTGTGGTGGACGACGATCGGACATGTCTCGTCATCCTAGAGAAAATGCTGCGACTCTGTGCTTACCAAGGTACGTGTGTATACTGTATGCTACATATCTCGATCTACATACACAACTTACTCCTCCCGTCTCTTCCCCGTATCTTCTGATTCCCACAGTCCAATTCCCGTGGTGAAATCGAGGGGTCCTCTTCTGTGAAGAGTCTCAGGATGCAATGTATGTAATGCACATCCAGGGGTCTTCTGTGAAGAGTCTCATTATTGCAATGTATGTAATGCACAGCATTACAGTTTCTTGATCTGCAATTAGGTGTATCTGGCGTCAAGTATTTCTTCCTCTGATCTCATTTTGGACGTCTTTAATGCATTGCCTGCTTCTAGCATTGCATATGGTATCAGAGAAAAGTCCCTTTTGTTTCCACAAGCAATGCAAAAATCAGCTATCACTCTAGGAAGCCGTGGAGAAACATTTGTCCAGATTATGAAAGCAATAGTTCAGATTGCTTGTACATTCTTCTGGGCAGTGAGCAAAAAATCTGTTTCCAACTGCTCTGGATGGCCATGAATCCTATTTTATGATGACCCACTACAGGATCCTCTATTGTATATTAAGGTGTGCTCTTGACACTTGTTTGTTATAGGGTGTGTGTATCCTGACAAAGGAAATGATGCAAACTAGAGGAGGAATCTCTTGTTGTGATTTTTTCCCCTATGTAGACGGGTGCAGACATTTGTTGACGGTTTTTTTTGGGTTTGTATTTCTTGCCAGTTACAACTTGTTGGAAGGCAACCAAAGCATTGGAACTGCTGCGGGCATATAAGGATGCATTTGATGTGGTGATCAGTGATGTAATTATGCCTGATATGGATGGTTTTAAGCTTCTGGAACTTGTTGGGCTTGAGATGGACCTCCCAGTCATCAGTAAGTATGGTTGCTATCCTGACCTTAATGTGCTACAAGAACTGTGTTCTTTTTTTTTCATTCGGAGTACATTACTTAAGAAATGTGTCTTTTATTTGGAGTTGTTAAGTTTGATTATTACCAAAGTATCAGCTTTAACAGAGCTCTATTGTGTTGCAGTGATGTCAGCAAATGGTGCTGTAAGTGCAGTGATGAAGGGAATTACACATGGAGCTTGTGACTATCTCCTGAAGCCAGTACGAATAGAAGAGCTTCGGAACATATGGCAGCATGTGGTTCGAAAGAAGCGTAATGTCATAAAGGAAGTAGAGCAATCTGCTAGTGCTGGTGGTGGTGAGCATCAGAATGGGGAATATGCATCATCAGGCAATGATTCAACAGATGCAAACTGGAAGCTCTCTAGAAAGAGAAGGGAAGCAAAGGAGCATGATGATGATAATGACTTGGATGGTGATGATCCTTCTTGTTTGAAAAAGCCTCGTGTTGTGTGGTCAGTGGATCTCCATCAGCAGTTTGTTTGTGCTGTAAACCAGTTAGGGGTTGACAGTAAGTTTCTGCCTAGCCAAAAACCTAAGATCTCCATTCATATTTCTTGGTTTTGAATGCTAGGCATATGGTGTGGATAAATGCAGTATATGGTGCAAGAAAACCATTGCACTGTAGAGACACATGTAGGATATAACGCTTAACCTGTTGGAGAGCAATATCCAGTCTTATAGAAGGATGGCCTTCACTCACTGCACACCTTGATGTATGTTTTCATTTTGGTGGGCTTCTGCAGTAGTCTTATGTGTATCTAAAACAAACATCTTTAAGTGGGTCGCTTGGGTTTCCTATTTGTGATCCAGAGGCTGTACCCAAAAGAATCTTGGAGCTAATGGGTGTTCAAGGTTTGACCCGAGAAAATGTTGCCAGCCATTTACAGGTACAGATTGAGGACAAGCTCAAGATCCAGTTGCATCCAGGTTGCAAACCTGGCTTCATAGTATTTGCACTACTTTACTATATATACTATATTTCTTTGTGCTCATTTCAGCAATGATGCACAGCATCTTTAGAAGGGTTTAAACTTGGAAGCTGTTTGTGAAGTTTGGGAGGGTAACATGCATGCTTGCTGAGATGATTTGGAAGCAGGGTTTGACCAGTGTATGAGTGGAAGCAGTAATTGGTTATTTGGATGTTGGCTGCCCATAATGCCATAAGGGGAGCAAATTGTAGGCTACAATCCTGTTGTTTTTTGTCATAAGTGTGTCCTCTTGCTTACTGGGAAGCTCATACCTTTCCAGGCAGGGATATTGACCACCTATGAAAGGAGGTTGTAACCCTACAGGGTGGCCTGCAGGGTGAAGAGCCCCTGAGTCAAACTTTGTTAGCAAATCAAGTGTCTGCCAGGGTCATGGGGCACTTTCATCACCCATAATCTTGTGAAACATGGTGGGTGTTTGTCAATTTGTAGAAATACCGGTTGTACCTGCGGAGACTAACAAATCAGCAAGGTGGAGATGCAACCTTTGGTCCTGGTGCTTTTGATTTTAGCGCCTGTGATGGTGATTTTCAAGCCCTTGCTGGGGACAGTAGGCAGATGCCTCCTGTTCAAACTCTTGCAGCCTTGCGGGCAGATTTATTGAGTGGGTCAGGAGCAAATAATTTTGGTGGTGACCTTGATACTGCAACTATTCTTCAGTTTGCTGATTTACATGGTTCTGCCAATGTTGGAAACGTTGGACCTACAATGAGACCACAAATGAGCTTACCATCACCAGTAGGTGATCAGACTCTGTTATTCCAGGGTGTGACTGATCTAGACCAGCTTGCTCAACCCCACCGTGTTTCTGCAATCAGGCAGCAGCCAGGGTCAGTAGATGAAGCAACAGCCCTAACAGCTAGTATCCAGCAGCATATAGTGGAAAGCAGTGGACTTCGATCCTTAAATACAAACTTGCCAGCCAGAGCCCAAACTGAGAATGCTCTCATAATGCAGCTCCTTCAGCAAAGAGCAGGTGCTGACAATACTGGTCGTGTAGGAGGTTTTCTGCCACTTGTGGGAACTGAGTTAGATACTACAGCACTTTCTGATGTCTTGGGCACAGGGAGAAGGGTAATAGGACCCCCTCCTGGCAGCATGGTTGCAACAGTATCAAGTGCATTGGATGCTTTAATCCAACCAAACTCAAATGCCAATTACCTAGGACAAAGTACAGGAATTGTCCCTTCAACTTTTCCTCCAGCTGGTATGGGGACTGGACCCCGTGTGATAAATGAGAGCCCCAATGAGGCAACAGTGGAAGTGAGCTTTCTCCCATCACAGAACTCTGGCAATGGTTGTGGACAGAGTGTGAATCAGAATAACATTAGATCAGGTTGGTCAGCACTGCAAACAGGGCTCAGTAGTTTCCATGATGAATTGGGGTTACCACAGTTTGCTAGATTCGGCTCTCACTATGATTATAATCACATTGTCACTGCCAATAATCTAGGCGGTGAAGGAGTTGTGTCAGGGCAACGTGGTTCTGAATTGGTTTTCCCATCAAGATTAGCAGCAGACAGGGCATTGATTGGACCAGTGCACAATGGCAGTGGTCATTGTAATAATAGAGGGTCTGAAACAGCAGACAGCAATGATAAATGGATGAGAGATGAAAGGAGAGCTGGCTCAGTTTACTCGAAGATGGAGTGCCCATTTTCATCCACTGATGCTTCATCAGATGACCTATTCAATATGGTCTTCAATAAACAGGTTTGTCATTGATTTTGTTCCCAGGAGATCAGTAATTACTTCTGTTGGATCCAACTCTATCCTTGTTGGTTATTTCTTTTCCTTATCTTCTTCTAACATCTGTATAAGAGAGGTAGAAACAGAGACCATATTTTCAGATCAGAGTGCTGAGTGTGAGGAGAATCTTCATGCAATTGACTGATGCCTGTTCTGCATTTGTGCCACCACCAGCCACAAGTGGGGAACGGGAACCTCTTGGAAGGCGATCTTGGATCCGATGGCTATGTGCTGGATGGGCTCTTTGTGAAGTGATGGAAAATCACTGTCAATTTAATGATTTTTCTCTTCTTTCAATCCATGCTGCAGATAGAACAGACAGAGAATGTGATTCAAAATATACACTCTTCATGCTTCACTTGTAGTGGGTTCAGTGTTTAGTGCAGCAGCCTTGTCCCGTAGGATTGTAGGGCCAGATTTCATGGAGGTTTAGAATTTGGTTTCAGGGCTATGATTCAAGGGGAAGAAACATAGACCCACCAAGTTAGGTCTCTACATTTATTGCACTAAAAAGAACCAGGAGTGCAGCTGTAGTGTACATTGAGATGGCACCTCCTGTTTCTTCTTTGTAGTGCCACCCCCTTTGCTTTTCCTTCACTTCTGGACAGAGGGGGTTTCCTTTACAGTCAAGGGATTTTACAGTTGTTAGAGCAAACCAGAGAATAAAAACTAAGAGTTTCATTTGATATCATCAAATTAGACAGAGATCGTCAGAGGTGGTGTGAAGGGAGTGGCAATTCCAATGGGCTCATGGACCCTTTCTGCGACTCCTGTTCATCAGTAAGTCCCACACCATCACCAGTTGTGAAGGAATCAAATATGTCCCACCAGGAATGTATTGAAGAATCAAATTGCCATCCATTGATTGATAGGCAGGCTTTCTTGGAACTCTCTGTGTTTTTTGTACTGATGGAATGCACTTCCGCTAATCCTATATTCCTCCATTCGTTTTTCATGGTTGGATTGTTGGCTTGTCAGAAGCTGAGATTGACTTCCGTGGATCTTTGCAAATGAGAGGGTGAGAGGTTGGTTAAAAAAATACCAGGTTTTGAATATGCAATTCTGGAGTTGTGAAATGGGTTTTGAATCTGCATTTCTTCTGGCATGTATTTATTTATTCATTCAATTGGAAAGTATATATTCTTTTCCTTTTTAATTGAAAATATTTAATAGCGTGTGGCCATAGCGGAATGTGTGCAACTATAGGACAAAGTCCCATTACGTGCTTTCAGGTGAAATTTTTTGTCCAAATTCTTTAAAGAGTTTGGATTCTTCCACCCATGCAATGATTATTCACTTGGTGCAATTGTGTTCCATCATTTGTAGTTCCCATTTGCTTAAAAAACTTTGTAATAAGAATTTTCATGCAACCTTTTAGCAACTGATTTCCATCATGAAGTTGCCTTTTAAGAATTGTTGTGTTGCTATGGCCACGACCCTTGTGTAGAAATAGTATGAGAGTTTTGTTGGGATGATTTTGTTAATTTGGATCTCTCATAACCAATGTTATCATCGTTCTTTCAATCTTGAACAAAAGATTTGCAATGGTGAGAAAGGGTCAACTAACCTAAATACATGTTTGCCAAATCTCAATTTCAGATTTTACTAAGCAATATACATATGAAACAATATCTATGTGTATCAAGTTTTGAGATCGTCAAATTGATCTTTCAACTTCAATATTGAGAATTTGTGAAAGAGGTCACTAATGGATATGTTGAAAATTTTGGCTATCAATGGTGGATCTACAACATATGATTGTTTTCACATTTTGCATTCGGCCTTCAATTCTCAATAGTTTCACCAATGCACAATATGGAAAGGATAAGATCTTTTGCCCTTGTGCTCTTTGATCGATGATAACTTCTTGTTTCTCAAGTGATGTTTTTGTTGGCTTCTTTCTTCGACAACAATTCTTGGGAAGTTAGGAATGAAGTGTAAGTTCATAAATTGCCAACTACAAATCAAAACTTTTGACAAAACTGGTCTAAAATTTGTTATGCATTCCTCACATTTTTATCTAACCATAAACTCAACCTACATAGAGGCTAAATATATATCTTATAATAAACTTCCAACATCGATTGGCCTAACTTGCTCATATTGCACAATTGAATTACATACAATATTATCATTCCATTCCTTTTCAAGGTTGGAATAGTGGAATTATTCAACAACCATAGCTCTAGTTACATAGTGTTCTTAGGCCTACTATTTTAAAGATCAAGTTGTGGACTTTACATAGTTTTTAACATGATATTCAAAAGTCTAAAACTCGTGCTTAAAATATACTTAATTATGAATTTTGGTAAAAAATTAATTGATACATAGCCAACGTGGTAATGGCTTTACCATCACTACTCAAAGAACAATGGCATGAGCTTCAATGGCACAAACAACAAGCACTTTCACAAACACAAGGCATGCATATAAGGCTTTGTTGTGTGGGACAAGCAAACAAGCATGAAAGCTTATCATTTTGGAGGAAATTGCTTGGATAAGTGCCTTGTTGTTCATATGTACAACCTCTATTTTTATTTTCATTTTTTAAAGCCGCTCTTGGAATATTCTCACCTTTGAGAAGGAATTAACTAGACTCCAAAAAAATCTATACAAATATAAATATAAAGCTTACTTCATGTACATCATATCCTAAATGTTATGAATATTAATAACAACCATAATCTAACATAATTTTCCCTTATAACTCGAGGCTATAAGTCACCAATTCAATCATCATCTAATTGAACATATTTGCATGTAGAATATTGGGTCCTTTTACATTGTGAGAAAAAAAACAAAAACTCCTCTAAGAAAAGGGCTTGATTTGTTTTCAATCAAATTGACCAACTAAACATCTCCCTTGAACCTTCACCCAATGTTCACCCAATGTCTTGTCCATAAAGCGAAAAACACAAAAGTGCAATAATGACTCAATTTTTTGCATAAGATTTGTTCTTTCTATTAGAACCTTGATTACAATCATAACATGTTGGGGGGAACACAAGTTCAACTTACACAAAAAAAATACACTTAATAAAACTTCAATTTAGACCACCAAAAGAACAACATTCACCCAATCCAACCTCTTTTAAAATTTCAAATATATCCCACACACACACACACACATACATGCATACAATCATGTACATCCACTTTTCATCCAAATTAATAATATGAACTCAAATAAGTAATTCAACATACTCAAAGTTTTTCAAAACAAAATCACTCAAGCCAATATATATATATATACTATTTTAATTTATTATTTTAATTTTTCTTTTCTTTCTTTTTGGTTAACATGAGATATTTAACCCTAAGTTGGATGACGATTTAAAAAGTCTATGACCACAAAAGTGGCTGAATATAATAAAGTGGAAACAAAAGTTATAATAACAAAGACCGTAACAAGTGTTCAAAGTTGTAAATCCTACAAAAGACACGGATCCCTATCAAAATTATTAAGCACACTTTGAAAGGTGCCCACTATTATAGACATTGTAAAAGGCCATTTGGTATTATGGATGGTTGGGTGGGTTTGGCTTGTGGACACAAAGGACGAGAAGAAGTTCATAAAAATCAAAGACTTTGTTCTTCAATGAAGCAACAAAGAAAGAAGGTTGGAATGGTGAAGGGCACAAAATCATGTATATGAAGTGCCTGCTTTTGTGTGCACATTTTTTAGAATTTTTTTTTTCCCTTTAAAAGGTAGTGTGGAAAGGTAGGGCATCCATGCATCTATTTATGGATGCTCTAAATTTTTTATATTTTTTTTATTGTTGACAATGGTCATATGATTCCCCCACAATTAAAGGGATGTGAGGGGAATAATGGCAATTTCTGGCTTTCCATTGCACAATGGAACATTTAAAGAAATATAAATAATGGCTTTTTGTCGAGTCAATATACGGCCAACCCCGCCCACCCCCTCCCAATTATTTTATGTTGGTGGAATCAGCTGGATTTTTGGTCTATCATTGTTGGCATTTGGCCCCTTTTTTAATCTTCTTTCTTTGTTTTCTTTTCAGGTGTTTCTTTTTCAACAAATAAAATTTTTAAAATTCTCATGACACTTAATTAGTTAATTTATAAATTATTTTTTTTAATTTCATAATTTGTAAAAGCTTCAAATATATGCTATATATATGGTGGCAAGAAAGTAAGTAAAATAATGTACAATAAAACAAAGAAGTAGTCAATATTCAAGTGTTTAAGAAAAGGTGTGTTTTTTTCAATTTTACGGTTTTGAAAATTTGGTGAATTTTTCCAAAAATTAATGGAAGTTACATTAAAATGATTATTAAAAAAATCCCAATTTTTTGGTTGAAAGAAAACGGTGGTTGGACTATGAGACTTGTTCATGCCCACTCCCCACCCCATAAAATATGAGAAACTAAGTGATAGATTACACCAAGACTTACCCTCACCTAACGCAAGGCTTTTTCTCCCATTAATTGAATTAAAACATGCCATTCATAAATATTAAAAGGAGAGAGAAGTAATGAAAATAATTTATGTTTAAAATTAAGTTATAGATCAAAGGGTCACTTTGTAATTAGGCATATAGACTAGAGCAAAGGACATAACCACATCAAAATGACCCATTTAGACGATGTTATTCACAATGCATGCATGCATGCAAACCTTCGAACACTCTTGGTACTAACTAAAACAACAACAAAAGTGACAAGAAATGTAGCATTTATATATATGTATACACATCATGTAGATTTGCAAAATATATTGCCTTGGGGGGGGGGGTATCAACTATCAACCCCAAATTGCCTTTTTATTTTCTTTTTACTTTATTTCGGGGCATTTTTTCAAGTAAAAGACATTTTTGGCTATATTCCCAATAGAATTAGACCCAAGGATAAAGGAAAAAGGATACCCAACTTATTTATTCGAACAACTCCCTTGGGCCTTATATTCTATACTAAGGATCATTGTGTGAGGTTAAGTTAATTTTTCTTGACCACATTATATGACATAATTGTCCAATGATGATTATAAATCTTCTCAACACTCAACAAAATGTGTGTGTATTTTGAACAAGATTTTCATAAGAATTCATTGCATGTGTCATCCTAGACCTTAATGTTATGGAATGGCCTTGCCCTTAACCCCCTTCCTTATGTTAGGTGCATTGCCTAGCTCACCCTAATGAGCTTGCTTGACGCCTTACCCAACTTAACATAATGGACAAGTGAATCATTATGTTTGAGCCTTTAGTGAACCAACACCTACACAAATCGACTCACATGGCACTTGGCAAAGAAGTTTGAAACCTTCACCAAAATTGACAATTGTGAAGGCTTGCACTCCACACATAGCCAAGAGACAACACATTGAGGTAGGATTTGGGCATAATTTTTTTGGCTCAAGCTTGGACCGATGTGTGAGTGACATTTGGAGTACTATGTGTGCATGTGATAGATGAGCATGTTCCATAGAAGGAATGCATGCATTTAGATGAGAAGTTGTAGATCTAATTAAGGGAAGTTTTTAGTCTGAAGTTGTCATAAGGGGCATGATCATTATGCTATGATAGATATGAACTTTCGAGCCATTTGATATTATCGAAAACAAAAATAAATAAAACTTCTTTTCATTTTGTGGGTCTTAAAAATTTTATTTTTTTCCAAAATGTCAACTTACAATATAGGGAAATTTAATGGAACATTGATCCCAAATCTACCAAGGTTTTTTTTCTTTCTTTTCTTTTTTTTTCCTGAATTTTTGTGCTTTCAAATTTACACAGTTCAAAAATGCCCCAACTCCCTCTCCCCCCCCCC
>Ga0116227_10013485_pt1 | contig 12823 bp, 14 predicted proteins | sample S1TSphgellanicum_FD_89693 | JGI IMG/M metagenome (GOLD analysis project Ga0116227, IMG submission 89693) | Host-associated microbial communities from peat moss isolated from Minnesota, USA - S1T2_Fb - Sphagnum magellanicum MG | ecosystem: Host-associated > Plants > Peat moss > Unclassified... | reverse complement strand
TGTCTTATTTAGATGTTGGCTGTACCACAGCACCTGGTCTTAAATTTTGCGCGCCTTCCGACACAATTACTTCGCCCGCTTTCAATCCACTTAATACCACAATTTGCCCATCAGCTTGTGGACCAAGTTTAAGAAGGCGTTGTTCAGCTTTGCTGCTATCACCAACCACATAAACCATGTATTCTCCCAATTGCTCTGAAACGGCTTTATAAGGTATGGTCAGCTGTTTGTTTTGGAACTTATTCAGTACTTTAACATTACAAGTCATACCACTAAACAAAGTTCCCTTAGCGTTCGGGTAACTGATCCGCACTTTAATGGTTCCAGTTCCCGGATCAACCGCGCGGTCTATCGCCACAATCTTTCCTGGTAACTGATACGTACTTTTATCTTGTAGTTCGATGCTAAAAACAGCATCTTTAACCACCGATTGGTCATGTTGCAATTTGCTAAACCGTGAAATATCATTCTGGTTTACCGAAATGTCCACTGCAATCGGATCATTCGCTGATACCGTATTCAACAAGGTTGAACCCTGTGTAACCAATGCGCCTGGTTTTACCTGCGAAATGCCAATCGTTCCATTCATCGGAGAAAATATAACCGAGCGGTCCAGGTTCGCTTTTGCAGTGGCCAGACTGGCTTGAGCAACAGCTACCTGAGAAGCAGCATTAGCCAGATCCGTCAAGGCATAATCTACCCTTTGTTGTGCAATGGCTTCTTGTTTGGCCAGATTGGTATAACGTTCCGCATCTTTCTTTGCTTTATTGTGGTTGGCTTTGGAAACTTCCAGATTTGCTTTTGCGGAGTTGTAAGCAGCCAGGTAATTGGTACGGTCTATTTCATACAATTTCTGTCCTTTGCTCACTTTTTGTCCGTCCTGTATAAAAATCCCGGTAATGTAACCGCCTACTTCAGCCCGCAGTTCCACTTCATTTAAGGCTACCACCACACCCGGATAAGCGTCAACCGTGCTAAATTCTTGTTCGCTTACTGTATACACACTTACTGGTGTTGCTGTAGGGCCGGCTGCCTGTGCTGGTTTTTCTGAACTTCCGCAGGAAGTTAAAACTGCCGCACTGAATAGTAAAATACCTGGTGTTATAAATTTGAATTTCATGTTTATTGCGTGATGGTTATTGTTCCTAAAGCCTGTTGCACATCCAGTTTTGCAGATAGCAAACTGTACAATGCATTTAAATAATTAAGTTGAGAGGTGCGCAGATCGGTCTCTGCCGTCATCAGATCCAGATAGGTTTTAATGCCCTCGTCATACTGAAGTTTAATCGTTCCATATACTTGTTTTGAAATGTCTACATTTCCATTGGCTGTTCTCCAATCGTTTAAGCTGGCTTTATAGGTAGCCATAGCCTGCTCATATTGGCTGTTGATCTGGTTTTTTGAATTCTCCAGATCCAGGTCGATGCGTTTTTCGAGCAATTGCGATTTGCGAATTTCCTGGGTACGTTTGCCCCCCTGGAAAATTGGGATATTCAGTTTTAATCCCACAACAGAAGCCGGAAAGGATTTATCATACAGGTTACTGAAATCATTACTCATGTAGTTCCAGCTGTAGTTTACAAATCCGGAAAGCTTGGGCATGTAAGACAGCTTATTGTAACTTGTTGTGATGTGTTGCAGTTCGCGCTGGGTTTGCAGCAAACGGTACTCTACCCTGTTCTGGTGATTCAATACCTGTGCTGTATCTACCAATACGTTTTGTTCCATGGCTTCATTGTTAAAAGCCAGACTCAAATCTTTTTCTGGTTTGTAACCGATCAGGGATTTCAAGTAAGCGTATTTATATTTCAACAACTCCTGCGTTCTTTTCTTGTCGGCCTTAGCATTGCTTAAACTGATTTGAGCACGCTGATAATCGGTTTTATCGACCAGTCCAACCTCGTATTGTGCTTTGGCATCTCTAAATTGTTTCTCCAGTCTGGCAATGTTTTCAGCAATGATTTTAAACTGCTCCTGACTGGTCAGAATGTCATAAAAAGCTTTACTCACTTCTACAATGGTATTGATTTTCACGTTTTCGGCCGTCTGACTGTACTGTTGCCTGTAATATTTTGCCGATTTGGAAGCCTGGATCAGTCCGGCGTTTAAAAACTGCTGATCAGCCTGTAAGGTTAGTGCAGAGGTATTTTGAGTACCAAATGTAATGTACGAGGTTTCGCCATTTGTAGTCAGCGCGTTGACCTGCTGCTTCAGGTTATGGTTCACATTCGCATCTGCATTAATTTGCGGCAACCAGCCTGACAGGGCCGATTTGATATCACGTTCTCCAATCTCCTGGTCAATTAAAGCTTGCTGAACACCCGGCTTGTTTTTAAGGGCATAATTGATCACCTGGCTCAGATTGGCATTGATCAAATCAAGTCCCGTGCTATCCGCCTGCGCGAAAACGCTGGCTGGCATCAGACCAACCAATAGGAGTAAAAAAGTTATTTTATTCAGATTCATAGTATATGCAATGAAATTTCGAGGGGGCAAAAGTACTTGGCCGGAATACCAAAAACCCTCAAAAGTTGACTGAACAAAACATATTAAAGACCGAAACAACCTAAAAGCGTTCCCAACTGAGTCCATAGATTCTCCGCTTTAGTCAGGTCATTTCATCTATTCAGTTAGTTTTGTATCTTAAAAAGAATTTATAAACCTTATTCTTGTAGCAGAACCAGATTGTATTAACGATGTCAAAAAAACACAACAAAGACTCCTATAAGTATTTCCGCTTTATCATCCTGGCTATCATATTTGTAGGGTTTTATTTATTGGCCTTTATGATTGATCCCTACCGCTCCTGGGCGGCATTTTTCAATCGGGATGTAGTTGAAATTTTGAAGGAATGGTTTTTTGTGTTGATGTTTTGCATCATCATTACCGAGATCAGTTTATTTATAGCCCGCAAAATGGATAGTAGGCTACCCTGGGTTGATTATCCGATTACCCGGTTTTTATTGCAATTCAGCATCCAGATCGTAGCCACCATTGCTTTTTTGTATGTGTATATGCATGCTACATTATGGCTTTTCGGCGGCGAAACGAAATTTAGCGACCTGAATGCCCTGGCCTTACGCCAATCTTTTGTAGTCAGCGTATTGTTATCCATTATGATCAGCTTCATCTATACCGGCAATTATTTCCTGGGACAATGGAAGGAAGCCATGCTGGAAAGCTCTAGTCTGAGCTTAAAAGCAGCGGAGCTGAAACAAATTGCACTCGAAGCAGAACTGGAATCACTAAAAATGCAACTGGATCCACATTTCATGTTCAACAATTTCAGTACGCTTTCTGCTTTGATTACGGAGGACCAGAATGCGGCACAGCATTTCCTGGAAAACCTGTCGCGCGTTTACCGCTATATGATTGTCAACGTGCATAAAAATATTGTCTCTGTAGATGAAGAGATTAAATTTGCTAAGGACTATTTTTACTTGATCAAAATCAGACTGGGTGAGAACATCAAAATGCAGATTGACCTGAATGACCAGGCATTGAAAAAAGGAATTCCACCCATTACCCTGCAATTGTTGCTTGAAAATGCCATCAAACACAATACGGCCTCACGTTCCAAACCCCTGATCATCCGCATCAATGAAGATGAGAGCGGCAACCTGATCATCGAAAATTCCCTACAAAGACTCAGTTACAATATCCCCTCCACCTGCACCGGGTTAAAAAACATCAAGAGCCGATACCGATTGCTATCCAGTTCGGTACCTAAAGTTGTTGAGACTGCGGAGCTGTTTATTGTCAAATTACCCCTAATGGACCTCTAAATTTAAGACCATGAGATTACTGATCATTGAAGACGAGATACATAATGCCAACCGCCTGCAGCTGATGCTCAAGGAGCTGGATCCTGAGCTTACCATCGTCGGAATTTTAGAGAGTGTTGCAGATAGTATTGAATGGTTTGATCAATATGAAGCGCCCGACTTGATTTTAATGGATGTTCGTTTGGCTGATGGGCTTTGTTTTGAAATTTTTTCTGCACGAACCATTACTGCCCCGGTTATATTTACTACTGCGTATGATGAATATGCCATCCGAGCCTTTAAAGTGAACAGTATAGATTACCTGTTAAAGCCTATTCACAAAGCTGAACTTGCTGCAGCACTGAACAAATACCAACAGATCCTGGATATCATTCAACCTGACCCGGATATTTCCAACCTGGTCGACATCATCAAGAAACAAGGCGTAGCCTACCGCTCCCGGTTCCTGGTCCAGGTTAATGACGGGTACAAAACCATCGTGGTTAAAGACATTGACTATATCTATTCTGAGTTTAAAATCACGCACCTGGTGCTGCAACACAATGCGGTACAAGCCGTATCCTATACCATGGACGAATTGGAAGAACAATTGGATCCTGAAGTATTTTTTAGGGCCAACCGCCAACACATCATCAGTATCAACAGCATTAAAGGCATATACAACTTTTTTAACGGGAAGCTTAAGGTTACTTTGCTTAAGCATCCCGCCACAGAGATCCTGATCAGCAGAGAGAAAGCCGCTGCTTTTAAACATTGGCTTGATCGATAAACCTGCTTATTTTTCGCTTACGCCGCCTGATCCAATCACTGTTTTCTTGATATCCGGATTACCTGTATAGTATACATGGCCAGATCCGCTGACAAAAGCACTGATTGAACCGCTCGTTTTCACATTGATATTTCCTGAGCCGCTAATGCGGGCAGAAAGGTTATCTACCTGTAAAGACTTGCCCCCAAAATTACCAGATCCACTTAAAGTAACACTTGCATTTTTAGCTTTTCCATTGAGGTCAATATTTCCAGAGCCACTCTGTACACCGGTAATTTTATCGGCATCGACATGAAGTTTAACTAAACCGGAACCACTTAAGGTAACCGCAAATTCTTCGGCCGTAATTGGATCAGCCACGGTGATGCTACCATTTCCGCTCATGGCTACACTGCTAAGCTGTTTGGCTGTCACATAAGCGGTAATCTTTTTATTCTCGTATTTCTTGGCCCAACTGGTCCAGCTGGTTTGCGGACGGATGATCAGGATACTACCTTTTACTTCGGTCACTAAAGTTGCAATTGCATCTTTGTCGCCTTCAAAACGCACACTTTCCTTATCACCCATTTTCACTACAACATCAATGGGGCCACCGGCACCAACTCCTGTAAAGTTCTTTACCTCCCGTTCATCACGTAAGGTTGTTGTTGCTTTTACAGGTTCCGAAGCAAAGGACAGCTGGTTGGTTGTTAATACGGAAGCGAGTGCTAATATGGAATATATTCTTTTCATAATTTTTAAGAGTAATGCACAAAGTTAAGTCGAATTATTAAAATTCGGCTATAGAACGCAAAAAACAGGCTCATTGTTATGTGGAGATATGAAATATTAAGTGCAGTACACCGCGGGTAACTGATATTCTCGTAAAGAAGCATGAAATGAAATACCCGCAGGAGCAAATAACTTCCGATTATCCTCTAGCTGATATTGAATATTATTTTTTATACAATAATACAGACCGATGAGGTGCTTGCCTTCAAGATGTCTTTGAATCTGATCGTCAGTCAAAGGAAGATAATTTGCGGTCTCTGAACTATTGGGGTTTGTACTTTTTTTATAAACCTTGCTGATATAAGGATCATATAATTTAGCAGGCATGTAACCACTTTTAGTTCCTTTTGACCTATGAATAGCATAAACATCTTCGCGCCCTTTAAATAAAGACCTGTATAATAGTAGATTGTCCACTGTTGAAATTCTGAGATAGCAAATTAAACAAAAATAGAATGATTACCCTTTGTAATATATCAAAATCCATTCTATCATCAGCACCCATTTTGTTTTAAATTTTAATAATACGTATCTTTATATCATGACTACAATGACCATACAAGTTCCTGATGCCCTTGAGAGAGAGCATGATGAAACAACACGCCTTATTGCAGCCAAGCTATATGAAGCAGGTAAGCTTACTTTAAGACAAGCCGCTGAAATGTGCCAAATGAAAAAATGGGATTTTGCTGAAATCCTAATCAAATACGACGTGCACTACCTGGACGAAAGTGCAGCTGAAGATCTTGAAACATTTAGGCATGCTCATACAGGATAAAATTGTCATTACCGATGCCAGCTGTTTCATTACGCTGGACAAAATAGATGGTATGCATTTGCTCCAATCCTTGTACAAACAAGTAATAACAACTCCTGAGATAGCTGCTGAATTTGGTAAAAGACTACCTAATTGGGTTGATGTAAAAGCCGTGCAGAATCGTGATTTATTATATAATTATGCTGAAACTGTGGACATAGGTGAGGCCAGTGCGATGGCGCTTGCATCAGAAATCCATGCTGACCTACTCATTATAGATGATGCAGGAGCTAGGAGATTTGCTAAAAAGCTTGAACTTAACATCACCGGAACCGTTGGTGTTATACTTAACGCAAAGCTTAACGGTATCATTCCTGCAGTTAAACCATACATTGTCAAAATACAACAAACTAATTTCCGGATTTCTGATTGGTTAACTACGCAGATTGTTAAAGATGCTGGAGAATAATTGTGATCTAAGCCAAGGATCTTCTATTAAACTGATCCCTGATTTCATTTCCGCAACAATTCCGCTTAATCCCAACATTTGGGATTGATCCAACTTTTGGCATTTAAGGTTGCAGCACATTGTGTCCCTTTTGTGTCCCCAAAACGCCCGAAAACAAAAAAAGCAGTCTTTTCAGACTGCTTCTCAAAACTTGGGGTGCATATACCTCCAAATGTCATCGAGGTTTGTGGCTGATTTGAAGCGGTTGGCCGATTTGAAAAGAAAAATGTTGGAAATGGATGAGCTTGGAAAGCTGCTAAAAAAGTAAGCTATTTTAGTCCACGGAAATGATTCTATATCGTTTGAAATTCGTCACTACTAGGGATGTTACAACATCCCTAGTAGTGACGTCAAAAAATATAGAAAAATTATTATCCCAGCGCGCAGAATTCGGGTAAAATCAAATAGGCATTTTTAGGCTTTTAGAACTCTGCGAGCAAAAAAATGGTAGTTTTTACGGCATTGCATATTGCGGAAAAATCAGAGTTCCGGCTTTTAAGGATGAATCTGCTCGCTTAGTCGATGGTTTACATGTGCCATTAATCTCTGAAGCACAATTTTACAAGGTTCAGGATATTCTGGACGGCAGAAAGAAAGAGTATGGCTTGCCCATCGCTACACCTGATGAATTGATACTAAGGAATTTTCTAAAATGCCCAAGGTGTCATAGAATGCTTACCGGAAGCGCTTCTAAAGGCAGAACTACGTACCGGGTGTATTATCATTGCCGATCGAAATGCGGTGCCAGATTTAGGACTGAAGAGGTAAACAGCGCCTTTTTAGAAGAGTTAATGCAGTTTATTCCAAGAAATGGTTATGCTGAAATATTTGTTCAGATCGTTACAGATGCGTACAACAATCAGACAAAGGAGCTAAGGGATGACCGCAAGGAATTGATTACAGCAATCAATCAGCAAACCAAAAGAATGGAAAACGCCAGGGAACTGATGTTAAATAATGACATTACATCTGCTGATTACAGGATTATAAAAGAACAATGTAATGAGAAGATTACCCGCTTAGAAGTCCAGCTAAATCACATGACAGCGCAAAATGCTGTGATTTTAGACATTAAACCAATTGCACAACAGGCGATTGAGAACCTACAGGAACTGGATAAATTATACGAAAGAGCGGGTGTAGAAGGTAAAAGGTACCTAGTAGGGATGTTATATCCAGAAAAACTGACCTATTCTGAGGGGGGGTGTCGAACCACAAAGATGAATGAGGCCGCTGAATTAATCTACCTGAAAAACAAAGAGTTACAGGCAAAAAAAATGGGACGAAAGTCTGTTTTAAAGACCTCGTCCCATAATGGGTGGAATATGGGGCTCGAACCCACGACCCTCGGTACCACAAACCGATGCTCTAACCAACTGAGCTAAAACCACCATGTTTTATTTTGATGTCACAAAAGTACAATTAAAAACATTTTATTCAAATATTTTTAATCATAATTCTACACTTTTATTTTAATCAACTATATTTCAATCAAATAAATTTTCATCAGCACTTTTAGAAATCCCTAAAAATTGCATTTAAGCCTTAAAAAGCTAGATTTGCTCTAAATATGATTGAAATATATACAGATGGAGCAGCAAGTGGAAACCCCGGACCAGGCGGTTATGGCGTAATTTTACGATCGGGTCAACACTATAAAGAACTGAGTGCAGGTTTTAGAATGACAACTAATAACAGAATGGAGCTTTTGGCTGTGATTGTTGCCTTACAGGCTTTAAAAACACCAGGTCAGCAGGTCACCATATTTTCCGATTCCAAATATGTGATTGATTCAATTGAAAAGAAATGGGTATTTGGCTGGCTAAAAACTGGATTTAAGGGCAAAAAAAATAAAGACCTATGGATGCGCTTTTTAAGCGTATATAAATTACACGACGTGAAATTTGTTTGGGTTAAAGGGCACAACAATCACCCCGAAAATGAACGCTGCGATCAGCTCGCTGTAGCAGCCTCTAAAAACAAAATGGCACAAACTATTGATGCCGAATTTGAGGCAGAAAGAAATAACCCCGGAATGCTATAGCACCCAGGGTTATCCTATTATCTCAAAACCAATTATCAATAATCTTTTTAAAAAATTCAGCTTGCAACCGCCGCGCCATTTAAACTGGCGGCATGATTTAGCGGATTGTTCTTTTCAGAAGAAAACTCAACCATAAAATCCTCTGCTACTTTGACCATATCCGGCGATCCGATAAAAATAGAAGTGCGCTGATGCAGTTCAGTAGGCTCAATATCCAGAATCCGATTAAAACCGTCAGAAGCTACTCCCCCTGCCTGCTCTATAATAAATGCCATTGGGTTACATTCATACAACAATCGTAGCTTTCCATTTGGAGAACTTGCAGTTGTCGGATAAATATAAATACCGCCTTTAATCAGGTTTCTATGGATGTCGCCAACCATGGAACCAATATATCTTGAAGTATAGGGCCGACTGGTACCCGCATCCTGCTCCTGGGCATACTTAATGTATTTTTTAACCCCTGTAGGGAAATGAACATAATTACCCTCATTAATGGAATAGATATTTCCGTTTTGGGGAATTTTCATATCCGGGTGCGACAAACAGAATTCACCGATCGAAGGATCTAAAGTAAATCCGTTAACCCCTTTACCAGTGGTATAGACCATCATGGTTGATGAACCATAAATCACATAACCTGCAGCAACTTGTTGCGTTCCTTTTTGAAGTACATCTTTCAAAGTCGCTACCCCATCCACTGATTTACGCCTATAAATGGAAAAGATCGTACCAACTGCTACGTTTACGTCAATATTCGACGAGCCATCAAGCGGATCAATACATACGATGTATTTCGCGTTTTTAGATACAGGCGAGTCGATTGGCACAAACTCATCTTCCTCTTCCGTAGCCACAATACAGCATTCACCTCCACTGGTTAAGGCACTAATGAATTGCGTATTGGCAAATACATCCAACTTCTGCTGACCTTCGCCTTGAATATTGGTAGTGCCCGCCGAGCCTAAAATATCAGCTAGCCCTGCTTTATTCACCTCTCGGTTTACAATTTTTGCTGCAATCCCGATGTCCCTGAGTAGTCTGGAAAGCTCCCCTTTCGCATAAGGGAAATCATTCTGTTTTTCGATGATGAATTGGCCCAGTGTTTTTATGCCCTGCATATACTTAGTGTATTTTATACGTTATCTATTACCTATTTCTATGGCCTCTAAGGTATGTATTTTTTCTTCTGAAACACAAAATCTAATTAAAGTTTTTATTCTATGCCAGCCAGAATTTCCAGCTGCACCGGGATTTATATGCAAACAATTTATTTTTTTATCGAACATGACTTTTAAAATATGGGAGTGTCCGGTGATAAACAGCATGGGGGGCTTAGTGTAAATTTCACCCTTTATCCTCGGCGCGTATTTCCCCGGACATCCGCCAATATGAGTCATCCAAACATCGACATTTTCGCAATGAAACCTAAGGTCCTCCGGGTATACAGATCTGATCGTTTGATCATCGATATTTCCGTAAACACCTCTTAAAGGCTTAAAAGCGGTAAGTTGCTCCGCTACGTCCTGTCCAAAGTCGCCCGCATGCCATATTTCATCACATTTGTCAAAATGTTTAAAAACCGCATCATCTAAAAAACCATGGGTATCAGAAATTAATCCTATTGTCTTCATGTTGTATTATTTATGGTATCTGGCTTTAAAAAGCCAAAAAGAAATCCCTAAGCAAGTTTTGATAGTGATCCGTATGCACACCCTGCGCCTGGTATACATATAGGTGCTCCTCTGCTGTTTCCACATCGCTATCATTCAAACAAACAATCTGCCTGAACGCTGGTTTGCTTGCGTCAGAGTGTAAATGAAAAATCAATACCGGTTTCAATCCATAAGCCGCAGCAAGCCCAATTGTATTTTGAGCCTGCTTTACAGGCAAGATAAACCAAAATGAACCCTTAACCCTCAACAGCTTAGCAACACGTTGGATCATTTGCTCAAAAAACAGCAAGTCTGCATGTCGGGCAATCCCTTTCCGGTGTTCCGGATTTTTCAGATCATTGACAAAATACGGCGGATTAGAAACAATCAGATCATACTTTTCGCTGGTCTTGTAATTTTCTATGGCCGAGTGGATCACGTTAAAGCGCGAAGCAAAAGGTGAGTGTACCCCATTTTTTGCCGCTGCCTTTGCTGCCTGTTCATCAATCTCCACCGCATCAATCCTCGCAGCCGGAAAACGCTGGGCAAGCATTAGGCCAATTACCCCAGTACCCGTACCAATATCCAGTACATTTTTCACATCAGCCTGAGTAGCAATGGCCCCTAACATTACCCCATCCGTGTTGATTTTCATTGCGCAACCAGATTGGTCTACCTCAAACTGCTTAAATTTAAAAATACTTCCCATACGTTTTTGCGAATATATTACATTCTATCCTCACGGTTTTAAAATTTTAACGCTAAATTTGCAGCTTCAAAAAAAAAGCATGATCTATTTCTTCTCAAGCCTATCCAATACGGTTTTCGCTTTGCAAACAGCGCAAACCTTATCCACTACTGATATTACGAAACTTCAATGGCTGTTTGGCGGTGCGCAATTAAAGCAGGAAACCGTATTGACAGACTTTTTTGTTGGTCCGCGTGCGGCAATGGTTACCCCTTGGAGCACCAATGCAGTAGAAATTACACAGAACATGGATATTCAGGGTATCATCAGAATTGAAGAATTTACCCGGATAGCATCAGATTTCACGAATTTCGATCCGATGTTATCGCAAAAATACGATCAGCTAGATCAGGAAATTTTCAGCATCAACATCAAACCAGAACCCATCCTTGAAGTAACTGACATTGCAGCTTACAACAAACAAGAGGGGCTGTCTTTGAGTGATGAAGAAGTAGCTTACCTGAATAATTTATCAAAATCACTAGGCAGAGCTTTAACCGACTCCGAAGTGTTCGGCTTCTCACAAGTCAACTCTGAGCATTGCCGCCATAAAATATTCAATGGTAAATTTGTCATCGATGGGGTGGAGCAACCTAGCTCATTGTTTAAACTGATCCGTAAAACTTCAGAAGAAAATCCGAACGATATCGTTTCGGCATATAAAGATAACGTGGCCTTTATTAAAGGTCCAAAAGTACAGCAGTTTGCCCCTAAACGCGCTGATGTACCGGATTACTATGCGATCAGCGATTTCGAATCGGTGATTTCAATTAAAGCGGAAACGCATAATTTCCCAACTACTGTAGAACCCTTCAACGGTGCAGCCACCGGTTCTGGCGGCGAGATCAGGGACAGGCTGGCTGGCGGACAAGGCTCATTGCCTTTAGCTGGTACTGCTGTTTACATGACCGCGTTATCCAGACTAGAAGAAAACCGTCCATGGGAACAAGGTGTAGAAGAAAGACAATGGTTATACCAAACCCCAATGGACATCCTGATCAAAGCCTCTAATGGCGCTTCAGATTTTGGAAATAAATTCGGGCAACCACTCATCACGGGTTCAGTACTCACCTTTGAGCATGAAGAAGATTCCCGTAAACTGGGCTTTGATAAAGTCATCATGCTTGCCGGTGGTGTAGGTTACGGAAAGGCCAGTCAGGCGCAAAAACAAAAACCTTCAGCAGGCGATCAGATTGTGATCCTTGGTGGAGAAAACTATAGAATTGGAATGGGTGGTGCCGCAGTATCTTCGGCAGATACCGGTGCCCTGGGTAGCGGCATTGAATTGAATGCCATACAACGTTCCAACCCTGAAATGCAAAAAAGAGCGGCCAATGCCGTTCGTGGCATGGTAGAAAGCGATCACAATACCATCATCTCTATCCATGATCACGGTGCAGGTGGTCATTTAAATTGTCTTTCTGAGCTTGTTGAAGAAACCGGCGGTAAAATTGACCTGGATAAACTTCCTGTAGGGGACCCTACCCTTTCCGCTAAAGAGATCATCGGTAATGAATCTCAGGAGCGTATGGGTCTGGTTATTGGCAAAGACCACATCGACACTTTACAAAAAATTGCAGATCGCGAGCGTTCTCCAATGTACACTGTAGGTACAGTAACGGGCGATCATCGGTTTACGTTCGAATCGGCAACCACTGGTGTTAAACCAATGGATCTGGAACTGAAAGACATGTTTGGCAGTTCGCCTAAAGTGGTGATGGATGATCAAACCATTAACCGCAAATACGAATCCCTTACTTACGATGCCGGCCAATTGAACACCTAT
>Ga0116227_10013483_pt1 | contig 12825 bp, 12 predicted proteins | sample S1TSphgellanicum_FD_89693 | JGI IMG/M metagenome (GOLD analysis project Ga0116227, IMG submission 89693) | Host-associated microbial communities from peat moss isolated from Minnesota, USA - S1T2_Fb - Sphagnum magellanicum MG | ecosystem: Host-associated > Plants > Peat moss > Unclassified... | reverse complement strand
CTTACAATTAACCAATGCCTATGGCGATGTGTTTTTGGATGAGTTTAAACTGTTCCCAACTTATGCAGAATCATTCGTCATCAAATACTCTACCATCATCATGTCTATTTCTCAAGTATCTGAGACTTTGTTCATCCTTGCTATCCCATTTTTCCTGAAACAATTCGGAATAAAAAAAGTAATTGTGATTGCCATGTTTGCCTGGGTACTGCGTTTTGGATTTTTTGCTTATGGTGATCCTGCTGGCAACTTATGGATGATTGTGATGTCTTGCATTGTTTATGGCATGGCCTTCGACTTTTTCAATATCTCTGGATCTTTATTCGTAGAGACAGCGACCACACCGAAAACACGTTCTTCTGCTCAAGGTATGTTCATGATGGTAACCAATGGATTTGGTGCAGTTTTTGGAAGCCTCGTATCTGGTTGGATGATTGACAATTACTTCACCAAATCGTATAGTGATATTCAAAGCCTCGCTACCTATGCCAAAACAGATGTTCAAAACCAACACTTAATTAGCTTCTTGAACAATAAAGGAATCAATGTACTTGAAAACGGACATTTAAGCCGTGCACTGGACGTGAAAGACTGGCATCACATTTGGCTATCCTTCACCATCTATGCATTGGTCATCACGGTAGTATTTGCAATTATGTTTAAACACAAACACACCAAGGCAGAAGAAGAGGCCATCAACACGATCAGCCATTAATCATGACAACACCTCATAAAAAAAACCGTTCAGTGAACGGTTTTTTTTATGAGGTGTTAAATCCTATCTTTTTTCGATGGGAACGAATTCTCTGTTTGTTTCCCCAACATAAATTTGACGTGGGCGACCGATTGGCTCCTTATTCTCGTGCATCTCTTTCCATTGTGCAATCCATCCTGGTAAACGTCCTAAAGCAAATAGTACAGTAAACATATCTGTAGGGAAACCTAAAGCCCGGTAAATGATTCCTGAATAGAAATCTACGTTTGGATAAAGCTTACGTTCTACAAAATAAGGATCGCTTAATGCGGCTTCTTCCAATTTCTTAGCAATTTCCAATACCGGATCGTTGATGCCCAGTTTTTCCAGGATGTCATCGCAAGCTTTTTTAATGATTTTAGCTCTCGGATCGAAGTTTTTATAAACCCTATGTCCAAATCCCATCATGCGGAAAGGATCATTTTTATCTTTTGCTTTGTTAATCCATTTTTCAGTATCGCCACCATCCTCTTTGATCAATTCCAGCATTTCAATTACAGCCTGGTTCGCACCACCATGAAGTGGCCCCCATAGTGCGTCAATACCAGCAGAAACAGAAGCATATAAATTACAATCTGAAGAACCAACCATTCTTACTGTCGAAGCAGAGCAATTTTGCTCATGATCAGCATGTAAGATTAATAAAGTATTCATGGCACTTACCACAACCGGATCAATTTCTATCTCTTCGGTACGCTGACCGAAAATCATGTTTAAGAAATTGCTGACATAATCGTATTTGTTTTTCGGATAAATCAGTGGATGTCCTAATGATTTTTTATAAATGAAAGAAACAATGGTCGGGAATTTCGCCAGCAATTTGACCATAGTCAGATCCATTGTTTCAGGCGAAGAATTTGCATTCAACGACTCCGGATAAAAAGTTGACAGTGAGCATACCAAGGACGATAATTGAGCCATGGGATGTGACTTGGACGGATAGCCATCCAGGAATTTCTTCATATCCTCATGAATAAGGGTATGGCGACTAATTCCTGTCTGAAAATTATTCAACTCTTGCTGACTTGGTAAATTACCATAAATCAGCAGATATGCTACTTCTAAAAATGTTGATTTCTCAGCCAGCACCTCAATCGGATAACCACGATATTTCAATATACCCAGTTCACCATCTAGAAAAGTTATTGCACTCTTTGTGGAACCTGTATTTTTATACCCGAAATCTAAAGTTATATGGCCCGTTAAATCTCTCAATTTAGAAATATCAATAGCCTTCTCCCCTTCAGTTCCTGTGATAACGGGGAATTCATACACTTTTCCATCAATCTCAATTTTTGCAATATCTGACATATATATATTCTTGTATTTATAAAAACAAACTTAACTAATCCAAATCGATTAACCTTTAGCTAACTATAACAAAGCTGTTAAATTATTATTAAATCCGGGTCAACAACAAGTAAGAATCTTACTTATTTTTAATTTTATCAACTACCGAACCACATTCCATCATCTCAGATCCATAATATGGATTCTGAATGTGCTGCTCAGAGGCTAACCAATCGCCGCCATCACCTTTGTTCGCCATCGGACAATGCTGAACATAAATCGTACCTTTTTCCAGATCAGCATGTTTAAACATAGCAATCAGATCAGCACTCAGTGAGGTGAAGTTTTCACGTTGAGTTACGATATTCTTGGCCGCTGCAATCTTCTCAGCAGTCAAGGCCGTACTTTCACAACCTTTATGTGCTTCAAGATTCAACTTTAATTTTGCAGCTGCCCGCTGCGCAACTTCAAATTGGGTAAGCACCAAGGCGTTTTTTAATTCGATGTAACTGTCATAGATTGCCTGCACTTCAGGGTCCTTCAGCTCCACGACCTGACCTTTCACATCAACCATCGAAGTGCTATCTTTACCCAAATTTCCTGCTGCATTTTGATCGGTATTGTTGCAAGAAATTAGGCCTAAAACCATCACAACTGCCAAGTAATTCCTCATCATCTCTTATTTTTGGTTAAAATAGCATTTTAATTTTAAATAACTAAAAAAGCCCTTGAAAAAATCAAGAGCCTTACCGAAATTATCTGATTTACAAGCTTACAATTTAAAGGCGTAAGCCAAACGTAATGCGAATTGCCCATTATAGGGTACATATGTACTTGAAGCACTATCCTGACTATAGGCTTCATATCTTGTACTGATGTCAAGACCTCTGATCCATTCGTAACCAATTCCACCAGACCATAATAAAGAAGTTTTAGAATCTTTCTTGATGCCAAAACCGGCGCCTATCTCACCAAGTGCATAAAAACCAGTAGCCGTTAATGGGTAAACTTTAATACCACCTTTAGCTGGAATAAAATCATAAGCATCGCCACCGTTCTCCCGGGTCAGCCGTGTATATCCTCCAGTCGCAGTAAGGGCTACGTTCTTCATCAGCTGGAAATCCAGTCTTAAATCTGCACCGTATCCATTTTTAAATGGAGAGTTTTTCTCCGTGATGCCACCGTTAATGCCTATACCTAGTCTAACCCCCCTGCTTATATCGGTCATCTGTGCGTTTGCTGTAGTAAACATTGCCAGGAACAATACAGTGAAAACGAATAATTGAGTAGCTCTTTTCATAATTTTTGTTTTAAGATTAAGTTGATGTTGTTTATTCCTTATATACGTAATTTCTATCAAGCCTGGTTTTCAGAAAAGTTATTTAAATAAAAAGCCTCTTAGCGTATTCAATGCTAAGAGGCTTTAGAGCAGAACTTAATCTTACAATTTAAAACCGTACGCGATACGCAGCGCTACTTGACCTCTATTTATGCTATTTTTGGATAGGCCTTCATATTTTACTCCCAAATCCAATCCGCTGCTCCAGGAATAACCTAAGGCTGGAGAGTAAAGAAAAGAAGTACCAGCTCCGCTGGATACCCCAAATGCAGCACCAATCTCACCTAGGCCATATAAACCAGATCCACTTTGATCAAAAAATACTTTAACACCTGTTTTCAGCGGAATATAACCATAATCCGGAACGTTGTCTTTACCAATAAAGTGGGTATACCCAGTAGTCACCGGAATGGAGATCTGTTTAGACACGTCAAATTGTACCCTTGCGTCTCCTCCCACTGCAAAACTATATCCATTACTTGTTGGAACACCCAGGTTCAATCCAACGCCTAATTTGGTTTGCGCGCTCGCACTTGTCGTGATAAATAAAGCTGCTGCAGCTACTGCAGAAGCCAGGAACTTAGTTGCTATTTTCATGGTATATTTCATTTATAGAAATAGTAAACAAACCCCATGCCACGTCCTGTAAAAGCCGCATTATCGGTTGGATTTCTGACGATATAAGTTAACAATAGACCACAACAGCTCATCAGGATTCCCTCCTGTATCGAACCAATGGATAAGTACGTCATCCTTCTCCATTTTTCTGAAGAAAGTCATTTGCCGCTTGGCAAACTGGCGGATTTCTATTTCCAAACGCTCCTTAAGCCTTGCATAGTCCATTTCTCCGAAAAGGTAGGCCCCAATCAGCTTATATTCCAATCCATAAAAATTAAGCATCTCTTGACTTACTCCATTTTCCAATAATGATTTGACTTCATCAATCATTCCTTCCTTTAGCCGTGAATCCAATCGTTGCACAATGCGCTTTCTCCGAAGTGCTACATCCGAACTCAGTCCAACTACAAACGGGCTCATCATGGGTCTTTCGGGAATAACCAATTCATGGTATTGCAAATAATCCGCAATTTCTATAGCCCTAATGACTCTCTTTCTGGAAGAGAAATCTGCCTGACTCCTCAATTGATCCGGATAAGCTAACAATTTCTCCCGAAGCGTCTCCAGCTCCTGAAGCTCCAATTGTGCCCTCAGTTTTTCATTATTTGGAACTGCGGTATAAGTATGATCTTGCAACAACGCATGAATATACATTCCTGTACCACCACATAGCAAGGGTAACTTACCCCTTCCTGTAATGCCTTCAAACGCCTGATAAAAATCATCCTTAAATTCATTGACATTGTATCGATCTCCAGCATTTCTAATGTCAATCAAATGATAAGGAATCTGCTGACCATGAAACTGGTAGTCATCAAGGTCTTTTCCGGTACCAATGTCCATACCCTTAAATACCTGCCTGCTGTCGGCACTGATAATTTCCGCATTTAGGAGCTTAGCAAGTGCAACAGCCAGTTTAGTTTTACCCGAGGCTGTAGGTCCTAAAAGCACAAAGAGTGGATGATGCTTCATTATAAGTATAAGATGTATTTTAAATTTCCTGTATTAAATATCTTTAAAAAAGTTGCATCGATTTCGGTTGGTTCAGGTCTGCGATGACTAAAATACCTGGTCAAATGCGTTGTTGAGATCCAAATTTCAGCAGGAGTTGTAATGTCAACTAACTTAAAGCCACCTAAATCATAAGCCTGTCCGAGCGACCAGTCCTTATCTGCATAACTCATGATATCGTCTGGCTGTATGAGCTTGATTAAATGCTTCAATAACTTACTAAAACCACCAGTAACAGTAATCCCTATTGAAGAAGCAAAGCGGATCAACTCAATAGACTTGTAATCATGTCTCACGTGTTTCATAGGTCTCAGCCCACTAAAACAAGCCACAGCCTGTAATTCGCCTTCGATTAGCAAACCGAATTTATATTTTGACTTTGCAGAACCCTGAATATGGTTCAAGGTTAAAAAATCATCTGCTTCTTTCTGATTCAATTTTATGATGAGCCCTTTCCTACCATGCATTCGACGATTTAATCCCAATATAGACTTTATCCTGCCCAATACCTGATTTTTTCGAAGCTGCCAGACATCCTGCCAAAGATGGACCAGATACAAACCTCGTCTTTGATATTGACTTTGGATTTCAACTAAATCATCAGGCTCGAAATCGTTTATCAATGGAACAAGGTTCAATATAAGCCGATGGTTACAACACAATAATTGAAAGCGATCATGTATTATGTAATCCACATTAAACTCAATTGATATCAGTTCAGCAGCAACCTGCTCCTGCCAGTCTTTTGTTATACCCAACCCCTCTCCTTATACAATTTATAGCCGTTTGCCAATGCTTCTTCGATGTTAGCAAGCAACAGGTCGTCTAGCTTTTTAATATGAAAACACGAGTTATCTTTAAGTAGGTTCAACAAGCCCGGATCAAATATCTTTTTCATTTCAGGTTCTGCATACACAGGCATAAAATAAAAACCAACGTAAGCTTTATGAACTGTTACTGCCGCAAAATAAACCTCATTTCTTTTTTTTCCTTCTATCTCCAAGTTCTTATTACTCCACAAGTCATAGGTAGTCTCGCTGTTTATCCTATTGTCGAATCCTAAAGCTGCGTAAGGCTGTAGCGCAGCCCTTATCGTTTGAAATATTTCTACAAAGTCCGTTTTCATAATCATTTGTTTGATTTAACTAACAACAGCATTTGACACAAATTTGTTTATCTAATCCAACCACCAGGCTTTGGATGGGTACGCTGTATCAACAAGAATAGATTCACCCATTAAGGGTGTGGTTATCCTAAGCTCATCCAGCTTTGCCTGCCTTGTTACCCTGATGATCGGCTCATTCCAGTCGTGCATGGCCAGCTTAAATTTGCCCCAATGTACGGGAAATAACACCCTGGCCCTTAAATCCTTTGCGGCCTGAACAGTCTGTTCCGGAAACATATGAATAAATGGCCAGTAGGTATTGTATTGTCCACATTCCAAAACGACCAAATCAAAAGGCCCAAACTGCACACCGGCATCCTTAAAATGAGCGTCGTACCCAGAATCACCACCAAGATAAAGCTTTTTGAGGCTTCCTTCCAATACAAAAGCAGACCACAAAGTTTGGTTTCTTTTAAACGCCCTACCTGTAAAATGTCTTGCAGGTAATGCAGTAAATTTTAATCCCAGATAAGTAATTGTATCGTTCCATGCCAATTCAATGATATTGTTGTCTGGAACCCCCCATTTCCTTAAGTGAGCGCCTACCCCCAGCGAGGTAAGGAATTGACCTGTCTTTTCCTTCAATTTCAAAATTGTCGGATAATCTAAATGGTCATAATGATCGTGAGTGATGAGCACAATATCCAGATCAGGAAAATCCTCAACTTTTACAAAATCTGTACCGGGGAACTGTTTGGTACCTAGGAAAGAAAAGGGAGAAGGCCGCTGACTGAAAATCGGGTCAACCAGTATTTTAACTCCATCTATCTGTAAATAGTAAGAAGAATGACCAAACCAAATGACTTTAACCGATTTACTATCAGAAAAATCCGGTTGCACATGCGGAAGGGCTTTAATTGGCTCACCATTCGGATTCCCCTTAATCATCCCCTTAATCATGTCCAAATAACTTACGTGATCTGGCTTCATAGGAGTTGGCGATAAATTCTCCAAACTTCCATCTCTATAATTTGGCAGTTTTTGGATCTTATTTAACCGCGTTCCGCTGGGTAAATCCCCGAACACATCAAAGCTCAAGACCCAAAAAGTAAGCAATGGAATGACCACCACGAGAACAAACAGAAAATACAACAATACCCTCATGTTAAATTACGCTAATTTTATGACTCTGATTTTGAAACTACAGGAGGTACAAATTTTGCAGCCAAACCACTTCCTGCCTGAAGCAGCTCATTGGTTATGGTGCGTGTATAATCTGTAATCTCCGCTTTAAACTCCGCTACTGATGCGCCCGATCGAATCTCTTCCAACCTTTTTTCCCATTGTCCGGTTAACTCTGCTTGGGCAATTTTATGATCTTTCACCACGTCATAGACGGCAAGTCCTTTTTGCGTAGGAACAAGGTTCCGCTTTTCCCTGGCAATATATTCCCTGCTGATCAGGGTTTCAATAATTGCGGCCCTAGTAGCGGGCGTTCCCAAACCACTATCCTTCATTGCATATCGCAATTCTTCATCTTCAATATCCTTTCCAGAAGTTTCCAGTGCTTTCAACAATGAGGCTTCATTATACATTGCCTTAGGCTTGGTTTGCTTCTCTAGCAAAGCTTTGTTTGGAATTGGCAATTCTTCACCCTTCTTCACCTTCGGCAAAGCCGGATTCTCTTCATCCTTCTTCTCGTCGTCTGATTCATTGAAAACGGAACGCCATCCCGCAGAGCGGATTACGGTGCCGTTGGCTACAAATAAAGAGCCCGACTCTATAGATATTTTGGTAATTTCCTTAATACACTCCTGATGAAAGGCCTCAAGCATCCGTCCAACTACCATGTCATAAACAGCTTGTTGATCAGCACTTAACTGATAAGGAGGTTCACCCGTAGGCAGCACGGCATGGTGATCCGTAACCTTCTTGGCGTTCACACTTCGTTTGTTCAAAGCTATCGTTGTTAAGAAATCAGCCTGTTTTCCAAAATCAGGATGCACTTTCAATTGAGCTATCAAACCTGGAATTCCGGCAAACACATCATCGCCAATATAACGGCTACCGGTACGCGGATAGGTCACCAATTTGCGTTCATAAAGACTTTGTAGTAAGTTCAAAGTCTGATCTGCCGTGAAGCCTTTGCGCTTATTGGCTTCCTGCTGTAAACTACTTAAATCATGCAATAACGGTGGTGGTTCCTTACGGGGCTTGGCTTCGACGCTCACTATTTTACCGCCGTTTAGTGTGCCCGAAGCCACATCCAAAATCTTGGCAAAAACCTCTTCAGCCTCTTCCTTCTTGTCAAAATTGTTAACAGAGATTGCTTTAAACAATTGTCCGTCTTTATCCAATTGGATAGCCAGCTGATAATACAATTGCGGAACGAAATTTTTAATCTCCAGATAACGGGAACAAATCATGGCCAATGTAGGCGTTTGCACGCGGCCAAGAGAAAGTACAGAACGATTGCCCGCCGAAATACTCAGGGCCTGCGTGGCATTCATTCCAACCAACCAATCTGATTCCGAACGACAATGCGCTGAGTTGAACAGCGTATCATAATCCGTACCCGGTTTCAAATTTCTAAAACCTTCTTTAATGGCTTCATCAGTTTGTGAAGAGATCCAAAGCCGCTTAAATGGTTTCTTGCATTTCAGAAAATAATAGATATACCGGAATATAAGTTCACCCTCACGCCCCGCGTCCGTTGCTACAATAATCTCTGTCGCCTCATCAAAGAGCTTTTTAATGATATCCAGCTGTTTACGCACGCCAGGATCTTCAACCAATCCATCTTTGGTTTTTATCTTACGGATCGCCAGTTTAAATTTTTGAGGCAACATTGGCAAATGCTGTCTCCTCCAGCCGATAAAACCATATTCCTGAGGAGGCGCCAATTGTAATAAATGCCCGAAAGCCCAGGTAAAAGAATAGCCTTTATCACCTTCAATATATCCATCTTTCTTAGTTGTAGCACCGAATACCTTTGCCAACTCTCGTCCCACTGAAGGCTTTTCTGCGATAACAATTTTCATAATTAACTAAAAATATCTAAACCAATTTTAAACGTATTGCAATGCGCATCCACAATATCCCTGATTTCGGTAGAATATCCGCCACCCATACTCACTTGTACGGGCAGTTTATTGTCTTTACAAAATTGCAACACCAATCTGTCCCGCTCTTTACATCCAACTTTACTCAAAGCCAGTTTTCCCAATCTATCACTTTCCAGCACATCAACACCAGAAAGATAAAAAACAAAATCTGGTTGCTGTGCCAACAACAGCGGTAAAGCTACCTGCAGTTTATTTAAAAACTCAACATCACCTGTTCCATCAGCTAGTGAGATATCCAGGCTACTTCGCTCTTTCCTAAAGGGGAAATTCTTGTCGCCATGCATGGAAAAAGTAAATACCCGCTCTTCATTTTCGAAGATCTCGGCAGTGCCATTTCCCTGGTGAACATCCAAATCTATAATTAATATCCGACTAGCCAAACCACTACTTAACAAATACTTGGCAGCGATAGCTTGATCATTCAACAAACAAAATCCTTCACCCCAATTACTACCTGCATGGTGTGTCCCACCCGCTACATTGAAAGCAATTCCACTCTTTAGTGCGTATATGGCCCCATCTATCGTTCCCTTTGCAATTCTGATTTCCCGCTCTAAAAGCTGAGCACTCAAAGGAAAGCCAATCCTTCGCTGTTCCCTATCAGGAAGCGTGAAATCTCTCAATTGTGACCAATACGTTTCGTCATGAGCCAAGCAGATGATCTCTTCATCCAAAAGTTCCGGAGCAAAGAGCTGATCTGCTGTAATTACCCCCTCATGGATCAGCTGTTGCGGAATCAACTCATACTTTAACATCGGAAACCGATGTCCCTCTGGTAAAGGATGCGCAAACATCGGGTGCCAAGCTATATTGACCATTTAATTTAAAATCTCCCCTACGTGCTTTTCAATATTATTACAGATCTCATCCACCGGCAAATCATTTGCATCTTCTCCAAATGGATTTTCTATTTCTTCCGCGATCAATTCCAGACTGGCTAGCACATACAAGATGAAAGGTACAATTGGGATCACGAAATAACCCAAACTAAACACCCAGCCAAACGGAAGGGTAATCACATAAATAAATATAAATTTCTTGATGAAAGCACTGTAAGAATATGGGATTGGGGTGTTTTTAATGCGCTCGCACCCACCACAAATTTCTGTAAACTGCTGAACATCTGCATTCAGAATAATTAGCTGTTCATTGCTGATCTCGCCATTGGCCTGCAAATCAAATACCCTGGAGGAAATGCTAGAAGCTACCTGGTTAGGAATATGCTTTCCACCATCGACTTCGATCAACAAGCTGTTTTTTCCAAAATACTGCTTTTCTCTTAAATGTTCCTTTAGTGCAAACGCATATTTAGGAATCGCGTAGGCAAAGAAATCATTATGCGTTTTTGCCAATTTCAACGATTTGATTTTAATGCCAAAGTTACGGCTCACATTGGTCAAGCCCCCCAGAAGTCTACGCCCTTCCCACCACCGGTCATACGAGGTATTCGTTCTAAACACCAACAACATCGAGATTACAAAACCCAGCAAATTATGCATCATTCCGATATTTTTAACATACAGCGTCTCTGCAAGCTTCAGATAATTGAGTTCTAAAAAAGCAATGACACCAGAAAATATAGCCACACTGACCATCAAAGGCCACAAAATCCGAATGGTATCAGCCTTATGTACGTGAAAAATAAAGGTTATCCAATCTTTAGGATTATAATTGATCATATTACAAAATCTCCTTACTGATACTCAACAACAATTCCCCGGTTCTAAAAACATCTTCATATGAATTGTACAAGGGCACCGGGCTCAACCGAATGACATTCGGTTCGCGCCAATCTCCAAGCACATTATTTGCTACTAGCTTTTTAAAAACAAGCTTCCCTTGTTCTGCGGCAATGATCGAAACCTGAGCCCCGCGATCATTCGTTGTGCGTGGCGTAATGATTTGATACTGATCATAACCCAAAGCCTTATTTACCTCATCTATAATGAAAAACAAATAAGCAGTTAAAGTCTCACTTTTAGCACGAAGCGGATGGATAAAGCCTGCTTTTTCAAAACTTTGCAGGGAAGCGTAGTATAATGCCATCGGCATCACCTGTGTGCAGCTCACCTGCCAGCCATCCGCTCCGGCTTCAGCTAAAAACCCTTTTTCCATTTTAAATCGCTGCGCCTCCTGATAACCCCACCAGCCGGAAAAACGCTTTAACGTCGTATCTTCAAAATGCTTTTCATGTACAAATATCCCGCTAATACCTCCAGGACCTGAATTTTGATATTTATAAGAACACCAGCAAGCAAAATCAATACCCCAATCGTGTAATTTCACCGGAACATTTCCTGCAGCATGGGCAAGATCAAAGCCAACCATCGCGCCAACTTCATGCCCGGTCCTGGTGATGGCCTCCATGTCAAACCACTGCCCGGTAAAATAGTTAACCCCTCCAAAAAGCACCAATGCGATTTCTTCACCTTGTTCCTTGATCTGCGAAATTATATCTTCCGTTCTCAAGGTATATTCTCCCGGCCTGGGCGCAACTTCCATAATTGCAGTTTCCGGGTCGTATCCATGAAATCTGACCTGGCTTTCTATGGCATACTGGTCAGACGGAAAAGCACCAGCTTCCATGATGATTTTGAAGCGTTTTACATTCGGCTTGTAAAAACTGACCATCAGCAAATGTAAATTTACAGTCAGCGTATTCATCGGACAAACCTCTGCCGCAGTAGCACCGACAAGTTCTCCCATCTGCCCTTTAAGTGCTTTATGATAAAACATCCAGGGTGTATCTCCTTCAAACCAACCCTCTACCGCCAGATTTTCCCAATTGGTCAACTGCTGACCTAAAACCTCACGGGCCGCTTTAGGTTGTAAACCTAAGGAATTACCGCATAAGTAGATAAAAGGTTTTCCATTTTGCTGTGGAAATAAGAAATCATTTCTTAGTTCCTGAAGTGGATCAACCTGATCCAAACTTTGTGCAAATGCTAAAGAGTTGTGAAAATTCATCGATTCAAATATCAATAAAAAAGACTGAGAATTAAATTAACAGCGACGATTGTTATCCACAAAACTACGAATTGGGCTTGCTAACAAAGCGATTTCCCTTAACATAATAGCGCCATGGCAGCAAGGCATGATCACCGGCGTAATCCACCCCCACACGCGGAGCAGCAACAATTTCATCAGGCGAATAATAAAGCCCCTCTTCAGCAATCCAAATCTCGTCCCCGCCCAAATCCTTAGCGTTTAAGGCCCGATCGATCCCCAAAGCCTTCGCCAGGGCACCAGGACCGGCAGTAAGATTAGGCTTTAGAGCAGACATATTTCGCCTGCGCAGCATGATATCAAGCCCCTCCAAAGGTTCAAGGCCTCTAATCAACACCGCATGAGGAGTACCCTCCGGAGCTGTAACCACATTAAACAAATGATGTATGCCATAACATAAGTACACATAGGCAAGCCCGCCGGCTGCGTACATCACCTTGGTGCGATTGGTAAAACGCGCACCATAAGCATGAGATGCCTTATCCGTTACACCATGATAGGCTTCCGTTTCTACAATGGTGCCACCAGTTAGCTCACCATCAATGCAGGTATACAATTGCTTCCCCAACAACTGTTG
>Ga0116227_10013481_pt1 | contig 12825 bp, 8 predicted proteins | sample S1TSphgellanicum_FD_89693 | JGI IMG/M metagenome (GOLD analysis project Ga0116227, IMG submission 89693) | Host-associated microbial communities from peat moss isolated from Minnesota, USA - S1T2_Fb - Sphagnum magellanicum MG | ecosystem: Host-associated > Plants > Peat moss > Unclassified... | reverse complement strand
GGAAGGGGGGGGGTGGGGGGAGGGTCATGGTTATAGGGAGACGGGGGGAGTGCCGGGGAAGACCGAAAACCGAACCCCCCCCCCCCCCCCCCAATCGAGCTCTGTCCGGCGCATGTTTCTCTGGGCTTCTTGCACATGTTTTTCGGCCCTGCTTGATTCTGCATAGAAGCATGCAGCACGGTTCTACATGTTCTTCTGTTCAGCAAAAGAACATGCCAATGGTCTTTTGTCCCGCTTGAATTATTAAACGTTTTGCTGCTGTCCAGCAAATTCAAACTCTGAACCTCCCAAACGTAGTACACTGTAATATCCACGGGCACAGTTTAAGGCGCTGAAGGAGGTGTGATTTCTTTTCTGTTCCAATAACTCTCACAGTCAAAAAGTCAAACCCTGCGGCAGAACCACACGGTTCTCCGCAGGGCTGCACTGACAGAGCTCGATTGTGGGCATTTAGCGTTTCGCTTCGAAGACTGCTGGGATGGTGAAAATGACCACAGCTTTAGAAGCCGGGACGAGGCCTGGAACAAGTCTGATAAACACAGTGAGATCGTATTTAATGACTGGTCCTTCATTCTGATTGGGTAGATAGTTTGATTGGTGCAAGTGGGAAAGTTTCATCTTTGAGTGATTTCATTGAAGTTGAGGATGTGTTGCTAGAAGACAATGAAAAACTCATCTCTGATTGTCGGTTTTTTTAAGAAGAGAATTATTGATTTGCTGTTTATATTTGAGCTTCCGTTGCATAGATGAATAAATGTTGCCGGTTCCAAGTTGTTTGCTTCATGTAAGTAGAACTTTGGTAGTTTTCGTCCTGTGATTGGTGCAAAAAAAATTGAAAATGACATTTGAGAAATGTGGTAGCTGTAATGAAATATAGTCGAAGTTTAAGGTTCAGCTACTTTGCAAATGGCTGTATTGAAACATAGCCCAAGTACAACTGTTTCCGTACCCTAAAACAAGCTCTCACTTTTGGATGTGTAAGCAAATGATGAACATGGTTCATATTCTTGGTGAACTATTTGCACTAGAACTGGTTCCACATTGAACCTGAAACCCAAGGGCCTTATAAAAACTATACCCCATTGGACCCGGAACGAGCAGTTTAAAACTTTGGACTCGGACCCAAAACTGATGGGATTTAGATTTTAAAAATATGCCCTAGAGCCGGAACCAGAAGGTCTTGCACATTTGAAAAAAAATTAGACCCAGACCTTCCGGATCCACTAAAAACCACCAAGAACCAGCCAACACTGGTTGTGGCCCACAAAATCTGCATGCCCAGCTTGAATGCAGCAGACATCGGTAGGAGGAGGAAAATAGTATCTCTGGGTGCCGCCTCTGTTTCTATTCGGTGCGTTTGGAAAGAAGTGCGATGTCCTGCAAAAGTTGTTGACGGCTAAAGACCAATTGCGGATGCACACAGACACATTGCGGCAAGCTCTTCCTGGTCGACCTCCCTCTTCTCCATATGGTGGTGGTGGTGGAGGAGGGGCTGCTGCTTTTGTGGTCTAGAAAAGAGTCAGATCGTGCACATGACAATTGCTGCACTGATGATGAAGTAGACATGGCTGCTTCGTAAAACCATTAGGAATGGCTCTCTTTCTCTCGCTCCTCCAAATCCAAAAGCATCCCAAGTAAGACGCAAATGCAATTCCCTCTCAAGCGTCTGAAGGCGTTCTAAATGCAGTCTCTCTCCTGTGGCCACCTGTGCATTTGTTGGGCGGACAACTCCAGATTGAACCTCATCTGTCCGTTTGCAGTGGCCGTAAAACCCTCCAAAACACCGCCACCATACCAAAAAAAGCTGGAGCACCAATAATATGGGCTACATAATGGAGCTCGACTTTTTCCCCTAGCCGGCCTGCTCGAGCCGTCTTCTGGAACATAATCGGTGACTCAATGGACAGGATTTCACCCACCTGTAACTGATGACTACGTCCACATCTGGGATGAATGCCATTGTCGCTGTCACCATAACCCTCCTGCGCACGTCTGGCTGACCCAGTATACAGCTGATATGGGTTGTAACCTGTGACCTCTCCCCCAATGGGGTGATGCGAAGCCCCCCATTTCTGTTGAGGAACCGGTTATGTTCCTATTGTTTGGATGCTTAATTCGTAGGCCAGAAGAATGTTGAAATCTGAAGAGAAAGTTGGAACAATCTGAAGAATTAACCCATTACAAACCAGGTAGGAGTTGGGTAATAGGAGTTAACTTCCGCCGATTTGGGCCCTCATCTAGATATGGGACATCTATATATTTGAGCACTTGTCTAGATCAGTGTATTTATTTTTTCATCTTTTTGGTATTTTTTCAAATTCCAACCCCCAAAAAAATAATAAATAAATAAAAATAGTCAAATTTATACTAAGAAACCAAAAAAAATCCCAATTTCTTTGTTCAAAAACGCTGAAATTTCGCCAAGAAAAAAGAAAATAATGATTTAGATATGTAGCCCAGGGCAAAATGCCAACCACATTGGGAAATTGCATCCAGGCCATCCTTGGTGGATGAAGGTCCTCCTCTGATCCAGTCCCCCAAGAGCTTTTTTGGTTCACTGTGTTCCCAATGGCTGTTGCATTACGCTCATGGGACCTCTATTTGCATTAGGATGTCTTTGTGCTATGGCAATGACTAGCAGAGGGCAGCCATTTACCTTGTGCTTTATGCAACCGGCCCTTACTTACTCCAAAAGGGCCAAAGTGAACCTGCACCCACAATTGCACTATCCCCTGGATGCCCATTATGACTCAATTGTGGATGAACCTCAACTCAACTAATATCAGGTTTCACCTGGTAACCCATTGTGTAAGAAGCAATTCCTTTAGATAGGTAAAGAGCTAGAAAAATAAGTAACTACTAGGTAAGTAGAAGGTTTACAGATAGGTAGGTTTATCTTTACTACCTACTAACAACCTGAAAGATTAAAAACAACAAGAGAGCTAACCACCATGGTTAGCTAGGGAACTGGAACCCAACTGAAAGTTGTTTCCTAACCCCTTACCATCCATCTTTCATAGTGCCGCAGTGGGTGTTAGTTCACTTTGGACATCCAAAACTACATCTTGCAACCCTGGGCAGGTATAGTTTTGCATTAGTCTTCACTTGAATCAAGCAAATAAAAGGATCCTTTGCTCTTTTGTAATATGGAAAAATGACAATGTGAGCTTGTGTTGGATGATGTTGTTCCTACCCTTTCATCCACATATGATTGTAACATCATGACTAAGCAATTTGATATCCTTTTTAAAACTCACAACAACAACCATAACATCTATGAAAATAGTCAAGTTAACATTCTAATTTTGCAAGTTGTGCAATTGATTTTGAACATGAAATTTTGGAGCACTTAAACATGAAACACCCATCCTTAATTCCTTCATGTTTTTTTGTCATCATTTTGTTCAAATCCTTACAACTAGCCTTTATATTTTGATAGTCATAATCGAAAAGCAATTACAGCTTGACGTTCCTTTTCAACAATTGTTGGTTATTAATAGCAACATTAACACAAGAATTATTGTTGCCAGTGCCTTCTTCCTTCATTGCAAGATGTATCATTTGCTTAACATTAATAACCTCTAATAAAAAATCCAAATATTAGATTTAGACAAAAAAACAAAAATTACACCCAAAAATTTCATCAATTGTAAGGTTCACAAATTGAACCTAAGTGGCTTATTGTTTATTTCTTCCTTCTTCAACAACCCAAATTAATGTAGAAGGACCACCCTGCATAGTTTCCCCCAACATGAGTCATTGGAAAGCACGATTAGTAATAGCCTTGTTGATTTGATTATATTTTGCTTAAAAATTAACATCATGTTGGCCAATTATTGCCATCTTGTAATCTACAAAAACAAGTGCGGCTTATCTCGATGCACTTTCATGTTTTTGTTTGCTTATTGTCCACATCAAGATCCATGGTCATAATTTTTGTCATATTGCACAATGTGTTTTCACCTACCAATGTTTTGAAGAATCACACATCATATGAACTTTTCCATTTGAATTTAAGGCTAAGAAATAGAGGGTGTGGACCTTTTCTCTGTTAAAACATATTGGACAGTGTGTTATCAATCTAGTGTAAAGAATCCAAGACTTCCAATATAGGGCAATCCACCATTTTCTAATAATTATTTTCTTCACATCTATGAACATCTAATTTCTAATTCTTTGAAGGAGAAGAGTGATACTTATAACATGTAAAATAACATATGTACATGAGATTCACTATCCAAGATGATAGGGTCACTCATAGGTAAAGATGAAATAATGTTGTGTCTTTACTTATTTTTTGAGGCAATGCACAGAAACCATGCCGTTCATAATCCTTTCCAAAAATTGATAGGTGTTTTGTACCTTGGAACTAACAATTTACCATAAAAACAAACTAGATGTGCTTCAAGCGCTTGTATTTCATCGATGAAAATATTTAAACAACCAACAACAAAAGTAAAATTGCCATGTGGTTGAAAGACTCCTAGAAGCAAATGTTGAGAAACTAATAGCTTATGTTCATGCAAATAATAAGGTTTTTGATACCCTTCCCTACTCCATGGGAAAAATACACATTCCATCTCTTCTCCACTTATAATCTTGTAATTTGTCATTTATTTGTTTCAATTATGTGCAACATGAAATGATAAAAAAACAAAGAACTATTTTGTCAAAATTTTAACCATTTTGGTAAAAAAACATTATTGAAGAGATTTTTGAAACAAGGTGGAATCTGTTTCTCAACAATCACATAATACAAATGCAAAAGACTTTTTGAATGGAAATGGAAAAAAAAATTTAACTTCATAACTAAATGAAGATCTTCCATACATGTAAAATATGGTATACAAATTCAATCATAAGTTTGACAATTCCCAACTAAGAATTGTAATTTAATTAATTGAAGGTGGTAGATTCTGAAATTTGTTATCAATTTCCTCAATTGTTATTGATTTCCTTTCTAAAACATTATTTTACATATATATATTGTGAAGGTGTCAGACTATCTTTCAATGTTCCAATTCGTTCTACTCCGCATTGTGAAAAGTTGTAGCCTCCTTGATGTCGATCTTTGGTTGTTCCAATCATTCTAGGTTACTTGCATGCCCTATTTCAACATTTTTTTGCAAAACCTCCTCCACTTTTTTCTTCATAATACTTCTTGTCAACATTGTTGGCATACTCTAAATAACTAGAAAAAAGTTGTAATCTACTAATTATTTTGGTTTTATTATTTTTATTTTTCAAACAACGATAAACAATTTGTGATTTGTTTTGGCATAGTGAAATAACTATAACCAATGTTTGTCCAAATAGGAATGACAATGAATTAAAATTTTTGAATTCAATATCCATGGTATGGTCACCAAATGTTAAGGCCAATCAGTGAACTATTGGATTTTGAAAATAATAAAATAATGGAGCAAAAGATAAAATCTTTTTATTCTCCTTAAATAAGAAAAAAACTTAAACAAAAAAAAGACTATCAAAACTTAGTAGGATAGTCTCATAAACTTTTTACAAAAACAAACTTGAAACAAATACAACAAAAAAGACCTCACATAAAAAAAATAGAATATTCACAACATACGAAGAAAGAAACTCATAGAACTTCTATGTACAAAAGTGGGATAGAAAAAAATTAATTTACTCCATGAAATATTTTCCCTTTATAATCCTCAAAGGTACAAAGCCTTAAGTACTTTCAAGAAGGAAAACAAGAAAATGGTGGAATAAGCAATTAACCTTATCCCAAAAAACTCGGTCCACCAAAATGACTGGGTGGTTATTTGGAATCTTTGTTATCAAATTCAATTCAATTATAATCAATTTTGTTCAATTTAACTGATTTCAATTCAATTGAAATATAATGAAAACATTAACCTTATTGAAGCCTCCTTTTTAACACACAGCCAAACTTGTCCCAAGGTATCCATGATAATTATAAAAAATGACAATATTGGAAAGAAAGTAAAACCTAGGGCATGTTCCTTAATTCCATGCATTGGGATAAGAGGGATGTGTGGAAATCCAAAGATCAAACTTTGATGAAGTAACAAGTTTGTTTGTTCATGAACATTTCATAATCATTTCACATGGACAAGCTAAACAATGCAAATGGTTAATGCAAAGAAAGCCAAATTGGGTCACAAATTTGCTTTGGACCATTTAGACTCATTTGGTTTGAACTTGGGAAGAGACACAAATGTCCCCTTTAATGTTTTAGAGTTGGTTACAAGGACAAAATGAACTTGAGATTCCTAAATGGGAATTCAAAACTTGTACATTTATCATCCCAAATCTTGAAAGGTCACTTTAGTCCTTTAAAACAATTATGTTTTGAACATGCAACTTCACTTTCCTATTTCTCTTATTAATTTTATTTTTTTCCAACAGCATAAATGTTTTTGGATTTCTAGGTGATTTAACCTTTGAAATCATCATTTAAACATTTAGGATTATTAACAAATCCCAACTCTCAAATTAAGGGGTTCACCATAGGAATTAGATAAGGATGTTTTCCTTTTATTCCCAAAGACTTCCCACATCTTGGGGAGGGGTGTTGGATCCTTTTCCATTCAAGCTAACTGATTTCTTATCTTGGCTTGCTTTTGGATACGTTTTATGTAGTGTTTTTGGTCTTGGTTGTGAGCTTAAGGCTAGGGTTGTAACGCATTTCATTTTCATGACAAAACAACTTTACCTAAAGTTATAGTTTATATTTAAGCCTCAGACAAATGCATTGTTCTTTGGGAGGAAGGGAATTCATGGTAATGGAAAACAATTTCTTTCCTTTGAAACATTATTTAATTTTTGTTTATCCATCCATCCTACCATCCAAACTACATGGAATTATTAGTTTTAAATGCTTAAGTAATGACTTAAGAGTGGGTGCCATTGAAATTGATTATAAATGGCCTATTCATGGGGACCAATTTTGCTAATCAATATAATTCACCTTTGATGGTTCTAGAATATTGTTTATGCAGGGGGATGGATAAGTTAGATGGGCAACATGTAGTAGTAGATGTTATGTGTATGATTAAGATGCAACAAATTGCAATTAGACATTACTAAGATTTAAATTTCTTGAAATATTCTTAAACATAAGCAACTAATAAATAAATGGGAAAGGGTGTGGTAAAAGATCTATAACTAATTGATCCCATGAAATTTTTGACAAGGGATGTCAAATATATTTGGTTGTGCATACACCTAAAATCAATGCAGAAGACTTTAAAAAAAACTATTTAAAAGCTTTCACAAAACAAACATTGCTAAAACAACAACACTATTATATTTTTGTCTAAATGTTACGTCAACAAGAGCCATACATAATGAATGGTCAATCCTAACCCATTGATGCAAAGGCTTGAATCAATTCTCTAACATATAATTCTAACAAAACTTTGGGTTACTTCGAAATGCTAAATTGGAAACATGTTGTATTTGGTAATGTCATAAGAGCTTGACATTGCAAACAAAATGGAAGCTAAAGCCACACAAGGTGAACAAATCAAAAGAAAAATCATAATGGCTGACCTTGATGAAATTTCATTATAGCTAGTTGTGGTCCTCATATGAAATAGATGGTTATGACCTTAAGAAATGTTTTTTTTGGAGCTTTTCTCATGTACAAAAAAAATAAATTCTTGTTGTTTTTTGAATTTGTTTGAATTGTCATGTGTGTAATGTTAGATAAAATATTTGATTTGACATGCTCTGGAAGTATATTTAAATTTTAAAAATTCATTTCAAGTTGATGAGAAGAACAATGACATAAGGCCCCCTTCTTTTGGATTTTCAATTTATGATGTCAAAATATGCACATGAAATATTGAATATTAAATTTTTCTTGTGATTATGTCCCAAATTAAAGTGTGAAGGCAACTGATTTGTCTATGGCCTAACCATCACTATTCTCAAATTATCTCAAGTCAAGCAAGATAAAAAAATTATACGGCACACTTTGATTCCAATTGTGTGATGAATTAATGAAAATAATAATAATCTATATGCACCTTTATTTTTATGCAAATTAAACACATGAAATCTCAATGCATCGAAATTGAAAAAAAAATCAATTCCAAAAACCAAATGTTTGACTTTCAATTAATGCATAGTAGTAAATCCTTCCAAGAAAAGAACGTGTATCACTTTTATCTAGCCCTACATAAAAATTCCCTCCCTTCAAAATAAGTTGAAAACATTAGTCTTGAAAAAAAGCCCTGAAATTGTTGGAAGTTATACCACAATACCTCGGTAGTTTCAACATGAATAATATTATTTGTAGAAATCCCATTCAAATTGAGAAATGCATTTGGGGACTTAATTTGGGGACATAATATACTTAATTGTCTAATACATGTGCGATAGTCCATGTGTGGTGTGTTTATAGTGCAACTTAAGCCGCATGTTTCCCTACAATAATCATAGATAAAATCTTATTAATGGAAACAAAAGAATGATCTTGACTTGATCTTGAGTTTTCATCCCATTTTATCCATAAAACAAATGATATTTCATGGATATTCAATCATTGAACATGGATGAAATTCAATGAAAGAAATGAAACTATGAATGAATCATATTTTGTGGATGGAAAATGCATATACATCAATGATATTTCTTCAATGAACTTATTTCACATTAGAATCTCATGAAATTTCATCACAAGAGTTATGACTGAAGGTCCAATAGCTTCATTTTTTAATATAATGCTGAATTGTAAATTATTATTAGTATTATTATTATGGCTGAAAATGACTGATTAGGTGCAGAACCAGCCTAGGTATATGGAGTACAGTAATAGTTTTATATCCTAGGGTAATGGAATATCAATTTTTTATTTGTTTACTCAACAAATAAGGTCATATTATGATTATTTTTCCCCACTAGTGTAGGGTCCGGGTAATTTTTTAAAATAATTTTGGATAGATGGGCAGTGCTCGGGTACAACTTATCATATACCCTTGGTTAGGGTAAAAGAATAAAAAAAGGGGAAATAATTTAACATGAGCGATGACCATCCCACAAAAGATTTATAGTAGGAATCCAAAGTTTTTCTACGTCCCGCTTTTGATGTAGAGTAGTCATACTAGACTAGGTCTGTGGACTTGAACTTCTTGAAAAATTTCACGGGCTGGGACTGAATTCCATAAGTACCGACAAATTTTGTGAAGATATATTATACCATAGTACCTTTACAGGTTCGGCACAGTAGTGTCGAATAATTCATATAATTTGAAGTTTTTGTTTTGACAGCACAGTTTTTGATTTTGAAAATTTTGACATATAATGATGAAATACAATAAAATCACAGGTGCTCTCACAAAGTATTTGTTATATTTTAGGCCAATCTAGATTCTAATCACAAACAGTCCGGGTTCAGTGAGGAGTGTGTTGGTTTGAGTCCAGCTGCCGCTACTGAATCTTGAACTTTTTTGACATAAAGATTTCAACATTTTATTTTAAGTTTTGCCAAAATTCTAGGTTGTCCCGGGCTTGATATTTATTCCTTTTTTGCCCCAACTTCTGTCGCCCAAAAAAAGAGTGCCCAATTTTCAAAGCCTGACTAATTTTTAAAAAGGTTCAATTGTCTATTTTTTTTGGGGGTCGGGGGTAAATTTTGATGGCTTCTTATGCTGTAGAAGAACACTTCCAAGGGCTTCAAATAGTTATTTTTACTGTATTTTGAGAACAATTAGAAAGATTTTGAGCTTGAATTCGTTTTGGCCCAATCTTTATAAAAAAACGTGGAATTTAATTGCATTAAATAAGACATAAGCACAAATATAACTCATTCAAATGGATAATGAATGGTTCACATTGATTAACCAAATGAGATGATTTTTATAGACAAAACATGGCCTCCAGGAATATATGTCTCAGGATGAAAGTGCTTTTGAATGATCAATCTACCCCCCTTGATTAGATGAATTCCATGTATGCATTATGTTCAATTGTAATGACATGATCAAACTAGATTTTTTTTTCATTCTAATTAATGAATGAAATAATTGGATGCAATTTCATCTTACTTCAAATGAAATAAGTTTCATCTATGGAATAACACTTAGTGTTGTATTTCATCCATGAAATAATTTATTCAAAGTTTATTTCTTCCACTAGAATTCATCTAAATTCCATGAATGGGCATCCATTAGTGGCAGGGCTTTTGTTGGCCACAAATTTTGCCACAATTACATTATAGTGCAAATTAAGCCCCATGTTTCTCTACCATAATCATGGATGAAATCTTATTAATGAAAAAAGTTCTTCCACTACAATTCATCTAAATTCCATGAATGGACATCCATCGGTAGCAAGGCTTTTGTTGGCCACAAATCTTGCAACAATTACATTATAGTGCAAATTAAGCCCCATGTTTCTCTATCATAATCATAAATGAAATCTTATTAATGGAAGAATTATGGACAATATTTTGGAAGATCTTGACTTCATCTTCAGTTTTCATCCTGTTTCATCCATTAAAAAAATGATATTTCATGGATATTCAGCCACTGAACATGGATGACATTTAATGAAGGAATGAAACTATTAATGAATTATGTTGTGTGGATGAAATATAACTATACATAGATGATATTTCTTCAAAGAACTTATTTCACCTTAGAATATCATCAAATTCCATCACAAGAGAAATGAGTGAAGGTTCATCCATTCATCAAATGAATCCACGAAAGAGATTGTGTGCATTTTTGTTGATGGCATTTATATAAAATTTCCTGGACAAAATAAAGTTTGAATGAATTTTCATGGATGAAATAAAACACTAGGTGATATTTCATGGATGAAACATATTTCGGCTTGAAACAACATGTAATTTTATCCAACTATTTCATTCATCCGCAATGAATTTCGTCTAGTTGGATCAGTTTACATCAATAAAAAATTCACATCATTGCCTTTGGACATAATGCACATGTGTAATTCATGGAATGAGTGGGTATAGGTTCATGGATCAAAATGAATTTCATCCATGGAAATGGATTGCTTGGGTTCATATTTTCTCCATAAAATATCATTTCATAATTTGCTTTTCATACCTACACACAAGCCTATTCAACACCCTCTGTATATTACAGTAGTACCAAGACTGGTTAGGCGCTAGTTAATTACTTTTTGGAATTTGCCATAAATTTTGAAAAATGATGCCTGTCATGCCAAAAATATGAATGAACCTGTGAAGCACAATAGCTTCGTTTTTTTGGTATAATGCTGAATTGCAAATTATTATTATTATTATTATTATGGCCAAAAAAAAACTGATAATGTGCAAAACCAGCCTAGGCATTGGGCAACCTGTAAAGATGTTCATTTTGGGCAGTTTGGAGAGCAGCAGCCCATAAAAATCCAATAAAAATAGGGATCCAGCAGCCCCAATTTGAATATTTCAAAATTTTGACAATAAGGATTATGTACACTAAGTCTCCCTAGATATTATTGATGTTATGGGGATATCCCCATGGTTTGGGTCATCCCCTATATGGAGAAGGTTTCAAGTTCATTCCCCATTGTCTATTTTCATTGGTCTATTTCAGGATCTCATTTTATTTTCTGGCAAGCCCTCTTGAGAATTAATTATTGTTGAACATGGTTGTACTTATCACATGTACTGTTTTAATATTGCCTTTTCACTAGAGTTATTCGACTAAGGGCTGAGAACGGCCAGTTTTGGCATAATAGGATATCAAAGGCGTAACGTGGGAATGAAAATTTTACAAATCAAAATAATTGGGACCCAAACTAGTTTTTCCACCAATTTTGGTGGTAAACTTAGTTTCATCCTGTCTTTCCTTTTCCTTGAGCGCCTCCACTGCTGGATATTAATGAATGCTGAAACATTGGCCCCAAGGGTTGCAAATTGGCCTCCCAAATTCGATGGTATTTGTTTTTCCAGCCATGGGGCCAATACCAGCCCATAAAGTTCAGCATTTATTAGTAACTTTGGGCAGATTGAAAAGATTTTTTTTAGTTCAGCCTTGACTCCTAGTGGGGCTGATTTCAACTTTTGCAACAATAGGAATGCTTGATTTGGGTTGAAAATCGGCCCTGACTCCTATTGTAAAGCGGGCCTGAGATTTAGTAAAGTTTCCTTACTTTGTGGATACCACTGAAAGAGGGGATATGGGCCAAAAGCAGGCCCAAATAGAGGATGAAAACATGATGACTTTAGGGGTAACTCTACTAGTTAAGATTTTATTTGAATTTGGAAATTTTAGTTTTATGTATGATGATGAGCACATATTTTTGGAATAAATTTTTTTTTGTATTTATTATTTTGCTTGGAGAGTAGAGCTTTTTTTTTTTTTTAATTACTTAACACATGTTTTAACCATGTACACTTATTAGCATTTGTTGATACATGTTTAGGCAGAATCAGAGAAGTAAAGAAAGAAGTACAGAGGCACTTTACGACCAGAACTAGAAGGTACAAAGCTCAAGCGCTTGGCTACATGTCACTTCCTTTGGTGCAACATTGTATTTGAATTCAGCATGATCCTTTTTCACCCTTGAAGGAGGACCTTTGAAGGGCTTCAAAGGCCTCCAAAAAATGAGGACAAACAGCTTTGGACAATTCACATCTCCTAATATCATATGACTTGAATTTGTTACACTATTAATTTACTCTTCTTCCCTTCAGCCTAAAGTGGGGTAGATTCACAACATTCATAATGTTTGATCAATGTATTCTCATAACATGTGCAATGCTAAATAAAGTTCATCTTTCATCAAGAAAATCTCACCAATTGCCCTAATAGTAGCTTTCTTGAGGTTGAAGTTTGCATCCCAGGTTTAGGG
>Ga0116227_10013480_pt1 | contig 12826 bp, 8 predicted proteins | sample S1TSphgellanicum_FD_89693 | JGI IMG/M metagenome (GOLD analysis project Ga0116227, IMG submission 89693) | Host-associated microbial communities from peat moss isolated from Minnesota, USA - S1T2_Fb - Sphagnum magellanicum MG | ecosystem: Host-associated > Plants > Peat moss > Unclassified... | reverse complement strand
TTATGATCAATTATAATTTTCTGAATTGAAATACTAATTTTTGGATTCGAAAATATTAATTTAGAATTCAAAATCAATTTTTAGATCAAATCAATCTTTTTGAATTGAAAATATCATATTCAAATCAAAATTTTCAAATTCAAATAATGTTTTAAACAATTGAAATAACAATTTTCAGATTTGAGTAAAAAAATTCAAAGTTCAAATATTAATTTTGCGATTCATTATATGAACAATGTACATATGTATGCATATTATATATATATATATAATTTTAGTACATACATCAAAATATACCCCTATGTCATTGTAGAATACCTTTAAGATGCAACTAATTTGGTGACTATTGTGATTAATGGGACATATCAACCTATTAATGGATGAAAATAAATGTAAAATTGATGTAACCAATAGGATGAAATTTTTAATAGTTGCATCATAGTTGTGAAAATGACCAAAATCGTTAAAAGTTAGTCTTGTAATTGCAAATATTTTCAAATCTAATCACAAACGACTGTAAGTCGCATGTAGTCGTAAATTGAATGATTACATTTTGGCTGATTTCTATTAGTGCTTCTAACTCCCCCAAGCACAAACAATTATAAAAAAATTATCAAAATGCAATTACAAGTTACTTGTTCTAATTTGTTACAACCTTCTTATACACAAACAATAACTTGCAACAAGAACAATTGCAAAATATGATGTTTCTGTTAACAAAAGTCGCTCAATATATTTAAAGGTCTAAAAGCCAAATACTTTGGAAATTTTATTTTTTATTACAATTATTATTATTATTATTATTATTATTATTATTATTATTATTATTATATTTATTATTATTATTACATTTCTTTTTTATTATAATTAATTATATATTAATATGTATAATTACAATTCTATTATGCTTAAATTATAATATAATAAATTAATTATATGAAATATATTTATCGATTTTAAATTATTTTTATAATTAAAATTTATATTAATTCTTAGATTGACACATGTCGCCTACATGTTGAATAATGAGAAAAAAACAACAATAAGCTTGACTGGTTTGTCATTGTCTATAGTGCATCAACACAAGAAAGACAACAATGAACGAATCTTGCTTGTTATCATTTACAACTAATCAAAACAAGTGAAGACAATGATGAGCTTAGCCAGCTTGTCGTCATCTTTTGTGGCAATGCAACCAAAAAAAAAAATGACAAGCATGGCGAACTTGTTGTTGTTTGCATCGTCTCAATAAAACGACATCATAACAAAAAAAAAAGATGACAATGATGAGCCTAGGCTCAATGTTGTCTTCTGTGGAATTTGCAAAAAAGGAAAACAACAATGAGCCCAAGTTTATTATCGTTTTTTGCAACTCAACAAAAAGCAACAAAAAATGATGACAAGCCTAGGCTCATTGTCATCTTCTATGGAATCTACAAAGAAAGAAGATGATGACAAGCCAAGCTCATTGTCATTTTCCAAGCACATCAACAAAAAACAACAAAGACACAACAAGCTTAACTCTTCATCATATTCTAGAAGACATCAAGTACAAACACCAAAAGACAACGACAAGCTAGCTTTTGTCGTCATCTTCTACAATACAACAAAATAAAAAAAGGATAGCAACACACCCTAAACCATGTAAAGTTTGCAAAGAAAATGGAGTTTGTTGTTCTATACCAAACCAAATGAATTTACAAAGAAATACGAAACATACTTGAAGTAGAGAATTTTTTTTGGCGAATTTTTGCACCATGGTGAAAAAAAAGGCATGTGAAAAGACTACTTGAGTCAAGATTGTGTATGAAGTACAAAAGTTCAAGCTTGCAAACTCTCAAGTTTTTTCATTTTGAGTTTGTAAATCAAATGTGCATGTTTTTTATGTTTTACATATGTGAAGGAGGTGTGAGTTTTGATTGCAAGTCGATTGTCTTTCTTGTGTGTACATGTTTGTTGTTTGTCTACACCTTGTGCCTTTTAGTAGCTTGTGCCCTTGAATTACACATGTTAATTATGGCACCTCTAAAACCCCCATCGGGCTTCAAATTCCAGTTTTTTTTTCTACACCCCCCTCCCCATTGCCTATTGTCAATTTGAAGCTTATCAATGTTGAAACACTCAGTGCGTCACCCAATAATGATCCTCCAAAAACTTTGTTGAAGGGTAAACACAAGGCTTTTAACAATGTTGTCCTTGAAATTGATTTTACAAGCCTTATAAAACAAGGTGAATGCAATGAACCAAAGAAGAAAAAATGAAAGTTGGAGTGGGAGGTGAATCATGTGTTTTAAAAACACTAGGTTGCAAGGTTTTGTTAATCCTAACCCATATGTGGGGTGAACAAGAAAATGAAGATGGTAATAAGGTGTAAGGTTTGTTTTGTTGTTGAAGGGAAGGAGAAGCTTTTAATGCATAAACTTGATTATTTGGTGAAGCATTCTAGGATGAAAATATGCATAGTTGCAAAGCTTGGATTTACTATTGGATAGTGGTATGTATGCAAAACAACATACGCAAGGATACATTTCTATAGGGTTGTAGATAAAATAACTACCAACAATTTCGCATCACTCATTGTTTGGAGTTTAGTGGACTGTGGAGGATTGAGTGTAACTAACATTGCTAACAAACTAGTCTACTTTGGAATAGACAAAATTACCGTCTTTCACAATGTGAGAAGTGGGGTGATGACCTAGCTGATGCAAAAGTACATTCCATTTGTGAGCGATGTCCATTGTATGGCACATCGCATTAATCTTGTTGTTCAAACGTTGAACACTTTGAGTTTGGTCTCCAAGATTGAGTTTCTATACATGTCCATGTACAACTATTTTTGCCATAGCCTTAAGCTCCATCTTGAAACTACAAAACTTGTTGAATTATTGTAGTTGAAAGGGAACAAAATTTTTGAATAACATCAAGACACATTGGATTTCCATGCTTTCATTTTCCAAGCACGTCTCGAGCGAGTGTAAGCCACCAATTGTCAAGATGGTTGAAGACAATTCAACCATTAACACTACTAGAACAAATTACAAATTATTTTGTGATGTGGAGATGTTTTAAAGGGTTACATGTGTGATGCCCTTATTGGACGCAATGCAATGTTTTACTAACTTTGCCTAGGTTCGCTAAATGTTTATTTGTGATTTCATCTCTACTATGAAATTTTGTGAAGTGGACCTTCACACTATGTATTGCGATCTTGAAAAAAGGTTTTCACCTCCACACTTTTTTTTTCACTTGATCTTGTCCTGCATAGTTCCAATTCCTTGTGTTTCACATGTTGGACAAAACCTATATCCCACATTGATTATGTTACTTTATTTCTTTAAATCAAAAAAATATGTTTCATGTGATTAATGCAAAAATTGGGGCGAGAAACATGGTTGATAAGGAAGTTGGGTTCAATCTATAAAAGCTATGAAGCAATAATGTTCTGAAGTTGTTGCAGGGTTGATTATTGAGTCGGAAAAGTGTTCTCCTACTCAAGAATTGTTTAGTGTAACTAGGATGATCTACCCCTAGTATTGGCATGCTCCAAAAGTTGAAATTACTTTTCCAAGCCACATGGCCATTTTGCAAGCCCATTTCGTGTATAAAAACCAATTAAGTGGTTTTGGTATGTTTGTTGGGCTTGTCATAAATCCTATGATTCTTGATCAATAGTCTACCATTTTCAAGTTGATAATGTTGAATCATTATCAAGATGCCAAGTTACTTCAAAACGATGTGAACCTGACCACATGGTTATGGGAAAGGATTGGAATTAGTGGGATTTTAAAACGGAGACTCTTTAAGTGGTTTAAAATGACCAAGTTTTGCATTGTTCTAGTGTTGGGCGATGTGGAGGATGAACATACCTTCTCAAACCTTGCATTCATGAAAACAAAGCTCCAAAATCAGTTGACTACACATTTGGACCTTGTTCTCCACATGTATGCTCAAACATTTTATACTTTATAAACTTTCCCATTCAATACCACGATTATTGATTGGAATGACAACCAATTATGTGTTATGGGGTGATGGTTTAAATCCTATCCAATTTGCCATCTATTGTGGGTTTGTTAGTGACTTTATAGGCTAAAGGTAACATGTATACATGCAACAAGCATTAGGCAACATAAGGACTTTACCTATAGTAAGTAGTAGCCAACATATAAGGCTTAGACATTTACATTTGTTTTGCTAGTTTCATACTAGTTTTGTATCAAACTATGGAAGAAAAATATTGGGCCTTGGATGGCCATATTTTGCAAATGGGAAACCTTAATCATAATGTTTGTTTTATGTGTTTCATCAAAATCCAAATCTACCCTAATTTTCAAATATGCGCCTAGTTGCTAGTATGAATAAGTGAAGCCTAGTTTTAACTTTTCCCTGCAAATTTAATTTCTACTTTTATGCATATAATCTAACTAAGTTTGATACAGGTAGTGCATGAACTACATTGGGTAGGATCCATAAATCAACTTGTTTTTTTTTTTTTTAAAATAAAAATTAGACTTAGGATAATCAATCAAGGTATCATATTTTGACTTGTTTTATCAAATTGGTCCTCAATAAGGTAGTTTCCACAAATGTCTTAACAATCAATTTTCATATCTAGTTTTCATAATTTGAATTTGAATTTTATATCATTTATGAAAAAAATTAGATAGTAAAAGAACTTGCATAAAGAATGATGAAAATGTTACACATTTTTTTCTATAATAAATCATATGTCCAAATTTTCACACCCTTTCAAATGCTTCTATTTGTGCACTAATTTCAATTAGTTCCACTAAATTAAAGAATGTTTACAAAAAATCTTAATATCATGGTGGCCAATTTGTGTTCACAAAAAAATAATTTATCTAAGTTATCTGATTGCAAACAACATTTTTAAAGATTTATAAGTATTTTTGCCCAAAAAAACCCATTCCATTTCAATTTGTGAACCAACTATGCCTAAGATCCAATGGGCAATAATCACATTATAGGAAATATAGATTCATGATTCTCCCACCATTGAAAATAATATATTCTTCAATTATGGCCTTGGTTTGTTAAAGGCCAATAAATGAAGACACTAAACATAGGTTCTTGAACCTAGGATTTAACATCAATGACAACATGTTATGAACCTTCTTTCCTCATTTAAAAAATAAATTAAAATCTAAAACACCACAAACATCTTTTCTAATCATGTTAAAGGCCAAACAACCTAACTCAAAAGCAACAATGGAATCCTCTTCCATAAATTATTAAACCTAAAATTCATGTTTTTTTATATTCAAATTCAAACAAATGGAAATGGTAGAATTTAAAACATCACTTAACAACCAATGACCTTTGGATTGATTAAAAACATGAGCATACACAATAGGGGGGAGGCCATTAACAATGATTTGAAAAATTTACCATGTCAAAAGAAGAGGCACTCATGTAGTCATCTTAACATAAATCTACATACCATAACATAAACCAATTACTTTTCAAACTTGCAATGCATGTTGGGAAATTTGCAAAAGAGAAAAAAAATTGTTAAAACTTACTAATAATTGAAACTAATTACAAAAACTATAATATATATGTTTCAAATTGCAACAATACACCAAATTAAGAAGTTACCTTGACTTCATTAAAATTTTCAACTTCTTTGGGGTCAAACCAAATTCAACACATGCCTTATTCCACTTTTGACAACCTTTCCCATATGTTTTGAGCAAGCTTATACATTTCTATAAATATCCTTATGTTGTTTTAATAGAAACAAATGTCAAAGTTTTTACAAACTTTTTTGTCCATTGTAGCATATTGATAGGCCTTGGAAAATGCATGCCCAAAGCAAATGCCTTGATAACTTTCCTCTAAACTTAAATTACCACAACTTATAACTATTTTTAATGTAGCAATCATTGTGTTTAAGTTAGATTTTTCATCTTTCACATAAATAATAATCTTCTTTTTCAAGTTATACTTTTTGAATATTTCAATCAAGTTTTTGGCCAAAGTCTTCTTAGAAATATTTGCAATTTCAAAAAGACCAAGTGTAACATGTTTTGGTTGCCAATCCCCTTTCAAAAAATTAATCATAAAGGCAAATACGTCATGAGCACCTTTTGACATCCAAAGATCAAAGCTCGCTATTGCAAAATTACATTCCACCAAACTAGTAAAACATATAACTATTTAGTTTTTTTCATCAATTCAAGAAACATTTGTTGTGAAAACTATTTTTTGGAACAAAAAAAATCTTAGACACAAATGTAAACATAAGCATTTCATTCATAGACTTTCCACAAATTGCATGGGCAAATGAATTTTAATAATCAACAAGCCCATATCCTTAAAAAAAGAAATTCTATTGCATATGATCTTTTTAGAAAATATCTTTAACAACAACAAAATTAACAATTGCATTGCTAGAAGGATTTGGTTTTTTTTGGTAGGTTGTTTCTCCACTTTTCTTTTAAAGAATTGTTCACTTTTTCCTTAAACATTTTTACAATGATAGAATGGTCTACATTCACATATTTTTTCAATGTTTTTATTTGATTTGTTATATTGTATAAGATTAGACCTTTCCTTGTTTCAATTTTAAGGTTACACGCCAAAACTACACAATTGTAACAAAGAATACATCTCATAATTAAAGCATTTCACATCAACATTTTGTTATTTGTCACATAAACAAAAATCAACATAAATTTCTACCATGTGATTTAAATTTTTTTTTTTGAACATATAATTTTTTGATATATATATTTCTTGACTTTCTGGATTTTGATTATTTTTTGTTTAAAGATTGGGGTTTATTTCACATTTTTGCAAGCATCCTTCTTCCATTACATCATTCATGAACATTTCACATGCATTTTCATTTATCATAATTCCATTTTCAAAAAATTAGGCCATTTTTTGTTTTCACAAAAGAATATAACACTCAAATGGAAAAGAAAACCCAAACAAATGTAAAATAAACCAAAACACCAAAACCTACCTATAACTTAAAATGCAAGCATTCACAAACATATTTACAAATTACTAAAAAAAATTCATTTTTTTCTTGCAAACTATGTAAATAAAAACTAGATGTGTTTTTATTAATGTAATCTCTTTGAAATTTCTTGCAAAAAAAACAACAAAGTTGTTATTAAACAATAGAAAAATCCATTAAAAATATAAAAATAAAACAATAAAACAAAATATGGAAAAATTCAAGTTCATTATTTTTTTAAGATTAAAAGAATGGAAAGATTCACCTTTGTTTTTGGTTGTTTCTAATTGTAGTGGAATTGGCATGGGTAATACCTCACCATAACACATATATGCAACACAAGGGGAACGACATTAACAATGCAATGGAACAACAACAACACATGGGGTGAATGGTGATGGTGGATACTTAGTAGCAAGAGGAGAACAACAACATAATGGACTAACAACACACCATTTGCAAGACAATGGCACTATGGGTACGTAGTACTTCACCATAACACATGTAATGCAATCAGAGCAATAACTAACAATGCAAATTGAATAACAATAGTAACATAGGGGAATTGGTTATGGTGGACCTATACTTGGTAGCATGATGCAACAACCAACAATGTGAAGGAACAACAATAGCATCAACAACACAATGAAACAATATTAACAACAATAATAAAAATGTGACAAATTAGTTAATAATGCAAAGGAATAACAATAACATGACAAAGTAGCACCAATAATGTGATGGAGGAGCAACATTATTTACAATGTGATGAAATAACAACACCAAGAACATAACGGGGCAACACTAACAATGTGATGGAGTAGTAGTAGCTCTAGCAACATGATGGAACAACAAAAACACCAACAAGGTGATGAAGCAATTGCATTACCATCAATGTGACAAAATAACAACATCAACAATGTGATGGAACAACAACACCAACAATGCAATATAACAACAATAACACTAACAACGTGATGGGGCAACACAAATAATGTTGCAACGAAACAACATTAACACTAACAATGTGATGGGGTAACACCAACAACACAATGGAGTGGTAGCACCATCAACAATGTAATGGACTAACATGCTAACACTAACAATGCAAAGGAACAACGAGTGAAAAACATGGTAAATTATACACAAAAAGTAATGAAAGCAACAAAATCTTGGGGTCCTTAAATAAAATGATTAACAAATAGATGAATTTATGGGGATTATAAATTTTTTTTTGGGTACATTATTTTTTAATTCTTGTTTATATGGACTTCAAAATCTAAATTGTTATAATCATGTTTTCTTAAACTATTTGCAAGTACTTCAATTGGACTTCAAATTTGTGGTAGTTTGAAAAATAAAGTTCAAGTATTTGAAAGTAGGTGAAATATTTTGCAAGTATTTGGTTTTTCTTTCAAACACCTCAATATTGATGTGGTGAACATTTTAATATATACTTTTTGGTTAATGAAGTTTGTTTTCATAGTTAAAATCATCTTTAACCCCTAAAAATTGACATAATTTTTGTGGATAATTTTGGGATTTTTTTTCAAGTCCAAATGATATGACACAAATTCCTTTGGCTAGAAGGATGTTAGAGATGCCCATGAAAAAAACTAGATTTTTTGTTTGTTTTGAAATCCTAGAGGAAGGTTTAAAGTTTGTAAGATTGTTTTTTTTGTGTTTTCAAGTAGAAAACAAGGCAACAAATATGTACAAAACATTTTACTTGCACCCCAACAAGAAAACAATGCAAGGGAACAAAAAGCCAAGAAAAACACGACAAACAAATTATAATCTAGATTATATAATGTTAAACCCATAAGGGGTTTTTGTATGTTAGGGTATTGCCTCCTCACTTTTGCCAGCTCTTCCCCATTAAAATAACTTAACCTAACTTAATCGAAACCTTAATTAATTTAATCTAACCTAAATTAATAAAAAAATATTTATAATTAATTGCCTTGAAAATAAGATTTTTCATACAATTGACTCAATTTAAAACATTAAAAAAAAAATCAGTTTTCAACAATTAGGTTTTCATTTGGGTGAAAATTGTTGGTTTGGTTCTCAACCTAATTATCACCAAATGTGATACTTGTTATTTTTCATTGTGAAAACCAATTGGAGAATCGGTCTAAGAATTAAGGGTCCCAATGAGAACCACCCAACACTACATTTTACCATAATAAAGCGAGTAGCAAAGTCCTTAGGGATTGATGAATTCAAGATAAGGCTCAAGCTTGAAAATAAGTTTAACCAAATGAATCATTTATGACAACAAAATGGTAGAGCTTTTTATTTTTATCTTTAGTTTTTCAAAAAGACCTTTCATGTTTCATTACCACGTTATGGAGATGTTTTGATGTTTGATGTTGTCTTTTTTTCATTGACTAAATGCTCTTCTTTTCACATCTTTTGATCAATCATGAATTTTTACATAGTTGGTCATTTTTCTCCTCACATATGATATGTTATTCTTGCATTTTGACTTCTTTCACAAAGATTGTGTGGTTTACTTTACCACTTTGGCTTATGGTGTGTTCACTTGGTTTTCCACTTGATTTGATTTGTTTCGCTATTTGACTTGATGTTTCAATAAAATGGTCTTTCGGGTTTCCTTGTACTTTCATGAACTAGTTAAAAAGGGAGTTAGAAAAAAGGTCCCATACACCAGTTGTAGGTCATAGGTTTTTTTGTGAAATGCGAGGTGTATGCATGTGGGTTATTCTCCATGAAGGAAGGAATGTTGTTAATGTGCATAAATTTAATACATGTTTTAAAGGATCCATCATGATCACCACAACATAAACATAAATGGTTGAAAAATGCAATGTCTATTGTGATTACATCGTGTAGTGCAACAAAACAACCTAGATATAAGAAATCGATTTGATCATTGATTTCCATGAATCCAAAATGTATTGCCCTCATACCCACCTTTTTTTTCTTTTTTCTTTGTTTGCTTTAGGTTTTTCAAAGTGCCCATGTTACTTGTGGGTTGTTGTTATAATGTAGATTTTGTAAAATGAGTATGGACAAGTTTGTGGTGAATATGGTTTGTTCTTAGTTAGAGCATTGCCACATTTATACCCACCAACATGTAGAAAACACAATAATAACCTATCATTAAGTGCATGGGATGGCTGATTTGGATTGTAGTTCTAAAAAAACTTTTTCCTTAAATAGGGATTAGGTATGGGTAGGATTGTAGGTCATAAACATTTTTTCCACAATCTTATAGACTTGGTAATTTCCATCCACCTATTGTGTACATAAAATTTACAATAGTCCATCAAATTTGCATTTGAGGACATCATCCCCTATGACATTTGGATACATGGAAAATGATTTGGTTTTTTATAAACCTTTATATCTTGGGCTCAAAATCATCTTTTGTTGTTCCGCTATAATTTTACTTCTACATTGTTAAAGGTTAAAGTTGTTAGGTTGTATCTACATAATGTTTTGTGAACTAATGATGTAAGGGAAAATTTGCAATACTTACCCATGGTCATTCAATACACATTGGGCTTTAAGAATAATGTGTAATACCCACATATGGGTCACAAAATATGCATTGACATTTAACAAAAAATTACAATACCCACATACATGTCATGAAAGAAGTGCTAGTTTATTACCATCCTTCCAAAGCGCAATTGGAGGGTATGTAGGTACTACATTTTGGGACTATGTTTTCAACTAATAACCATGAATTTAAAATGGGGGACAAAGCCATTACTTTAGTGCAATATTCGCATGTGGGTTACAAAATAGGTGCTAGTCTTGGGAACCCCAAACCATTTTGAATTTGATGATTTGAGATTGATGCTGTTATTGCATTTTCAAATTAAGTTATCACCCAATTACTTTTAACTAAAACAATGTGGTTTTCATAAGTCCTCATGTGTGGGTATTACATTATACAAAACCATTCTAAAAATGTAATATCCACATCCCATGGTAAATCATACAAATGGAAAATAAAAGAGTTTTCCAACAATCAACTATGATTTGAATTAAAAAGTTACAAATGAAAAAAACTAATGAGTGACAAAATTTAGCCTTAAAGTTTAAAGCTAATTAGCCCAAAAACAAACATAAAACCCTAAATAATCTTAATGGTAAATGCCATAAACCCAATAATTATACAAACATATCTAAATGCAAAAATAAATAAATTGTAGCAAGTGGGTAGGTAGGTAAGGGTGGGGTAAGTAGGTAAGTAGGTGGGTGGGTAGTTAGGTGGGTAGGGGGGGTTAATACATAAGTTTTGCCAAAAGTTAGAAGTTTAATTAGAAAGTAAAAAGGTTTTGCTAAGAAGTAAAGGTTAGTTAGAAAGTTGAGAGGTTTTGTTAAAAAGTAGAGGTTTAGCTAAAAGGTTGAGAGGTTTTGTTAATATATAGAGGTTTAGCCAATAAGAGATATAAGTTTTGCCAAAAGTTAGAGGTTTAGTTAAAAAATAAAAATGTTTAATTTGAAAAGTAGATAATTAGTTAAGAAGAGATAGAGGTTTAATTGAAAAATAAAAGTTTAGCCAAAAAGAGATAGAGGTTTTGTCAAAAGATAAAAGTTTAACCATGCAAATATAAAAGTTTTGCCAAAAGATAAAAGTTTGTGAAAATAGAAGTTGTGTTTTGAGCTAAAGTTTTAACTAGGAAAATATGAAATTTTGTGAAGGATTAAGAATTTAACTAGGAAAAAATAGAGGTTTTATCAAGAGCTAGAAGTTTAGGAAAAAAAAAAAAGAAAAAAAAGAGCAAAGGTAGGTAGATAGGGGATTGGCTAATAGTTGGTAGGTAAGGCCAAGATGTAAGTCAGTATGGTAGCTAGGTGGCAAGGTAGTATGGAGGTTAAGGTTGAAAAAAGCAGTCACATTAGTAGAAAAAAAAAAAAGTTGACTGTGATACAATGTTGATTAATGTATGGTGAGGAGGAGGATGAAAAAATTACAGAGACCATCCTATGGATAGAATGGCCAACTGGTGCATTGGCGGGTGCTGATTGACTCTGGCAGGGTGAACGAACACCCACCTACTACTTTGACATTTTGTGAGCAAGGCTTCTTAGTGACAATATTAAGCCTCGAAAAGGAAGGTTTAGGGTCCCTTTAATGTGTTCACACTCATCCCTTTGATCCTTTGGGTGTCCATGTACTATAATCTTCATATTGTAGCAAATGCACAGGGACACATGACGAAATAGATGACATCTTTGCATCCAGCATTGCAAAGAAAAGCTGATTTCCACGTGATTTGAGAATAATTACACTTTTCATACATACACGATTTGGGGTCCTTACTTTTTTTTCTTCTCATGTTCCCTTGCTGGGTGTTTTTCTTTTATTTATTTATTTATTTATTTATGAACCAATAATTATCACTTCAAAACATTTGTTCTTTTCTTTTTTTTAAAAAAAATCTCTGGTTCTCTGGACCGGGTGTTTTTCCTTTATTTATTTATTTATTTATTTTTGAATCAATAATTATCACTTTCAACACCTTTGACGGGTGGTTGGGAGGTGAAAGATTGTTTGCTACTTTTGTTCTTGAACATGGCAATTCACCAAATTTTGCTTACACTTAGACAAAACCATGACAAATCTTTCCTTGTGACATAAGAGAGAGAGCAATGACATTTTTCTTAAATCTTTCTTTCCGTCCGTCCAACTTTTGATCTCCCTTCCTTGTAATTTCCCCTTTTCTTTCTTTGGAACAAAAGTCTTGCAAGTTCTCATCGTCAAAAAGCAACCACCATTTCACGGGTTTCCAATTCACACCACGTCTAGTATGTTGAATGTTTATCATCCTTGAGGGATGTTTATCATCCTTAATG
>Ga0116227_10013478_pt1 | contig 12826 bp, 10 predicted proteins | sample S1TSphgellanicum_FD_89693 | JGI IMG/M metagenome (GOLD analysis project Ga0116227, IMG submission 89693) | Host-associated microbial communities from peat moss isolated from Minnesota, USA - S1T2_Fb - Sphagnum magellanicum MG | ecosystem: Host-associated > Plants > Peat moss > Unclassified... | reverse complement strand
CGTGCGATGCCGTCCTGGCGCTCCGCTCCCGGCAGAAGGCCGTCCGGGCGCTCCAGGACTGGCACGCGATGCTCGATGACTGACGGGGGGACTGACGTCTTCGTCCACGAATCGTCCTACGTGGATGACGGCGCCCGCATCGGCGCCGGCACGAAGGTCTGGCATTTCTGCCACGTCCTGGCGGGCGCCGTGATCGGCGAGCGATGCAACCTCGGACAGAACGTCGTCGTCATGGGTGGCACGCGCATCGGCAACAACGTCAAGATCCAGAACAACGTGTCGGTCTATGAGGGCGTCGAGCTGGCGGACGACGTCTTTTGCGGGCCATCGATGGTCTTCACCAACGTCATCAATCCGCGGAGCCACGTCGCACGGAAGCACGAGTATCGGCCGACGCGCGTCGGGCGCGGCGCGTCGATCGGCGCCAATGCGACCGTCGTCTGCGGCGTCACCGTCGGGCCGTACGCGCTGATCGGGGCCGGGGCCGTCGTGACGCGCGACGTCGAGCCCTACGCGCTCGTGGTCGGGGTGCCGGCCCGTCGGATCGGATGGGTCTGCCAGTGCGGCGAGCGGCTGCCCGACGACGTCGCCACGGACGGCGCGACCTGCGCCCATTGCGGGATCGCCTATCGGCCGGCGGTCGTCGGCGTGGCGACCGGGATCGCCCCGGTCGGCGCGGAGCGCCCGTGACCGCGCCGGGGCGGGCGAGCGGGGAGACCCCGATGCTGCCGGGCTTTCGCGTGGCGCTCGTCGGCTGCGGCCGGATCGCCAAGAACCACTTCGAGGCCCTGGCCCGCGTGCCCGGCCTCGAACTGACGGCGGTCTGCGACATCGATCCGGAGCGCGCGCGAGCCGCGGGCGAGGCGTACGGCGTGCCGTGGTTCCGGCACTACGAGGAGATGCTGGCGCAGGCGCCGAGCGACGTCGTCGTCGTCGCGACGCCGTCGGGACTGCATCCACGACACGGGGTGCTGGCCGCCCAGGCGGGGCGACACGTCGTCTGCGAGAAGCCGATGGCGATCTCGCTCTCCGGCGCCGACGAGCTGGTGCAGGCGTGCGACGACGCCGGGGTGCAGCTCTTCGTCGTCAAGCAGAACCGGCTCAATGCGACCGTGCAGCTGCTGCGCCGGGCAATTGACAAGGGGCGGTTCGGCCGCATTTACATGGCCAACACGACGGTGCGCTGGGCGCGTCCGCAGGAGTACTACGACCAGGCGCCGTGGCGCGGCACGTGGGAGTTCGACGGCGGCGCGTTCATGAACCAGGCGTCGCACTACGTCGACCTGATCCAGTGGCTCGTCGGGCCCGTGGAGAGCGTGGTCGCCAAGACGGCGACCCTCGCGCGGCGGATCGAAGCCGAGGACACGGGGGTCGCCGTCCTCAAGTTCCGATCCGGTGCCCTTGGCGTGATCGAGGTGACGATGCTCACCTATCCGCGGAATCTCGAGGGATCGATCACGATTCTCGGCGAGAAGGGCGCCGTGAAGGTCGGCGGGACGGCGGTCAACAGGATCGAGCACTGGGCGTTCTCGGAGTACGACGACGACGACAAGCTGGTCGAGTCCGTCGGCACGAACCCGCCGTCGGTCTACGGGTACGGGCACGAGGCCTACTATCGAAACGTGCTCGCGGTGCTGCGCGGCGAGGCGAAGGCGGACACGGACGGCCGTGCGGGCCGCAAGTCGCTCGAGCTGATTCTGGGGATCTACGAATCGGCGAAGACCGGGCGTGAAGTGCCGCTCCCGCTCCGGCCGAAGATGTGAGCGTGGTCACACCCGCGCGCGGGTTGCCGATGCGGCACCCGGCCGGCAACTTTCCGGGACAGCCCATGCCCGTGCCCCTGCAGGATCTCAAGGCCCAGCACGCCACCATCCGTGAGGACGTGCTCGCGGCGATGGTGCGCGTGGTGGATGATCAGGCCTTCATCCTCGGCGAGCCCGTCGGCCGGCTCGAGTGCGAGATCGCCGGGCTGTCGCGCGCCCGGTTCGCGATCGGTTGCGCGAGCGGGACCGACGCCCTGCTGCTGGCGCTGCGGGCGCTCGACATCGGCCGCGGCGACGAGGTGATCACGACCCCGTTCACGTTCTTCGCCACGGCCGGGACGATCCACAATGTCGGCGCGACGCCGGTCTTCGTCGATATCGAGCCCGAGACGTTCAACATCGATCCTGACCGCGTGGCGGCCGCCGTGACGTCGCGGACGCGGGCGGTGATCCCCGTCGACCTCTTCGGGCAGATGGCGGCGATCGAGCAGCTCGCCGCGCTCGGGCTGCCGATCATCGAGGATGCCGCCCAGTCGATCGGCGCCCGTCGGGCGATCGACGGCGAATGGCGGATGGCCGGCGAGGTCGCGACGATCGGGACGTTCAGCTTCTTCCCGACGAAGAATCTCGGCGCCTATGGCGATGGCGGCATGATGGTCACGCAGGATGAGCGGCTCTCGCAGCGCCTGCTGCGGCTCCGCACCCACGGCGGGACGAAGACGTACTTCCACGAGGAAGTCGGCTACAATTCCCGACTCGATGCCCTGCAGGCCGCGGTGCTGCACGCCAAGCTGCCGCACCTCGCCGGCTGGAGTGCCGCGCGCCGGACCCATGCGGCGGCCTATGACGCCGCGTTTGCCGATCTGGCCGATGTCGTCCGCACGCCCGTGATCCGCCCGGAGAACGAGTCGGTGGTCAACCAGTACACGATCCGGGCGGACCGCCGCGACGCGCTGCAGGCGCACCTCAAGGCGCACGGGATCGGCACGTCGATCTACTACCCACTCCCGCTGCACCTGCAGCCCTGCTTCGCCTATCTCGGCTACAGCGAGGGGCAGCTGCCGCTGGCCGAGGCCGCAGCGCGCGAGGTGCTCTCGCTGCCGGTCTTTCCGGAGATGTCGCGGGCGCAGCAGGATGAAGTGATCGCCGCCGTGCGGTCGTTCTATGGCCGCTGAGCTGGCCACCGTGCCCGCGGACGCGACCGAGCGCGCGAACGCGATGCGCGACGCGCTGCTGACGAAGATCCACGATGGCACCGCCGTCATCGGCGTGGTTGGCCTGGGGTATGTCGGTCTGCCGCTGGCCGTGGAGTTCGCCCGCGCCGGGTTCCGCGTCATCGGCTACGACGTCAGTCCGCGAGTGATCGCGCTGCTCAACGCCGGCAGGTCCCATATCCAGGACGTGCCGGAGATCGATGTCGCCACGATCGTCGCCTCGGGACGGTTCCAGGCGACCGCCGATCCGACGATGATGGCCGAGGTCGACGCGGTCTCGATTGCCGTGCCGACGCCGCTGGTCAAGACCCGCGATCCGGACATGAGCTTCGTCGACCGCGCGACCGACACGCTGGCGGCGCACTGTCGGCCCGGCACGCTGATCGTCCTCGAGAGCACGACCTATCCCGGGACGACGCGGGAGCTGGTCGCGCCGAAGTTCGAGGCCCGCGGCCTGGTGGTCGGCACGGATGTCTTTCTGGCGTTCAGCCCCGAGCGGGTCGATCCGGGCAACGAGAAATACTCGACGAAGAACACCCCGAAGGTCGTCGGCGGCATCACGCCCAACTGCCTGGCCGTGGCGACCGCCCTCTACGAACGCTGCATCGATACCGTCGTGCAGGTCTCGTCCCCCGAGGTCGCCGAGCTCGTCAAGCTGCTCGAGAACACGTTTCGCTCGGTGAATATCGCGCTCGTCAACGAGACGGCGATCGTCTGCGATCGGCTCGGCGTCAACGTCTGGGAAGTGATCGACGCCGCGGCCACCAAGCCGTTCGGCTTCATGAAGTTCACGCCGGGACCGGGGATTGGCGGACACTGCATCCCGCTCGATCCGCACTATCTCGCGTGGAAGATGCGCACGCTGAACTACAAGACCCGGTTCATCGATCTGGCGAGCGAGATCAACAGCCAGATGCCCGACTACGTCGTCGAGAAGGTCGCCCACGCGCTCAACGACGCGCGGAAATCGGTGAACGGCAGTCGCATCCTCGTCGTCGGCGTCGCCTACAAGAAGAACATCGACGACATCCGGGAGAGTCCGGCGCTCGACGTGATCCGGCTCCTCGAGGATCGCGGCGCGACGGTCGTCTACCACGATCCGTTCATCGCGAGCTTCCGCGAGGACGAGCACGAGCGGGTCGGCGTGCCACTGTCGACCGCCGAGCTCGAGCGTGCCGACGCGGTCGTGATCGTCACCGACCATACCGCAATCGACTACCAGCTGATCGTCGATGCCGCCGCGATGGTCGTCGACACGCGAAACGCGACCAAGGGGGTCCGCAACCCGACGGCGCGGATCGTGTCCCTGTCCGCGGCCTGACCGCTGCGTCAGGTCGTGCGTGTCGGTCGCACCGGTCACCGCCTGCTGCTCGCAGGCGCCCTGGCGCTGATCGCCCCGCACCGCGTGGCCGCGCAGTTCGGCCTCACGGATCTGCCGCTCACCGACTTTGCCTACGATCAGCTGGCGGCGCTCGAGCACATGGGGTGCGGCGCGGCCCGCGTCTCGACGTTTCGGCCGTATCAGCTGCGGGCGATCCGCGCCGCGCTGCTCCGCGCCCACACCCGCGCCCATTGCGCCGGCCCGATCCTCGACGCGCTGTCGTCCCGGTTCCTCGTCCGCACGGGTCGCGACACGTCGAGCGGGCTCCGGGCGGGCGCCGCGGCGACCCTGCAGGCGACCGCGCTGACGCGCGGCGACTTCCTCCCGCTCTGGGACAACATCCTGCCGAAAGGCCAGGGGACGCCGCCGATCGTCGGCATCGGGCACGCCCGGCTGGAGTACGGCGACGGGGCTGACGACCACTACGTGATCGTCGCCGACGGCTACGGCGAGACGAGTGCCCGCAACGACCCGACGGCCGCCGCCCGTCACTTTCGCAGTACCTCGGGCGTCATCGATGTCAGCGAGGCGTATGCGACGGCCCGCGCCGGGCCGTTCACGTTCAGCCTCGGTCGCGCCGATGAGGCGTGGCTCGGCGAGGGGACGGAGTCGCTGGTCCTGGCGGCCAACGGGCCACCGCTCAATCGCCTCGCGGTCGAGTTCCACACCGCGCATTTCGAGGGGCGGATGATCCTCGCGATGCTCGATGACGTCGTCCTGTCGGCGCAGCAGGACAGCTTCAGTTCGACGATCCAGCCGCAACGCTACTACCGCTATCTGCTCGGACACGCCGTGACCTGGCGGCCGGCGCCGGTGCTCGATGTGACGATCGGGGAGACGGCGCTCCTCTCGAGGGGCTCCCAGGTGCTCGACCTCTACTACATCAATCCGTTCATTCCGTACATCCTGACGCAGAACGACACCGGCAAGACAGGCGATGACGCGCGCGACAACCTGCAGACCTTCGCCGGGATCACGCTCCGACCGGGCCCGGTGACCGTGAGCGCCGAGCTGCTGATCGACGATATCCAGATCGACGCCTCGAGCCGCGCGAGGACGCCGGACCAGCTGGGCTGGCAGCTTGCCGCGGCCGTCCCCCTCCCGACGGGGTGGCCGGCGAGCGTGACCGCCCTCTACGAGCGGATCGATGGCTATACGTACATGCGGCAGTACTATACGGAGGTCGCCCAGTACTACAACGTCCCGCTCGGCTCCATGCTGGGTCCCGACGCGGACTATGTTCGCCTCGGGGGCGAGGTCTTCGTGGCCGGCCCGCTGCGGATCGCCGGCGGCGTCGGGTACTGGCGGCATGGCGACAACCGGATCTTCGACCGGCCAGGTCGGGAGGCGACCGGCAACGCCAACGCGACGTTCCCGACGTCGGCGCTCGGGCCGGTGCAGACGGCGCCGGTGGCTGATCTCTCGATCCAGTATCTGAATCGCATCCTTCCGATCAAGCTCCAGGTCAACGCCGCCGACATCAGGAACGCGAACAACATTGCATCACCCGCCGCGCTCTACACGCAGACTCAGCTCACCGCGACCTATGCATTCCACTATCCCTGACCGCTGCGCCCGCGTCATCGGGCTGGGGATCGCGCTGGGCCTCGCGCTGGTGGCCGGCTGGACGCGCGTGGCACTCGCCCGGGCAGCGGTCGGACCGATCGCGGGCGGCCCGAGCGTCGCCGTCGCGTTCGTCGCCGACACGCTGCCGCGCCGCAGTCTGCGCGACTCCGTGCTGCGCGACTCCCTGCTGCGCGATTCGACGATGCGCGACTCGGCGGCACGCGCGGCCGTCTCGGCGATGAGCGACACCCTGCCGCCACCCCGAACGACCGATTCCGCGTCGCGGGCGACGGGCACACTGCGACAGGGCGACATTCTGCAGCTCAAGGTCTATCGCGACTCGGAACTCTCGGGGACCTACCTGATCGAGGCCAATGGCAACGTCCAGATCCCGGGGCTCGGCGTCGTGCGGGCGGCCGGGCTCCGTCCCGAGCAGGTCTCGCGGGCCCTCGTCGACGCGCTGCGCGCGCGCGGATTCAATGACCCCGAGCTCGCGATCCGCACCGAGATCAACGTCTCGCTGCTCGGCGAGGTCCACAAGCCGCTCCTCTACGCGATCGATCCGGGACTCAGCCTGATCCAGCTGATCACGATGGCGGGCGGACCGACCGACGCGGGTGATCTGCGAAAGGTGCGCGTCGTGCGCGACGGACGCGTCTTCGTCGTCGACGTCCAGTCGGCCCTCGACGGCGGCCCGGCCGGCCGCATCGCGCTCTACTCCAACGACGTGGTGTACGTCCCGAAGAAGGGCGGCCTCACGCGGCAGACGACGCAGTTTCTCATCTCGCTGATCGCGGCGACGCTGGCGCTCGCGACGACGATCATCGTCATCGCCAAGAACTGAGATGAGCGAGAACGGGCGAGGCAACGGGGACGGCAGCGAGCTCGCCAGCGGCAGCCTCGGCCGCGAGCAGACGCTCCGCGATCTCTGGGCGGCCGTCGTGCGCCGCAAGCTCACGGCGCTGGTCGTTTTCCTCGTCGTCGTCGTCGTCGGCGTCTACCGGACCTACACCGAGCCGTGGATCTACGCCGCCAGCGTCACCGTCCGCGTGACGCAGCAATCCGAATCGCCCGTCCAGGGCGCGCCGATGGCGCCCCCCGACTACGACTATCGCGTCGATCCGCTCGTGTCGGAGCAGCAGGTCATTCGCAGTCGCCTGATCGCCACGCGCGCGGCCGATGCGGCCGGCCTGCGTCTCGTCGTGGCCAGCCCGGCAAATCTGCAGATCAGCCTGCTGCTCGGGGACAGCGCACCCGTCGTTGATCCGGTCACGACCAGCCAGGATTTCCGTCTCATCCTCGCCGAGGATCGATACGCGCTGGTCGGCGGCCGCCATACCTATGGCCCGGTCCGCTACGGCACGCCGCTCGAGGCGAGCGGCGTCACGCTCACCGTGCCCGGACGTCCGGCGATCAAGGCGAAGGACATCATCCTGAGCGTGCGCCCGATGGACGAGACCGCCCGCGACCTGCAGAGCGCGATCTCGACCCGCGTGCTCCCGCAGACGGACATCATTGAACTCACGGCGTACGGCACCGATCCGGTTCGCACGCGGGACGTCGCCAACGCCGTCGCCTCGATCTACGGCGAGTACTCGCGCGAGCAGGCCCAGATCGCGGCGGCGGCTCGCAGCAAGTTCATTGCGCGCAGTCTCGATGAGCAGGCGGTCCAGCTGTCGAAGGCGGAGGACTCGCTGCGGATCTTCCAGGAGGCGCATCAGACGTCGGATGTCGGTGCCGAGGTCGAGGCGATCCTGACGAGCATCTACGAGCTCGAGGACAAGCGCAACGATCTTTTGCTCGAGCAGCGTGTCTACCTCGCCCTGGTCGGGCATCTGGAGCAAGCCGACACGACGGATGAGGAGTTGCACCGGCTGATCGGGACCGATGCCGTGCAGAACAACAAGGCGGTCGGCGACCTCTACTCGCGGTGGTACGATCTGGTGAAGCAGCACCAGGAGATGAGCCTGACCCGCAACAGCCGCAACCGCGACATGCAGGCACTGGACAGCACGATCAACGTCACGAAATCCGAGCTCAAGCAGGCGAGCGGCCTCTACCTGCAGAGCGTCGCGACCCGCATCGCCTCGGTGGACTCGAGCATCGCCGACCTGCGCCGGCAGACGCAGCGATTCCCGCCGCTCAGCGCCGCGCAGGCGCGGCTGACCGACAACGTGCGGACGATGGAAGCGGGCTACGACAATCTGCTCTCGCAGTATCAGTTGTCGCGCATCGGCGAGTCCGCCGAGACCGGTCGCGTGCGAGTGATCGACGCGGCCACGACACCGCTCATCCCGATTTCGCCCCACAAGAAGCGCTCGGCGGTGATCGCCGCGCTGCTCGGCATCGCCCTCGGAATGGCCGCGGCCGTGCTCGCCGATCGCTTCGACGACGCGGTGCAGGGGCCGGACGAGGTCCGCGACCGGCTCCATCTGGTGCTGCTGGGCTCGATCCCGCGCGTGCGACGCAAGCCGGGCGAACCGGTGCTCGATGCCGAAGGGACCGAGGCCGCGTACCGGCTCGTGACCCACGTCGATCCGATGTCGCTCGTCGCCGAGGCGTTCCGATCGCTCCGCACGAACATCGCGTTCGCCCGCGCCCACCAGGATCTGCGCACCCTGATGATCACGAGCCCGGCGCCGGGTGAGGGGAAGTCGACGGTCGCCGTCAACCTGGCGACGACGTTCGCGCAGCAGGGCCAGCGCACGCTGCTGATCGATGCCGACCTCCGCCGGTCGGTCCTCGACAAGACCTTCCGGATCCCGCGGAACCCGGGGCTCACCGACGTGCTCGTGGGCGACGTCGCGCTCGCCGCCGCGGTCCGCGCGACCGATGTGCCGAACCTCTCGATCCTCGCCAGCGGCCAGTTCCCGCCAAACCCATCGGAGCTCCTCGGCTCGCCGCAGATGCGGGCGACGATCGAGCTCGCCAAGGAGTCGTTCGACATCGTGATGATCGACTCGCCGCCGATCCTGGCCGTGACCGATGCCTCGGTGCTCTCCACGGTCGCCGACGGCACGGTCGTCGTCATCCGGCTCGGACTGACGACCCGCGAGGCGGTGCGCCGCTCGATCGCGCAGTTGCGCGTCGTGAACGGACGGGTTCTCGGCTCGGTCCTCAACGCGGTCGATTTCCGCGGCGGGGGTTATCAGGGCGGGTACGGGTACTACTACGAGCGCTTCTATGGGGACGGGAAGGGGTCCGGTCGGGATCGTCGACGGTCACTCTGGGCCCGGACTTTCTCGCGGCGGTAGTCGTCAATAACTTGCTGTCGCGGTTGCAGTTGTGTTTCTCCAATGGGGCGCGATGAATATCTCGGTCGTGGGAACGGGCTATGTGGGCCTGGTCGTCGGCGCCTGCCTGGCCGAAACCGGGAATGATGTCGTCTGCGCCGATGTCGATCCGGCGAAGATCGCCGGCTTGAAACAGAACCGCCTGCCGATCTACGAGCCGGGACTCGAGCCGCTCGTCGAGCGCAATCAGCAGCAGCAGCGGCTCTCGTTCACGACCGACGTCGCCGCCGCCATCGCCAGCGCCAAGGTGATCTTCATTGCGGTCGGCACACCACCCGACGAGGATGGCTCGGCGGATCTCCGCCACGTCCTCGCGGTCGCCGAGCAGATCGGTCGCCACATGACGCGCGAGCTCGTCGTCGTCACCAAGTCGACGGTGCCGGTCGGCACGGCCGCCAAGGTCGCCGAGGCGGTCGGCCGATTCGCGAAGTTCCCGTTCCATCTCTGCAGCAATCCGGAATTCCTCAAGGAAGGCGCCGCCGTCGACGACTTCATGAAGCCGGACCGGGTCGTCCTCGGCGTCGAGAGCGATTTCGGTCGATCGGTGATGGCCGAGCTCTACGCGCCGTTCGTGCGCACGGGGAAGCCGATCATCTTCATGGATATCGCGTCGGCCGAGATGACCAAGTATGCGGCCAACGCGATGCTGGCGACCCGCATCTCGTTCATGAACGAGATCGCGCGTCTCTGCGAGGTCGTCGGCGCCGATGTCGATCATGTGCGACGCGGCATCGGCACGGACGCGCGGATCGGCCCATCGTTCCTCTTCCCCGGGCCGGGCTATGGCGGCTCCTGCTTCCCCAAGGATGTGAAGGCGCTGATCCGCACCGCGACCGGTGTCGGCGTCCCCCTCGCGGTCCTGACGTCGGTCGAGGAAGCGAACGAGCGACAGAAGCATCTGCTGTTCGAGAAGCTCCTCGCCGCGCTCGGCGGCACGGTGGCTGGCGCCCGGATCGCGGTCTGGGGGCTGGCGTTCAAGCCGCAGACGGACGACATGCGCGAGGCGCCGTCGCTGACGCTGATCGAGGCGTTGCTGGCGGCGCGGGCGACGGTGCACGCGCACGATCCGGTCGCCGAGCACGAGGCGCGGCGGCGGCTCGGTGACACGGTCACGTACGCCGCGACGAACTATGACGCGCTCGTCGATGCCGATGCGCTCGTCGTCGTCACGGACTGGAACGAATACCGGCACCCCGATTTCGGGCGGATCAAGCAGTCGCTGCGCCGACCGGTGCTGATCGACGGCCGCAACCTGTATGACCCCGCGCAAATGCGCGACCTCGGCTTCACGTACGACTCGATCGGCCGGGCGCGCTAGGATGCGCGTGCTGATCACCGGCGCCGCGGGCTTCCTCGGATCGCATCTCTCCGAGCGGTTCCTCGACGAGGGGCACGAGGTCGTCGGACTGGACAACTTCATCACCGGCCATCCCGACAACATCGCGCATCTGATCGGTCGCGACGGATTCCGGTTCGTGCGGCACAACATCTCGACATACACGTACGTCGACGGGCCACTCGATGGGGTCCTGCACTTCGCCTCGCCGGCGAGCCCGATCGACTATCTCGAGCTGCCGATCCAGACGCTCAAGGTCGGCGCGCTCGGGACGCACAACGCCCTTGGTCTCGCCAAGGCGAAGGGCGCGCGGTTCTTCCTCGCCTCGACGTCCGAGGTCTACGGCGATCCGCTGGTGCATCCGCAGACGGAGTCGTACTGGGGCAACGTCAACCCGATCGGCCCGCGCGGTGTGTATGACGAGGCGAAGCGGTTTGCCGAGGCGATCACGATGGCGTACCACCGCAAGGAGGGGATCGACACGCGGATCGTGCGCATCTTCAACACGTATGGGCCGCGGATGCGCCCCCGCGATGGCCGGGTCGTCTCGAATTTCATCGTCCAGGCGCTGACGGGCGAGGCGATCACGGTCTACGGCGACGGGTCGCAGACGCGCAGTTTCTGCTACGTCGATGACGAGGTGGACGGCATCTATCGGCTGTTCATGCACGGCGACGCGAATCCGACGAACATCGGCAATCCGGACGAGTACACGGTCCGGCAACTCGCCGAGATCGTGGTCGAGCTCACCGGCTCGTCGGCGCCGATCGTCTATCGGCCGTTGCCCGAGGACGACCCCAAGGTCCGGAAGCCGGACATCACGCGCGCCCGCACGATGCTCGGATGGAATCCGGCGGTCCCGGTGCGCGCCGGGGTGGAGCGGACGATCACCTATTTCCGGTCGCTGCTCGGCACCGACCGGATGGGTCCGCGCGCGTGAGCATGGCGCTCCGCGATCTGGTCGACCAGACCCCCGATCCGGTGGAGCGCGCGCGGGAGCGCTTTGCCGTGCGCGACTACCACGGCGCCGTCCTGCTGCTCGAGGAGGCGGTCGGCGCCGGCTGCGGGTTCGCCGACGCCTACAACCTGCTCGGGCTGGCGCGGGCGATGATCGACCGTCCGGCCGATGCCCTCCAGGCGCTCGATCGGGCACTGGCGCTGAATCCCCGCTACGTCGAGGCGCATCTCAACCGCGGCGTGCTGCTGAATGGGCTGGGCCGGACCGAGGAGGCGGAGGCGGCGTTCGCGCTCGCCGAGGCGTTTGGCCAGGCGGACGACACCGGCTATCCGGTCGTCGTCGGGAATCGGCTGGCGAACGCGCACGCGGCGCTGGCCGACGAGTATCGGGCCGCCGGCGATCTCGACGAGGCCGCGCTGCAGTATCGCCGCGCCCTCGCCCTGCGGCCGGGCTACCCCGACATCCGGATGGCACTGGCGCGCGTCCTGATGGAGGGCCAGCGTTATGGCGAGTCGGCCGAGGCGCTGGACCTCGTGCTTGGCGTGCGGCCCGACATGCTGGAGGCGCTGCTCCTGCGCGGGTTGGCCGCCTATCTCAGTGGGGACCGGGGCACCGCCCAGCGCCTCTGGGACCGCGCCGCCGCGGCGCACCCCGGCGAACCGCGGGTCGAGACGTATCGCTCCATGCTCGCCCGGCGCGGTGAGGACGGGTAGGTTTCCCGGATGCGTACACGTGTTCGGTCGTGGTGCACCGCCGTCGCGGTCGCCGGCATCGGGGTGGTCGCGGCCGCCTGTGCCAGCAAGCTCGATCTCAAGAAGTTCAACGGCGACAACGAGGCGCTGTACCGGATCTCGTACCAGGCGTACACCAAGCACGACTGGGATGATGCCGTCACCGGCTTCGAGAAGCTCACGCTCGACCTGCCGGCCCACGACTCGCTTCTCTCGCGGTCGTACTTCTATCTGGCGCAGGCGCACGAGCACAAGGGCGAGTACCTGCTGGCGGCGCAAAGCTACAATCGCCTGGGGGAGTCGTTCCCCGACGACTCGCTGGCGGATCGGGCGCTCTTCGATGCGGGTCGCGCGTACGGGCGGATGTGGCACCGGCCGAGTCTCGACGCGCAGTACGGCACGTCGGCGCTGGCCTCGTTCGAGCAGATGGTGACGCTCTATCCGGGCTCGAAGCTCGTGCCGGACGGCCAGAAGGAGATCGCGCGGCTGCAGGAGTGGTTTGCGATCAAGGATTACCGGACGGGCGCCCACTATCAGAAGCGCGGGGCGTTCGACTCGGCGATCATCTATTACAAGGACGTCAT
>Ga0116227_10013474_pt1 | contig 12830 bp, 10 predicted proteins | sample S1TSphgellanicum_FD_89693 | JGI IMG/M metagenome (GOLD analysis project Ga0116227, IMG submission 89693) | Host-associated microbial communities from peat moss isolated from Minnesota, USA - S1T2_Fb - Sphagnum magellanicum MG | ecosystem: Host-associated > Plants > Peat moss > Unclassified... | reverse complement strand
GGGCCTCCCCGACCAGCCGTGAATGGGTAACAACCGAGATGTCCTCGCCCGCGCGCTCTATGCGGGCCTTGCCGAGCTGGATCGTAACGCCGTGCTCCGGGGCGGCACTGGGAACCCAGTATGAAGGGATGTTTTCGATAAAAATACAGGGATCGTCATCCTGGATGCAACTGAGCAGCAAGCCATAGGCATCCGCCGCGTTGGAAGGCGCCACCACTTTCAGGCCAGGCGTATGCGCGAACCAGGCCTCAAGGTAATCGCAATGTTGGCCGCCGGTTGACAAGCCGGTGCCGGTTGCAGTGCGGATCACGATCGGCACATTTGTCTGCCCGCCAGACATGAAGCGCAATTTCGCCGCATGGTTGATGATCATGTCCATCGCCACGGTGGTGAAGTTCATCAGCATGATTTCGGCAACCGGCCGGTAGCCGGCCAGCGAAGCGCCGATCGCGGCGCCGATGATCGCCTGTTCGGAAATCGGTGTCGAGCGCACGCGGGTGTCGCCGAATTTTGTCGAAAGGCCTTTCGTTACACCAACGATGCCGCCTTCCTCAAAATCGCCGACTTCCTCGCCCAAAACCAGAACTTTCGGGTCCATTTCCATCGCGTCGTGCAATGCCGCATTCAAGGCCTGAATGATGTTCGATTGTGTGGTGTTGCTCATGCGATCCTCAGGCAAGTTCGTGGGCGAAGACATCGCGTTTCAATTCGGCGATATCCGGGTAAGGCGAGCCGAGCGCGAAGGCCACGGCGGCGTCGAGGTCCAACTCGATCTGGTGTTCGATACTGGCAAGCGCTTCCTCGCTTGCTAGGCCTTCGGCAATCAACCGGGCCCGCAGTTTTGGCACCGGGTCGGCCGCCACGGCGGCTGCCTTCTCGGCTTTGTCGATATATCCGCCGGCATCACCCAATACATGGCCGTTGAAGCGAAAGGTGATGGCCTCGATCAAGGTGGGGCCTTCGCCCGAGCGCGCGCGTTCAATGGCAATATTTGCAATACCGTACATTTCATCAGGATCGTTGCCATCCACCGTGTAGCCCGGCATCCCGTAGCCTGCAGCGCGGGAGGCGAGTTTTTCCACCGCGGTGCTGTTGCGGAAACTGGTATGTTCCGCGTAACGATTGTTTTGGCATACGAACACCACCGGCAGCTTCCATAGCCCGGCCATGTTGAGCGATTCATGAAACGCGCCGATATTGGCGGCACCATCGCCAAAATTTGCGATCGTGACCCGCTTGTCGCCGCTGAGTTGCGATGCCCAGCCCAGCCCGTTGGCAATCGGCATCGAGGAGCCGACGATGCCGGTGGTCACCATCACACCTTTGGAGGGGTAGGTTAGGTGCATCGGCCCGCCTTTGCCTTTGCAGGTGCCGGTTTCGCGCCCGGCAATTTCGGCCCAGAGATCATTCAGGGGGAAGCCCTTCGCCAGCATATCATGAATACCGCGATAGATCGTGCAAACATAATCCTCATCGGTAAGGTTTACCGAAATCGCAGAGGGGATCACTTCCTGTCCGCGGGGCGAATAATATGGCATGACCAGCCGGCCCGATTTGACGATTTTGATGGAACGCTCGTCGTTTTGTTTGATCAGGGTCATTTTGCGATAGATATCGACCAGGGTCGCCGGGTCGGGCTTTGGCAAGTTACGCATTACGATGCTCTCCTGGCGTTCACGCAAGCCGGCGGCAGTTCAACCGATTGGCCCGGCATTGATTTTCAGAAATCATAGCCCCAAAGATAGGACGTGACAAGATAATTTGCTAGCATATTATCTTCGTGATGAACTGCGTTGATGCCGATTGGACGTTTGAATGTTTCGTGAAAATGAGCGTATTTTTCTTCCCGGATCAAGCGGTGAACCGACCGCTTTGGTTCCCCGGGTATTCAGCGTGGCAGGTGCGCAAATCACCACCAGCTTTGTCCCCGGTGTGAACAAAATTCCCACCGCAGCCCTGGCGCCCGGGGTGCGGGCTACGGGGTTTTTCATGCAAGCGGGTCTGGCCGATGCGCAACGCGCCGGGACATTCAGGCATCTGCCGCTTTCCTATGCAGCAATCGTAAAATGGCTTGATGCAGAGCCATCTTTTGACACGGTTATCATTCAGGTAACGCCGCCGAATGATGCCGGCATTTGCTCGCTTGGCCCTGCGGCCGAGTTCACGCCCATCGTGCTCCGGCGCGCGCACCGCGTGGTTGCGGTCATCAATCCAAATATGCCCTTCATGCCGAATGCGCCGGTATGGCGGCGGGCTGATATTGACGCCGTCATCGAGGCTGAAACCCCGCTTGCCGTGTATGACTCCGGACGGGCAGATGCGGTTTCCGACCGCATTGCCGCCCATGTTGCCGCATTGATCGATGATGGCGCAGTGCTGCAATTGGGGCTCGGTAAAGTGCCTGCTGCGATCTGTGCCCAACTCGTCGACCGGCGGCGCCTGAAACTTCACACCGGCATGGTCTCGGATGGGATCATCGCGCTCGACGCCGGCGGCGCGCTGGCTGCGGATTGGCCCCATAAGACAACCGTGCTCCTCGGCTCCGAGCGATTGTATAACTGGGCGAGGGATCGCTCCGATATTCATGTAGCAGCGTGCGATGAAATTCACGCGCCCCGAATATTATCATCCATCGAAGGGCTTGTGGCGATCAATTCCGCTTTGGAAGTGGACCTGTTCGGCCAGTGCAATCTGGAACGTGCCGCAGGAAATGCCGTCAGCGGTGCCGGCGGCGCGCCGGATTTCGCGCATGCGGCCAGCCTGTCGAAAAACGGGTTCAGCATTGTCGCACTGCCCGCCACGTTCGGCAGTGCCAAGGGCTCGCGTATCAAGCCGGTGCTGGGCAGTGATAATCTGGTCACCCTGCCGCGCACCGACATCGACATCGTGGTCACCGAGGAGGGGATTGCCGATTTACGCGGCCGTTCGGTGCATGAACGCGCGGAACGATTGATCAACATCGCCGCCGCGCCATTTCGAGCCGAGCTAACGGATGCATGGCGCGAGATCCGGCGGCGATTATAGACCAAGATGGTAATGCAAGGAAGCAAGGAAGCAAAAACTTGTCGAATCTCACCCTGGGGCGTTTGCATTCCAGCACCCGTGACCCCGGTTAAAAAAAGTTTTTTGGTTCTTTTTTTCAAAAAAGAACCGCTTCCCTTCACTTCAACTTGGAAAATTTCAAGCAGCGAGCGGAATTTTACGCAGCAGGCGGACCGCATCGTGCCATTGCACCTCCTGCACCTCGCCCATAGCAGGCGCGCCGTTGCAGGTCCATTGCGTCAGGCATTGGTGCCAGAGCATGTTCGGCCAGCCATTCCAGTTGCAACTGCCAATGGTCTCACCCGTGATGTCGTATATCTTGCCGTCTTCATCAACGGCGCGGATTTCGTGGCGCAAGGGCAACAGGACGTCGGCATTTCGTTCCGTCCGCTTTTCGGCGCTCACGATGCGGCGCAGCGTGCCATTGGTATAAACCCAACCGTCCTGCAGCAATTTCGGCGGCAGATGCAGCGCGCCATTGGCATTTCCCAGCACGCTGAGATCATCGAACATCGAAAGATTGAGCGCCAAAGCACTGCCTTGCGTCACGCATACCCAGTCATAAGGCGGCACCGGCAAGGGATCCTCCGGCCTGGCATTCTGCCAGGACCGGTCGCGGATTTCATAGCAATCCACCACGTAGTCCGTGCCGCGCAGGCGCAGGCTTCCGGTCACATGCATGCTCTGATCGAAATGCTTCTGGTCGGCGCGCACCGCGGCCGGCATTGCCGCTTTGAAGTTTAGATCGAAACGCGTATCGGCAGCCTTGTCATTCAGGCTTGCATGCCATTCCGCCATGGGTTTGATGGGGGTCAGCTGCAATCCGCCGCCGGGGAATGATAACGCGCCGGTGGCGTGATTTACATGGTCATCAAGTTTCAAATAGGCATGCATGTCAAAATAATTGGCCGCCAGCGAGCATGGGCGCACCCCTTGCGAGACCATCGTGCCGGCGGTCACCACGCCCAGATTCGGGTGGAACCAGATATAGATGGTGCCGTGAATCGCCGCCTCGGCGATGTGAAAGCCAAAATAATATGTCTCGGTGACGGAGGCGCCTGGCGGATTGCCCTCAAGATGCAAAAAATCATCGGCTTCGCGCAAAACGCCAAAACCGTCTCCCGCATGGTTTGTGATCCACTTGAATTGATCTTCACTCATCGCGTCGCTCCTTGCTCAATCAATGTCTGTGCCGCCGTTAGGAATTGCGGGATATAGGCATGCGGCAGCAAAACCATTTTCAAATCTGCCACCTGGCCAGTCGCGAATTTCGCCGCGGCGAGGTTTGCACTGCAGATATTACGGACCTGGCCCCAGACCTGGAAGAAATGCAGCCGCTCCGCGCTGACCTCGACACCGCCAGCCGCCCGGTAGGCGGCCATGAATGCATCCCAGTCCAGCGCCGCACCCACCGTGTTGCGCACATAGGCCAGATCTTCAGCTGGGTCACCCAGATGTGCGAATTCCCAATCCAGCACCGCGGATAATTCGCCACCGGAAAATAGGAAATTATGGAAACCGATATCGCCATGCAGCAGCACCGGCTTGCCGGGCAATGCCGGCACGTTGTTCTGTAGCCAGCCGAACAGGCTGACCAAAGCGGGTGAGGGTAAATGCGCGTCTTGTTCGAACATTGACTGATATTGCTGCAGAAAAAGCCGGACGCAGGAATCGAGCGGCATCGCCCAGCGTTCCGCATTGATCGAGTCCGTGAGGCTTGATAGCTCGGGCATCGGCGCCAGCGCGTGCAGCCGCGCCATGATATCCGCCAGTGTCTGCGAAAGATTCTCCGGAACCTTGCTGGTGGCCTGGAAAACGCTGCCGCCCGGAACGCCCGGTGAGCGGCGCATGACGATGAAATCCCCGCCGGGCAGCAGCCTGTGTTCCGTATCCAGCCATAATGCCTCGGGCGCCGGAAAACCCCGTTCATGCAGGGCCCGGATCAACTGATATTCCACATCGCCGCGATGACAATCATTGTCGAACAGCGTTACCGGCGGGTCGCGGCGCATGACAAATTCGCCGTTAAGCTCGGCACCTTTAACTTCGAACAAAAAGGTCTGTTTACCGAAACCGCCGGGCAAAGGCTTGAAGGTGACGACCTCCAAAGCGGCGTCATTGAAACGGTGGCTGAGATAGGCGCTAAGACCGGCGGCGGTTATCTCCGTGCTCGCGGATTCGACGGTTGGGTCATCCGGCAGCGCCAGCTGCGCCGTTAGATCTTCGATTTCCCAGCTATTCAGACTAAGCCCGATGCGGGTGCGAATTGCGGGTTCGATTTCCGCCGTATTGGCCAATTGCCCCGCGAAGCGTTCGAGCTGACCCAGAACATCGCGCCAGGCGGATTCGCTGTCCTGCAAACCGGCGCCGGAGCCGGCGCATCCGCGCGCCAACGCCGATTGAATTTCAACAATCTGCTGGCGCAAGCTGGCATGATCCGCAATCGGCGACACCGCTTGCCGGAACTGTGCCGCCAGCCGCTCGCTCTGCCGGCGCATCGCGGCTGTGTCCCCACGTTCGCGGGCCGCCAGTAGGCGCAGGGATATGTTGATTGAAGCCACGGCTGAGGCCTCGCCTTCGGCAAACGAGGATTGCAGCCGGCCGAATTCCGAACCGAGACCGGCCAGAACCAGAGAGGAGGGTAGCAGCATGGGCCGACTCCGTGACGCGATTAAAAAGGATTATTGAGCGGGCGCGGCATTAACACGCCTGGCCCGGGGCATTGATTGGCTTGCGCGCCATAGGTGCAAAGCCCGTTGATCATGTAGGAGGGATAGCCGCTGGGGAAGGGATCCGAATGCGTGGCAAACCATTGCATCGGCACCGAGAAGACCAGAAACATGCTGAGTTGAACATAGCCGAACAAGGCCAGAAACTTCACCCATTGGCGCGCCGTATTGCCGATTTTCAACCGCTCCAACCCGCGCTCCACAAAGGTCTGGCCACGGTCGTCGCGATATAGCAGCAACAACATGGTGGAGCCGATCGTGAAGCCGCCGTAGAATATGCCCTCGCTCATCGGAAACTGGTAGGTTTGCCCGCCGAACAGCGTGATGGCGCGGATGCCCCCCGGATAGGCGTAAACGCCGGTGCGCAGCAGCAGCGATTCGAACAATGTGTCCAAAGCGATGAGAATGAGGATGCCGATCGCGCCAAGCCCCGCTTTGCTGGTCTGCGGCCGCCATTCCTTGATTTTGTTCAGCATCATCAAAACCGGAAAGCATAGCGAGTAGCCGATGATCGTATAGCCAACCACGATCAGCAATAAGGGCTCCGGCAGGTTATTGCCGTGCGGGCTGGTCCAGCCTGGTGTCGACCCCAAGGTCCAGGTGCCGAGATTGACCATGTAGGAATTATACAAAACCGTCGGTGATGTGTAGTTCATCATCGGGTCCTGAAAGAACAAGGTCAGCCAGCAGATATACAGCATGCCGGTGGTGGTGAGCTGGCGTTCACGAATCCATGGCACCACGACGATCAGCGAGAAGGCCAGAAGCCCTGCCAGCATGGCGACCCATTGCACCCAATAAATGAACGCGCGGCTGACGGCTGACAGCGGGTCAGGGCCAGGTGGCGTGGGAACCGCGCGGCCGGTGATGAACCAGCGGGCGAAGACGTAGAGGATGAAGACCAGGATCGCAGCACCTAGCCAGGCCCAGCGCACCACCGGCGGGGTGGCCCGCTCAACCAGTCGCGTTGCGGCGGCTTGACGTGTTTCGGTGCCGAATTGGGCAGACATTGAATACTCCTCCTTGGTTATCGGCTTCGCATTCCAGCTTACGAAGTGCTGTGTTTTTCAGGCGAATCAGGCTGTTTTACCTCTGGCCGGAGCCGTTGCGCAGTTTTTTATTTACAACAAACCGACGCGGCAATATATAGTTTGTTTAGATACAATATGCAACCGCAACTCATATCGCGGTGTCAGGCAAGAGCGGGGATGGGCGGGGATTTCAACTTTGCAGTTTTGCTGCAGCGCAGCACAATCGTGGCGCGGCAATGCGATGCATGCCGGCGCCATCGCCAACTGCAACGGGCTGTTCGGAAAAATCCGGTGAACCGATATGGTTTCACCATGAGAAATGGCGTCAGTCGGTTAGAAATCGCCTACGGGAAGAAAGGCAGGATATGATGGAAGGCTCGATCGAATTGCACCAACAACCCATTGCGATGCGGACAGCGGCGTTTGTGACGCCTTGGTACCGGCTATGGGCCACGATCGGGGTGTTGTTTCTATTGCTGATGGCGATCACGCAAGGCAGGTGGATTGCTTCGCCCGCCTTCACGCCGTCACCGGTTGGGTCGGATCCGATGCCGCCGGTGCAATACGTGTTCATTTACGCGATGCAGGTTGTTAGCTTCACCTGGTTCCTGCTCGTGATGTGGTTCTTCGTGTTGCGCCCGCTGCTGCGCACCGGCAAGCTGAGCATCGATGGCAAGATCGCGATCGGCATGGGCACGTGCTGGTGGATGGATGCGATGTATAATTACGTCCAGCTCACCTGGTACTATAACGCCCACACCGTGAATATGGGGTCCTGGGGTAGTTTTCTGCCGGGATCGATCGCACCGGGGCAGGAGCATTTTCCTGAACCCCTGCTGAATGCGGCGTTTTTATGGTATAGCAGTTTCGCGACATTCGGCCTGTTAGGCTCCAAAATATATGCAGCCCTGCGCGCGAAACTGGGGCCGAATTCGCCCTTTATCGCGGTGTTCATCGTTTATCTTTGTTTTGTTATCGAAGATATCATATTCCAAAACACCTATATCAGAACAGGCAATTTTGGTTATACCGCGACCTGGGGCAAGTTCACGATTTTTGCCGGCACCCGCTACCAATACCCGCTTTATGAGGCCTTGGTGTATAGCGTGTGCCTGCTCTCCATCATGCTGCTGCGCAGCCATTTGAACGAACATGGCGAGAGTGCGGTGGAACGCGGGCTGCATGCCAGTGGTCTATCTCAGGCCAAGAAGAACTGGTGCGGATTGCTTTCGGTGGTCGGGTTTTGTCAGGTGATCGTACTGTTCGGGTGGATGCTGCCTTATCAGATGTTCGCGCTGCAGGTCGATACATTTGCGCCGCTGCCTTCCTATCTGCGTGCGGGCATGTGCGGGGTGGGTACGCAAACTGCCTGCTCGGATGGAAGCTTCGGCATACCAACGGTGCATACCGCGGCCCCCTTTGTGGTTAAACCGGATGATCCCAGGTTTTCCCCGGCCACCAAAGCAGCGCAAGGCTACTGAATTGCGCGCCGCCCAGGCCAGGCTGGCTAACGACTAACATTTGACGATCAGGAAAGAACATACAGGAATGCGCGCCACGCAAAAAGTCATCATCTCCTGCGCGATCACCGGCTCCATCCATACGCCGACGATGTCGGACGCCTTGCCGGTGACACCGCAAGAGATCGCAAAGCAATCCATCGATGCCGCAAAGGCAGGTGCCGCCATTCTGCACTTGCATGCGCGTATACCTGAGACTGGCGAGCCCACCCAGAACCCTGAAATCTTCAAACAGTTCTTGCCACAGATAAAATCGGAATGCGATGCAATCATCAACATTACGACCGGTGGCGGCCTTGGGATGTCGCTTTCGGACCGGCTCGCCGCAGCCAAATGGGCGCGTCCGGAATTGGCTTCACTGAACATGGGCTCCCTGAATTTTGGCATCTTTCAGGCCGCCGCCAAAATCCCGGATTTCAAACATGATTGGGAACGGCCATATCTGGAGGGCACGCGGGATTTCATTCTCTCCAACACCTTTACGCAGATCGAACATGTCATCGGCGAGCTATCCGATGAGCATCGCACCCGCTTCGAATTCGAGTGCTACGATACGGGCCATTTGTATAATCTCGCCTATTTCGTGGACCGTGGCCTGGTAAAGCCACCCTTTTTGATCCAGGCCATTTTTGGCATCCTCGGCGGTATGGGGCCGGAGGTTGAAAACATCATGACCATGAAGGCGACCGCGGACCGTTTATTCGGCACGGATTATTATCTCTCGGTGCTGGGCGCCGGCCGACACCAAATGCGATTAATCACAATTTCGGCACTGCTTGGGGGCAATGTCCGCGTCGGGCTGGAAGACAGTCTCTACCTGGGCAAAGGTAAGTTTGCATCCAGCAATGCAGAGCAGGTAGCCAAGATTCGCCGGATTCTTGAGGAGCTGTCGTTGGAAATTGCGACCCCGGATGAGGCGCGCAAAATGCTCTGCCTTAAAGGCGCGGACAAGACCGGTTTTTAGGGGTGCGGCATATTGAACGTTGAAGCCCCCGGGCTCAGCTCATGCGCAGGTCGGGCTATGCGTTTACGCTCGCGCGCGGCGGGCCGAACGACAGCACGTCGTGCAGGCCAGGTGCCGCGGATAAAATATCGGGAATCCGGTTGAACAGGCTGGAGGCGGAGGCAAGCCCGGAGAGTTCCCGCCGCAAGCGCATGTGGAAAATCGGCTTTCCAAAGACCGACCAGCGCATTTCCTCATCCTCGCCTTCCCTTAATGGGCGCAGTTCGATCTCGCACCGCCCCTTCGTTCCCTGTACCGTCTCAACATCGATGACGATTCGCGTTCCAATACAGGTTCCGGGTTCCAGAACACGGTCAAGCGGTGCGCAATAATACGGCGCGTCAAACAGAATCGGCTCTCGTGTTTCGGTCACACTGGTTATCGAATAGCCGAGTTTTTCCAGCACGGCGACCGGCACCTGGCCGTAAACGCCCCCTACCAAGCCTGGTACCCGGCCCAGTTTTTCCTCATAGGTTGCGACATCCATGCCGGTGCCCGAGGTCAGCATCAGATGCGTTCCTTGCCGCGCGGTATCTGTCAGGCTGGTGTGAAGAACAGAGTCGATTTCGACGCAAGGGCCGGCCGCGACCAGGCCAGCCCAAAACCGCGTCGAATCCCATATCCCGCTGCCTAAAAAAGCAACGCCATATTGTTTGGCAATACTGTCGATCGCATCGGCCGCCGATGGATTGGTGAAGCGCGGGTAGTACGACTCCGCACCGTGGCAAAGCACATTTATGCCGGCCTGCATCATGCGCCTGTAGGCCACCATATTCGCCGCCAATCGGTCCGATATGGAGATCAACGCAACATCGACCTCTAACCTCGAATAGTCCGCGGTATCCGCATCCTCGACAACAACACCAAGATCAAAGTCCAGCCCGGCAAGCCTGGCAAGATCCTTGCCGATCTTTGGCCCGGCTCTGTTATACGCAGCGACAATGGGCCAACCTTTGTTGATCGCGAATTTGGCAAGCAGCCCGCCAATGGTCCCGGTGCCGTAAATCACAATGCGCGGCGATGCGATTTTGTCTTTTCCCATCCGGGTCATCCTCAGCTCAAAGCGGTATTAGAAAAACTTTCCGTATTCTGCGATGTATTGACCAAACACGTCATTCACGCGCTCGGCGGTGGTGCCGTATTCGGCAAGTGACGCATTGTTTCGCCCATGCTTGTCTCTCGGATTCTCGCGATCCCAACTCAAGATACGCGCTTTCGCTTTGCTCGAAAATGGGATTTCGAGGAAGTCGCAAACGGTTTTCGCAGTTCCCATGGAGTCGTTCGTTATATCCTTGAAGCTGATATCCAGAATATCGACCGTGGTATTTTGCTTTCTCCAATCGAGATAGCGCCCCATGCCGGTTCCGAACCATTCCAGCATTGCAGGGCCTATGCTCTGGCTATCAACCTTAGGCCCGAACCACTGCATATTAAGGTCAGCCGTACGCGCCGTCGAAGGAATGATATCGACGGGCGACCGGTGCGAGCTGATTATTTTCAAACCCTGCGGGAAAATTCTCGTCAGTTGATCCTCAAAGCCCAGCATGCCTGGGGATTTGAGGAGCCAAGGTTTGGGCGTGAGGCCAGCTTGCCGGAACTGCCATTGCATATATTTCAATTGCCGAACCAGATAATCATAGGTTGGCGATATATCGGCTTTGGAAAGCCAAGCAGAATATTCCGGTACCGGGAAGATGGTTGCCAACTGGCTGGAACGCAATGCCGCCTCATTCATGAGATATTCTTCTTCGATGTCTTCCGCGGCCATCGGATGCGTTTGCATGATATTCGGTACGGCTGACCTCAGCCAATCCAAGAAATCCCTCGCTTTACCAAGTCTGATCGCTTTGCCGCCGTCCGGCTCATTCGGAATACGGGCAAATGCGTAAGTATGCCAATAGAGCAGGCTTTGCATGCTATCCAATTCGCCAAGAATGCGTTGCAGCTTCGTCGTGCCGGCCCGGGGTAAGGAAACCACGGCCACCGGTGGAAGCAGGACCTCATCCTCGATTTCCGGATGGTCCTTCAGGTCCTTCTCAAACCATAGCCTGTTTACCAGAAGCTCGATGATATATTCGTAGCATCTTTCAATCCGGTCTGGCGGCACCCGGTCAATATCCAGTGCTGTGACAAATATATTCAAGTCGTTGATAAACTGCTCTCCACCGCCAAAATCCGAAAGATCCGTCCGATCGGTTGCGATCTTCAGAAGATCGGCAGTCGAGGCTTTTTGCATTTCTAGTTCCTCTGATATTCTACGATGATAAACGGATGGTGTCGAAAAACGTTTTGTCTCGAACGTTACGTTATGAAATATCCTCGCAAGTCGGCGAATCATTCGGCCAGATGGTCGAACTAATGCCGCCGTCAATCGCAATGCTCTGGCCGGTGATATAGCTTCCTGCATCGCTCGCAAGCAGTTGCACGATTCCGACCAACTCTTCAGGATCTCCCAGCCGGCCCAAGGAGGTCATGCTGGAGATTTTGCTCGTATAGGTTTTAGCGGTCCCGGCGCCGTAGGTTTGATCGAGCCCTTGCAAATGCTGCAACAGCATATCGGTACCAAATACGCCGATCGCTAGGCTGTTGACGGTGATTCTGTCATGCCCAACTTCCGCAGCACTTGTTCTGGCGAAGGAATTTAGGGCCGCTTTCGTCGCAGCATACACGCTCATACCATCCGTCGATCCTGAAACGAGGCTGGATACGGAAGAGCTGAAAATTACCCGCCCCCATTTCTTCTTCCGCATATTCGGAAGGAATGCGCGGGTAAGCTGGATATTCGCCGACAAATTCACCTGCAGCGAGGTATCGATGGCGGCATCGGTAATATCATCGACCCTTTCGAACAGGTCGATGCCGGCATTGCCGATAAAAATATCCACGCCGCCAAGCTCTTTGTTGACGCTTTCGGCGAATGCTTCGAGACTCCGCCGGTCAGCAAGGTCCACGGTTTTGTATGAAATTTCGCCTTTTGGCGTCGCATTTCGTAGGTCCTTGACGGCCTGCTGAAGAACGTCCTCCCGCCGCGATGCGATCAGGACTTTGGCGCCCTGCTCAAGCAATCCGCGAGTCATGAAATAGCCGAGTCCGGTGCCCCCGGCGGTGACGACTGCGGTCTTATTCGTTAAATCAAATTTCCTGGGCAATATTTTATCTGCCATGATCCGATCCCTATGCGTTTGTTTGTAATCTGGCTATTCGCTGAAGGTTTCCTGCGCAAAGCGCGTCTTCTTTATATTTTTGTACAATAATATATGCTAGCATATAAAATAATACAACCGATTTTTTACCCCTTCGCGTGCACGCCGATATCGCTTGACTAAAATGATCGGGTTGGGGCGATTTTCAGAGCCCAGGTATAGCGTCGGATTTGTCGAAAACGCAGCCATGCGTTCCAAGCCTGGGTTATTGCGATGTAAACCCGCCATCGACCACGAATTCAGCGCCCGTTGAAAACTTTGCCTCGTCGGATGCAAGCAGCAAAACGATATTCGCCACTTCT
>Ga0116227_10013473_pt1 | contig 12830 bp, 10 predicted proteins | sample S1TSphgellanicum_FD_89693 | JGI IMG/M metagenome (GOLD analysis project Ga0116227, IMG submission 89693) | Host-associated microbial communities from peat moss isolated from Minnesota, USA - S1T2_Fb - Sphagnum magellanicum MG | ecosystem: Host-associated > Plants > Peat moss > Unclassified... | reverse complement strand
TTTTTAAAAATTGATCCAAAATTTTAGAACTTCAAAAGTCCTTTACCACACATAAATGGGGTAAAATGTAGATGATGTGTTAAGAAAAGTTGTAATTTATTATACAAGAAAACATAAAAATGTAAAAAATAAGAACTGGTTCTGATTTGAAATTATTATCATTTTCAAAGACTTTCACTGAATTTACAAGGAATCATGAAACTTTCAAAAATTCATATTTATTTTAAAAATTTGAAGAAAAAAGAAAGTCATGTACTTGGACAACTATAAGCATTTATTATAACAAGTTGCAAAAAAAATTGTTCCAAAATTCATTCATATGAAGAAAAAAAATAGCAAAAAGGACATGTCTTTTTTCTTAGTACTCATGTTGGTTCATTATATCTCGTTTGCACTTGTCAAAAAAATATGATTGAAGGAATAGCCAAAAGATAACAAAAAAAGGATGTATGCCATTCTACCATAGTCCTAGAAGTTCTGTTCCAAAAGTGGTTTCCATTAGAAGTAACAAAATCATAAGAAAAGAATAAACATGTAAAGCAGCCTCAAGAAAATAAAAGAAAAAAAGATAGTTTAAGGGAAAGGTTCATTAAGAACAAAAGGCCTCTAAAGGACACACATCTCTTCTAAAAAGGAGAAACAACTATAAATTAAGATAATAAGAAGAGGAGTTATAATGTCTCGTTCTAATGATGATGAAGAGAGAAAGAGTCTACAAAAAAGGCAAAAAAGACAAGAGGTTATTGCAAAGAGAGGCAGTATTGTTCCTCAACAAATAGTAGAATTATTGAGGAGCAACAACAATAAAGTCAAAGACAGAAGGAGAAATCCATATCTCTTATATATGATCAAAGACTACCAATTTCTTCTTAGCGGGAGCAAAGGTTGGATGGGTAGGAGGATCAAGAGATGGCCCAAGAAGTAGTTAAAGTCTCGAGCTCAACATGAAATGAAGGAGCAAATACAGTATTTTGACTAGGATCCACCAGAAGTACAACAATTTGTTCCATCCCCACAAAAAAAAAGGTATGTTGCTTTAAAGACCAAGTTTTGCAACAAGCATGAATGTATTTGGAGAAGTTTGGACTACACACAAGAGTTTAGGTTCATTAGGTACAAGTTCCAAGGGTCAGACTCCTAGGTTTCATACATTAGGGTTTGTGCAAGGGATAGAAACAGAATTGGATGAACACAAAATAGTTGCTACTATATTTCAATAGGTAATAAAATGTAGTGTATAGATGACAAATATTTTTCTTAGACTTTTTGATTTGGAGATTAAAAACAAGTAGATTATAATGAAGAAGGAGAAAAATCTACAAGGAGCTTTGGAGAAGGAGCAGAAGTTCAAAACATAATTGCAAGATAAGAAAATAGTGAGAATAGTCAGGTATTAACAAAACTCCAAACAACTAGACAAAATATCAATAACATGGAAAAATAAAGCAAGGATTCGAATAACATCATAATAGAAAAGGATTCCCTTTAGACAACTTTAGAGGAGATATATGCCAATTACTAGGGTTTAAAAGCAAAGAAGGATACTTTGAGTATAGAGCATAACAAACTTTAGATAGACTACAAGAACATGGAGGAAACTCTTTTAAAATAACAAAGGGAGGTGGAGGAGCTCAGAGTGGACAATGCCAATGCATATCAAGCTAAAAATGAAATACAAAGGCAAGTTGATTAGAGGCATGCGTAGATGGACAAAAATTTGCAAAAGCAAATGGCCTTTAATGAAAAGTTAAACAGACTTATGGAGGAAACTCTGAAGAAAAAACCCTTCAATTATGATACTATCTTCATAGAAAATGATGAATTCAAGAAGTAAAATACTTGCTTCGGGTAAATCTCAAAGCACTATCAATGGAGGAAAAAGATGCAGACTTATGGTGGGATGCAATTCAAGACATTGTTTAGAAAAATACTGGGAAAGTTAACATAAAGTATGAGAGGAATGAAAGGTTGTACAAACACATGATTTTTTAGATGGAAAAAGTTATGGCATCATTTGAGTATGAGCCTTTATTTTTGTCGCCAAAGCTAAAGACTTTAGATGAGGAAAAAGACAAAGGGGATATAGGTGGGGTAGGACCATCATGTATAAAAGTAGCAGAGCAACCAGGAAACCTCATAGGAGGAAAGGATAGCCTTGAAAGGGAGGTTGTTGAATAGACTTTATAACAAGTAGAATATGTTTTGTAGGAAGTCAGTTAACAAAAGTAAGCGTCTACAACCACAAAAATAGTTGGAATACATATAACCTAAGGAACATATAATTTTAGGAGGACTAATAGGGTTAGATTGAGCTTATGTCAAAGTTGTAACAACATGATTAGACTCAATACATTAAATCTACAATCAAATCAACAATTGTAAATTGTATGAAAGCTGCAACGACATGATCGGATCAAAATCAGATCACATTAGATCTGCAATTACAGTAATAGCTATAAATGACAACAAAGTTACAGTCACAAGAATAGAGAACAATCTATCAATAAACAACTGCACAATTGCTAACATGGACATCAAATGAGCAACAACAAAAAATATATAGTAAAAAATAAGACAATGTTTTGATTTGAAGTAGAGGAAAAACAAATTATAGTATAGATAGAGCAGATTGTAGTACAAACAAATCATACTTTTGAATCACAAGATCAAAAACAACACATTTAACTTTCTTAACATGTTTTTTATCCAGAATTCCAGGATGTAATTCAAAGTATGGGTGGGGTAATGTTGAGGAAGTAGTTACTCGCAATAATTATTAATTATTTATATTCACTTAGTTATTGTTTTAGGAATTACTAGCTAGATTACATAGTTTTTTATTACCATTTGAATTTGAATAGAACATAAGACTGTTTTTTTGTGGAGGAATATCTTGGGAGAAGAGGAAGAGATGAAGACCATTGTATCATTTTAGAACATGGAGCTTTAATGGAGTATGAAAGAAATACATTTTGATTTTTAGAAAAGCTTTGTTTCCATAATCAAAGTTTGTTATTTTGGTGTATTTATCATATTTTCATTACTGGAAATTAATTATGAAATTAGTTCTAAGTAAATATGAATGAGTAGACTTTGTTAGTATTAATTTTATTAGATTTTAGTTTAGATTTTAGACCAAAATATAGGATTAAAATTTTTGTATCTACCATTTAGCGACCATCCCACGGTTTGAATTCAAAGTGAATTTTAGGGTATAATGTTCATGTTTTTCAACTCCATGTATATTTGTTCATCATTATGAGTCTTCTGATGATGTTTGCAAAATGCCTATGTAAGCTCAAAAAAAGTGCAATAAATAAATTTTGACATGTAATTATGGCACCAATCCAATGCCATATGTCTTGAATGTATAGTTAAATGCATTGATGGTATAATTTTTAGAAGTTTCTACATTAGCCTTTACTATGTAATTGAACATTCTGCCATGAGCATTTAGGTCAACATCTTTTTTTAAATTACGATATTTTAAAGCTACCTTGCTTGGCCTCACAATATGGCCATTTTTATGGTCTAAAATTCCATGAGTATTGATAAATAGTTCACGATGCCTTTCGTTTGAATTTTGAACATTTGTACTTATGTATCTTCCAACAACTATTAAACTCATTGGTGGTCTAACATGAGTAGTCATTATTAGATTAGTAAACACCATATGTGGTGTCCCAACAACTCCAATATTCGTCATTGGCAATCCAAATTCCTATTCAAATTCCTTCCCCTCAAAAATCCACCTAATCCATCACCCAAATTTGCTATAGATCCAATAATCACTCCCCTTTTGACAATATCCAAGCTAGGCACAACAATTATTTTCCACTCCTATGGTTGTTATAACTACATGAAGTGATTGAGTAATAGCCTTGGTCTTAGATCATTTACGAGGAACCCACAACCCCTTTTACAAGGTGGAATAATTAGCAGCCACAATGTTGCCAAGTACTTTCATTTTTCAATCAAATGTTTTTGTAGTGTATCCAACAAGTTTTTTCTTTTAAGAAACTATAATCGACTACTACAAAATGTGAGTGTAGTTCATTAGTACTTGTTCATTAGACTAGCGAATTCATTGCTTCCCCACTAGGTTTTGTTCGCTATAATTAATGAATTCATTCATAATCCAATGAAATCACTTAGCATACAAGGACATCTTTTGTTATAGTGATCATACTTTAGATTCAATTGTTAGGTCGATCTCAATAAAATGTAATCATTTCAAATATTCTTGTAATTTTGAGGCTAATATCAACTCGACGAATTTACATGTTAGGAATTGCATTTTTCTGTTATTATTTATTTTAAGACAATGTAATGCCAAAATGGTGCAAAGCTCGAGAGCTTTTCTTAGGGTTTCAAATTAGGTTATGGGCATAACAATGTGGTAGCAAAGTTTGGGCCCTTCTTTCCAAATCACACCTCTCCCATCCAATTAAGCCAACAAGAAATTACACATCTTCACTAATAGCATGAACAACACCTTCCAATCTATGCTTTTAACTAACCTCGTACCCATATTCAAATTGCTCATCATTTCAATAGCTTCTAAGTGTCAAACAACTTTGGGACATCCTTTGGTCATGTGGGATAAATGTAGGTGCCTTTGGAGGTTTTTAATCCCTTAACATGTTATAACCTTTCATTTCACCAATAATAGTAGTTTTCCCAATAGTCTCCAGATCATCAACCTTTACCAAACTCGTTAGTTCTTCTTCCTCAAAGGTATTGTGCACCCATTGAGGTGGAAAATATGTGCAACTCTCAAGGTGGGCTTTGACCATTTCCACATATTGAGAGTCATTGGGGTTTTGAAAATGATGCTACTAGAAGAGGATCATCTAATAGTAGTTATGGGGAAAATGGAAGTCCTAGCTTTGTTCATTGGGTGATTTTCCATCCCTAACACCAATTTATTCAAACATGTTCAACAACGTGTTTACCACCCATCATTGGGAGCTAATGAAGTCAATGGGTAGCCATGGTTGAACATATTGCCTAAGTTTATTTTGAAGGTGATTGTTTAATAGTCTGTGAGCAACCCTCATAAGGTATTAACCACATTCATTGTCATGAAACCTTCAAAATAATGTTGTGGAATTATTTTTTCAATGTCATAGATATGTTATTTTATAAGTTTGTCCGTTGATGCACCCCCTAACTCCTTGAAAAACTCAAATGTGAGTCCAAAGATGAAAACGATGAAAAAAGGAGTTGAGGTACGTTCCTTAACTCTTAACACTTTGGGGGTAAGAGGGGTGTGCTAGAGTTTCGAGATGGGGACTAGGAAGAGTGGCAAGTGAGTCAATTATCCACATAGATATGCATAAACCAAACAACAAGTTGGTTAGTGCATAGTTGGAGCACTTTTGGTGCGCGGATGTTCCATGGGCATACATGGATTCACAAGATTCACCATGATTCGGACTTGGGGGAAACCACCACCTTCCCTCTTATAATAGTCTCTGTAATTAACCATGGGGCTCCATCCAAATGTTATTGTGTCCCGAAACTCCTAAATTGGGAGGCGTGAAACTCTTGAAATTGGGATTCCCGAAACTTTGGAAGGCCATAACTTCTTGTGTAAACCTCTGATTAAGATGTGGTTGAAAGAAAAATTATAGCCTTCATTTAAAGCTTTGCAATAATATGTGGCGTGCCACCTGCACGCACATATTTTAGGGCAATTTTTTACTTTAGTGGTTGGGATTCAAATTGGCAGTTTGACTCCCGGCCTTTCTTTTGGCCATAACTTGTGTTTTAAGTACTCAAATGGGTTTAGTGGTACAAATGTGTGGGTACCACTAGATATTGTGGGTCTAGTGGTACAAATTTAATAGTAACTACATTGTGGAAAGGTGTTCTTAATAATAAGTTCATTAATTAGTATTACCACATCAAGGTCTACTACTACAATTTTTCTAGCACCATAACTAACATGTATTTTTTTAAAGCCATTAGAATGGTTTCCTTCTAAGACTTCAATAGACTTTGTACGAACTCTATTGTAAAAAAATCCATTTTCAATGAATATTGTAGGGATTTCACCATTCCTTACAGATATTGGATATTTAGTCAGAGTCATAGGCACAAATTTGCTTGGATGTGTAGCCATCATAGGAATTCCTTACACCTCATCAATCACCGTTTTAAGAAACTACAATATTGATTCTTCCATGAATTTGTATGCCATTATTTTTTAACACTATGGTATCTGGTAGTGCTTTATTATTTACTCTAGCCAACAAATTATGATCCTTTTATGAATTCAAGTGGCTTTGTGCTTGCATATGGAAATGATTGATCATTGCATTTCATACATCCTATACAATAAATGGATAATTCGTGAGTGAATGATTTTCTTATCCATAGAAACTACAACTAATGGTGAGTCTATATTGTTGATCTATGCTTTGACCAAATCTACTCCAAACTTGTTCACTTGGTAATAAATGAGGTTGACAACTAGGTTTGATTTTAAACTCACTAGTTTGCAATACAGTCACCTAGTCGACCTACCATATTTTAGTGTTAATTATTGTCATCGGTGGAGTGTTATGTTTAGCCCTATGTTACACCCTAATTTGATACACTACTTCAGTTGTAAAAGCCTATTCCTCTAGATTTATCAATCTAGAAAACAGTTTAAGCAAAATGTGGTAACAGTTGTTTAATTTCATTGTTGTTCAGATCTTCATCCCACTCTTCATGGTTGTGTTGGTATTGAGATGAAACAGAAGACTAAGCAGAACCTTTGTCTATGGATCTTGTTTCCATATCTCCTTATACTTCTTGATACATATGTAATATCTCTTCAAATTTGTACAAAATACCATGTCTTTGGGTTGAACTCATTTCTATTGTTTTTCATTCCTTTCATTGCAGATCTGTAGGGGTAACTCTAAGTGCAATGTCTCCCCATCCCTTTGGTTTGACTTTTAAAGGTTCTACCTTTAATGGTAACCTTGTTTGGACATTGGGTCGCCTTATTGTTGTGCTAATGAATGTTTCTTGAGGTTCCATAATTTTGTAAATGATGTCTAGTTCCTTTGTCCTAGGTATTCTTGTCATGGTATATATTGTACATTTCTGGAGGGTGAAATTATGTTGCATCACTTACAAACTACAATTTTTCCTCTACTACATTTTCTTCTTCATTCTATTACATGGTTACCCAATCTACTTATCTCTACAAACTTTAGGTTATTGCTTGATTTATGTTTGTTGCCATTCTACTACTTTTCTTTTGGAATTTTCTTTGGGTCACAAATTTAAATCCTTGCAAGTTTACCTCACCAATTCTGAATTTGTAGTTTAAAAAATAACAAAAATTCTTCACAATAACTTTCTATACATATTGCCACACAATAAAAGGAAAACAATTCATACAACCCAAAATTTTGACCCCAAATTCATCCAAGGGATGGTCGCTAAATGGTAAATCCTTATATTCGAACACTGGTTCAATTACAATTTTTATTCTTGTACATGTTTAAATTTAATTATGCAAAATTTATACTAAACTTCCATACATAATCCAGAATGTTTCAACAACCATATTTCCCATAGCTCAAGTATATGCATAACTATGAATTTGTCACAATTTTGTCACAATTTACTTTTCATACTTATATGTAGGAAATAAACAATAAATCTTGGAAAAAAATGTAAAAAAATAAAAGATCAAAGTTCATGGTTTAGCAACTCTATGTACATCCTCAAAAATGTTTTATCTCAACCTATTTTTCTTTGCACTCCTACTTTGATATTCATACTTGGAGAAGAAAAAAACTCCCACCAAAATCTTGAAAGCCTTTTTAATATTCAACTTTCCCACCTTAATTAATTTGAATTCCACCTTAGTAGTCCTAATCTCACCTACCTTATAACTACTAAATCTATTTTGTCTAGTTTGTTTCAAAATAAACATTACACTACTAGATTCAAAACCCCCATGTAGTGCTACAGTAATATATGTGCAACCTATAGTATCCTATTCTAGGCCTTTAAGGTGACAATTGAATTTTTTGAGTGTAAAAAAAACTATAATCTGGATGTTCATGTAGCCACAACAATATTAATGATGAAATAGTAAATGAAAAAGTTGTTCATCTATTCAATTTAACATTGAGAGACAACACATGTAATTGGTGTAATAATTAATTACAAAATAATCCCAATTGTTGATTGTAGATTTAGAACAAGCCTTTTGTAGACATTATTGCATTATGCAGAATGACGAACATGTGTATCTATAGCTAAAGAACTTGAAACAATAATCCACTTAAAGAGTAGAGGTGTGTTTTGAAAGATTATTGAATGGTTGTTACTTAGATTTGGTAATAGGTGACTTAATAAGCTAGTGTAAATAGGTTGTTAAACTTAACATGTGTCATAACTTGTTATTTAACCTAACATGTAGTATTAACCTAACCAATTATTAAACTTGGTAGGTAATGTTACTGGGTAAAGAAGATAGGTTGATAGATTAATGAACATGTAATTTGTAAAACCTATACTTGACAAAACCGATAGTTGGACAAGTAGTTAAACATGTTGTATTTTTTTGAAATTTTGGATTGTAAGTCCAAGTACTAGCTACTGACTGTTTATAATGGTCAATTATGATTATTGTACTTTGAAATGGCTAATATAAGACTAAGAGGACATACTTGTTGAAAGGAATTTTTGGATTTCATTCATGGTTATGTGTTTCACTTTTCAATCATGGAACACATATCATTTTTCTTTTAGCCTAATTCCTTCAAGCTCGAACAATTTGTGTACATGTTGGTTTAGGATTTGTAGTAGTTTAAGTTTTATTTTGTGTTTTGTATGTACTTGTTGTTTTCGGAACATGTTGCTGAAAAATCCAAAAGTAAAATAACCTTAATGGGAATAGAAAAACCTCGGCAACATTTGGCAACCACGCAATGGATCAAAATTCAAAAACAATCATTTAGAATTTTTCGTTAAATTTATTAATTTAGTAGACCAGGTTTGAAAAACGATCATGCTTCAAATTTTGGTTTGTCATATGTTTGCTTATTTTGTGTAAACTTTAGGATTCAAGTTTCTGAGCTTGATTTACTTGAAAACCTTAGGAATAGGGTGAAGTTAGTGTAAAGTTTTTAAAAATAGATAAGTGCCCAATTTATAAAAGAAGTTTTATACAAACTTTTGATTGTTGGGAGGGGTTGTTTTGAAAAAAAAATCTATTGTTAAAAAATAATGCAAAGGTTTTCCGAGAACTTGTTGATTTCAGAAAATGTCAAAAATAATTACTAGAAGTTTTAGAAAATAGTTAAAACAAGTCAAACATCAACATGTTCAAGAACATGCACAAAAACAAGATGAACAACAAGTGCAACCTACGGGAAATGAACATGTGAATGCACCAAACACGAATGCAACACAGAGGGGAGAATTCAATGAACAACATCGAAATGTAGTAGAATTGATTGTGTAGAAAGACCCAATAACACTCTTAACCACTCATCAATAAACACCACGAACAATAACCTAACTGAAGGTGGTGAATGTTCATAATGATGACAACCATGGCGATCTACAACCCCAGATTACAATCTACCCAGAATTGGTGCATCTACACCAATCACAACATCTGCTAGTTTTCAAAATTAACCATCACATACCAAAATTCATTTCGTACCCATTAATTTGGAGATGGAATGATTTCACCTATTGAACAAGTTACAACAACTTCATCATGTTAGCCAAAGACTGTATAATCAATTAGTTTCTATACAATATATAAAACTTGTTGAACCAAAATTAACACCCATAGTTGTTCAACAAGGAATCATTTATCCACAAAGCACCTAGCAACAAGATCAATACTTGGTATAGGTGAAAGATCACAAGTTCCACATCACAGATTGGTTTCAAGAGGAAACCAATGTGTTGGTATAATTTGTTCATATTATCAATAGGTGAAACACATATTCAATCACAGCCCATTTATTGATGATAGATTAAAGTAGTTGCTTAGGGAGGAGGTAATGAATTTTCATCAACATGTCCTTCAAACCACTACAATAACAAACCCAATGTGTATGTATTAGGAACTCAAGCCATGAATCCTAGTATAATTCATACACAATACTTGTTAACTATCAAACAATTTGGTCACAACCTATTACACCAATTGTACCAGGTAAAACCAATATGCTACCTACTTCAACATACCCAATGTGGTATAATGTCATACCCCTTTTTGTGTCTTTAGATCTTAATTTATATCCATCATATCCAATTAGAACAAAAGGACTCGATTCCTTGATCTGTAATTATAAAAGTTATGTACCTAGGAATGTGTACCCAATATTTGAACAACCTGTTATACCACCAACATATATACCAAACTCTATTGGAAATCAATTTCGTACAATGGTTCAACTAGTGATTAGTAAGGAAATACAACTTGTTCAACAACTTGTTATTGCATCATTGTATAAGTTATTAGAAGTTTACCAACTTATGTACCCAAACATTATGATCATCAACCACCAAATGGAAGACAACTTTAAAATTCACTTGGAGGAAGTTTACCCATAGGAGATTTGCTTGGAAAGCCACCTTTTAATCCACCTATTGGATCTTTTGGATGGCCAACACATGACCTATGCATGTTTATACCACCATGATATCAACCACCTGTTGTGTAACCTGTTTTAAAACCAACAACTAAGCTACCATACAAAAAGCTACAATACCCAACCTATGTCAAAAACATTAATCCGAATGCTCACATTAGAGTATTTAAGAAGGCCATAAAAGCTAATGATGAAACAGTGGAGGCTGACATCATCAACCTATTTGGTTTTACTTTTAAGGATAATATCTTTGACTGGGGTGAAAACTATGTTCAAAACCATCCAAACTACATTTAAAAAAAATTGGAGCAAGCATTTTGCAAGCAATTCAAAATTGTAAACAACGATGAAGTGGTCTACATGTAATTATGAAACATACAAGAACAAGCTGCTGAACTTGTTGAGATTTATTATGAATGTTTATTGAAATTAGCAAAATGTCTACATGTTAGAGTAATAGATGTTTTTCTCACCACTATTTTCAAGGCAAGTTTATTACCTTACTTAAGATTAGCAAATGCAAGTACGAAGAAAAATACTTTGATAAAGCACAAAGAAGCTATTGTAGTATGTGAAGAAAGTGGACATGCTAGTTTAAGTTATAATGCTCTATTAACTACCCCAAAAGCACTCCGCACCAACACTATTATAGTAATTGCTAAGTTTATATGAACACATTTTCATGAGATTTGGATGTCCATTAACCATTGTGACTGATCAAGATACCCATTTTATCAATGATGTGATTAGATACCTTACTAACCATTTCATTTTTAGACATACCAGTTCTACTATTTATTATCCATGAGGAAATGGATAGGTTGAGTCTACAAATAAGGTTTTTGGAACCTTATTAACCAAATTGGTTAATGAAAATATAAATGATTGAAATGAACACTCGCCCATAGTTTTATTTTCATATTGAACAAGATACAAAGTTGGAACCGATCATGCCCCCTTTCACTTCGTATATGGGTTACATTCATTATAACCTACATAATATTTGTCACCATCTATACCTGGTGACAACAAAGATCCACAACCTATTAGAGTTTTAATTAATCGACTATCTGAATTAAAGAAACTACATGAAAATAGGTTGATTGCAAAGGATCCAATTGTTTTTAACCAATGGAATATATCATTGTAGTCACAAAAATTGGTTCATTGAAACCAAGTATCAATTTGGAAATTATGTATTATGGTTTCTAAAGGTTGTTTCTAAACATGTTCCCAAATTGTAGAGGTGATGGTTTGGACCCTATCAGATACAATATAGTTCTACTTATCAACATTGATAAGTTTGATCCTAACCCGATGCTTGTCAACATCAAGAAGTTGAAGCCATACATGTTCATTGAAGACAAAACCTTGAAACATGTATTTGTCAAAACTTGGTGACCTGGTCACTAATGAATCAGTTCAAACCAAAGAACTTGTACCACTATTGGTTGAACTTGAAGATTTTCAACCTATAGGGTTTGAACCGGTTAATAATCATTTGACACCTAGTAACCTGTGAGAAGTGGAGAAGTATTCTTCCAAGAACTCTTTGAAGAGGGACCTATTTCCAACATTATTCCTCAACGCTCAAGATTAGGAATAAAAATTATGATGAAGTGAAAAGGCAAAACACCTATAAAAGAACAAGTTAAGAAACTTATTAAGAAAAACCTATCTCCAAGGCAAAGGAGAGCCAAAATATGCTACAATGGATGGAAATGGACTCTAACAAACTCAAATGGGCTAGATGAGCCAGTTTGGAGAACATGTTCAACCTGCAATGGACAACGCCAAGAAAAAACTTGTTACAAGACTTCTTACAAACTTGGGAAGCAACGAAAGATGGAAGAATTCTAGGGCAAGTATATGGTCAAGAAATTTTCATTGATTAGCTACTAATTCATGAGCAACTTGGAATTTCCAAGGAGCAGTAAATGTTGTTAATGTAACTTTTGAGGAAGCCAAAACTACCTTAAAAAGATTTGTAGGACCACATGCTTTGGTTGAAAATGAGTAGTGGAGTGTAGTGCACATGAAAGAGGAATTTCACGTAAGATTTGTAGCTATTTTGCAAATTTTATACCAAAGGGAGAGGGTAGTTTCTTTTAGTAATCAAATTGCCATTACTTTTGACCTAGTCAATAGGGGGCAACCTGTTAACTAATGTTCTATAGTGTTAACCTAGTTACTGGTTGAATT
>Ga0116227_10013472_pt1 | contig 12832 bp, 9 predicted proteins | sample S1TSphgellanicum_FD_89693 | JGI IMG/M metagenome (GOLD analysis project Ga0116227, IMG submission 89693) | Host-associated microbial communities from peat moss isolated from Minnesota, USA - S1T2_Fb - Sphagnum magellanicum MG | ecosystem: Host-associated > Plants > Peat moss > Unclassified... | reverse complement strand
TGCGGCAACGCTCCATTCGCTTGGGCGCGTCCACTACAGGAATGGGAAGCGAGTTTGGATTCTTGCTGGGTCTAGGCCCAGGATTCAACATGGAACTCACTCTTCTCCGAAGCGTTCCAATCCATGCGCAAGAATAGGGACAATTTGTTTTACTTGAAAAAATAAAATGTAAATATGAATAAAAACAAATATTCATATTTGTTTTATTTCCTTGGGCAGTTTCTCTTAGAAACGATCCATGACATTGTAGAAGTTTTTTCACCAATGAATTAACATTGTCGACAAGACATATGCACTCCTAAAGATGTTTCCATTTCTTTGTTCCGCAAGAATGCCAGGTCGATTGTTTTCGGAAATACATAAGACCTTTGTAAAGGAAATTTAACAGTTTCCTATAAATGGATTAATCAGCTGTGAGAATACTAAACTTGTGAGTGCTCAAGTTAGGGTATATGGTTTAGGGTTAAAACCCTAAACCCTATATCCACTTCTTGATTCCTGATCTCTCCATGGGTTATCAGCAGGGTTGTTTTTACATCTTGTTATGGTCAATTGCCACTTTGCTGCAAACGAAAATTCCTTAAAAACATTGCCACTCATGTGACAGAAATAAATTGGCATCTTAATCAGATAATAAACAATCATTTGGCCATGAGCAAATTTGATGGTAGCAAAATGTTAGAGTAAATTTGGGTTCTATTCAAACTGAAATTGATGAAGAAATTCTTATACAATTTTTTAATACTTTTTTCCCCCATATAAGGAAATGCAGAACATGTGGGGGATAACGTCCAGCATTTCAAGTTTCCTAGTATGAATTGCTCTACTTATACATATATATATATATATATATATATATATACACTATGTATCCTAGAACTATGGGTATAGTCCAAGTGGGTTAAAAGTCTCCAGTGGTACAAGTCTTTATGGGGATGGGGGGGGGACCAATATTTTGACAAAAGAAAGCCAAAAGAATTGTGGTCTGAAGCCAATTGAAAGTTTTCAATGCTCTTTCCTAATAAGAAAACAAGGTTTTCAATGGCTCTTTCCTAGTAGGAAACATGCTCTTTTCTCATGTTTTTCAATGTCAGCAAAACTTTACAGGCCTTTTTCTGCGTGCCGCCCACAGAAGGAGGGAAAAGGAACCCATAGGACGAAACTATTTTTCTTAGGTTGGTCATGAAGGTGCTAATTTGCTTTAAACTCAAATGTACAGCAAATGTGGATTGCACCCACTGTAGTTGAGTCTTCAATTTATAATTGCACAAATTGGGACAAGGATGTTTCCTCCAGGTGAACTGGGCCTGATGGTGCGACCCTTACACAAGTAAAATTAAGGTGAAACAATATAAAACCATAATCCAACAAACCATACTAAATCAATTGGCCTTCTCTGCCTCCTTTTAGGCATAATGGACAGGTCTTCTTGGGTCTACCGGACCCAACCATTGTTTGTAAAGCCCTTGCTTTGATTTTGTATTTGTATGGCAGGGTATTTCATCAATGATGATAATGTCTCCTTGAAATGCAAAGGCATCTATTTCATTTTTAAGAGGCTCGTTTCAAGAGGCTCATTTCGCTTTTTCCATATGGACAATTCACAGAGGCTTTTCCTTAGGTAAGGAGCACGAGTGAAGGCATTCCCGAAATAAGGGCTGAGTTCAACTTGCCCCTTGACAAAAACCCTTCTTTTAGGAATGCTCTTACTCTAGGGCCTTACACAAAATCTGCTTGCCCGTTGTGCAAATCAATAAAACAGTTATGTTATGACATGTGTTGGGTACAAGCCATTGGACCCATCCAAAACTTTGGCTCACCCACGACCCCATCAGGCTCACCCAAATTCCTCAAGTGCACATTACCAGCATGTTTCATAATACAAAAAATGTTTCTTCAACTCCAAATTTAGAAGTGAAAATGAGTAGAGGGTGCCAGAATCCATAATGCTACTTTTATGATTAAGAAGTTTATACCTAGCCATATTAGCTTTTAGTTTTGGTAAACAAGGGAACTTTGTGTCCAGCCACTTGCCATGAAACAATATCCTCATTTCAAACACTTAAAGTACTGAGTATGTGGGCAAATAGCATAACATGACCACCAACCCCAATTGTGACTTGAAACCAAACTGGAATTTATTGACACTAGTGGTACCCGTGACCTTCGAACACCCGTGGCTATGCCACTCTAGCCACCCCGAACGCGCAATGGTTATGACTGACGTTGTGCGGGTATCAGAACCAACCATGTGTACCCTCAGGTTATCAGTCCGGGTATTTACTCCCTTACCCGACGTGAGAAAACTCAAAACCTTGGTTCTGACATTTTGAACCTTGATTCTCGAAAGTTTTGAAAATTTCTGAAAACACTCTCCTTTATATAACTGCCGGTTCTTTCGGTAGTTGGGGGGGGAGGGGAAAGTTTTTATATCCGCCTTTGGTGCGGTGGGAGAAGGATGCGATCCGATCGTCATTCCTACCCTTCGGACAACTGTAATGCTTTGTGGAGACGGTTTGTACATGGAAACCGTGGTGGTCCAACCCCCGTCACAGACTAACATCGATCACCCGCTGTTTCACCGGCCTTTCCTTCCCCCACCCCCCAAAACCCCCGTCATAGACAGACTGACAGACATAGTGAATTAATATATTTAAAATATCTGAAAATAAACAGTGGGTCCTCGTTTCCAGTTTCTTTCCGCCATCATGACCCGCACCTAATTTTTGAGACCTCGTTTTTGTCAATTGGGGGGTTGCAGAATCGGCCTTGCAGATTAACGGGTCGAAACCTCATTTTTGTCAACTCGAAGGTTGTAGAATCAGCCTCACAGATTAACGAGTCGGAATGGCATGTCACAGACATACAAGAAAATTAATATATATGATTTCACATGAACAAGAGTTGCTATGTATGTTGTCATGCTCGATTTTTGTCCAATTCAGCCTTCCATTTTCAAATCATGTCCTTGACACATTGTGTTGCCTTATCACACTCGGGATGTCACAAGCCACATGCAAATTAGGTTGATGATTTTGTTTGGTAATTAGGTTAAATGAACAATATTGCACGAGGCCAAATGGTCTGGATCATGGGTAATTACCATTGTTGGCCCATTCTTCCTTTTGAAGAAAACCTTTGGTTGTGGTTTTAACTTGTGACACCTTTTTTTTTGGGATGGGGGTAAGGTTTGAACTTGGTCCTCCAATTTTTAAAACCATGTTTTTCTGATTTTCCCACATTTTTGTAATTCTAAATAAAAAATTATTCCTAATTCCTTATTCATTAGACAATTTTTGTTAAGATTGAAGAAATGATTAATCTTGATTTATTGATGATAATAATTGACCCATGTGATTGCATTAAAATTGTCTCTCATCTTATATTGTTCCATTTATCAAGGTTTATTAGTGGGGATTGGGAATAATTAATACATAAAGTACTTATCTGTAAAGTCCCCCACTTAGAGGATGGGAACAACCAATTTAAGCTAAACAAGGGATCAAACCCATAATTGAATGCAAAAACCTTACAAATGCAAATAACATGGGGCAAAACTAGTTTTTGCAACCAAAATTGGTGCAAAGACTAGTTTCATCCCCTATTTCATTTTTGTGTGGTTTGACCATGGAGGGCCAACACACTTCCTTCTACACAAATTTTCTTTTGTGCAAACTTTCTTCTTTACAATTAAAGAGGTGTGTGAAAGTGTAGAAAAATAAGAGAGTAATATAGCTCATGGAAAGAGATCAAACTTGTTGGATTCTTTTATTTCATTGGCTGACGCATTATTGGCAAAATTTATTATTATTCTTCTTCTTACAAGAAGCTTCATTCTCTCTTCCTTCCATCTTGTGATATCTCTATAACATGTCCAGTTCTTTTTCTACTGATAAATTGTGTGGATTTTTTAATGCAGTCATCAAGTCTGTTCTGGGTGATCTATTACATAACTTATGAGTTGAAGATAGACAAACATTGCTTCACATAAATTAACTAGCTTATTTCGCCTCTTACTTTCTTGTTTCTATTCAACACTATGCATCTTTTTTTAATTCACTTGATTTTCTTAGAAGGCATTAAATGGTCCAATATGTTTCATATATACTACCATTTCTTTTATAAGAGTGGGGAGGACATCAAATTTTCTTTGCACATGTGGAAATTATGTTTGACAATAGTGATAATCAAATTCCTGTGAATTATTCTTACAAGCCATTCCATCCTTTTACAAGCATTTAATAAAAACATAGATTAAACTCAAAACCACTCAATTGCCTACTGTAATGATGATGACAAATCATCCTAATGGGTTCATGATGGGCAAGTTCAAGTAGAAATTAATTTTGTAAAATGTCCTTTTTTGCTAAAATGAACCTTATAATCATTTGCTAGAAACTAAATTGATGGAAAATGTGAATCAAGTTGATAGAAAGGAAGTACAACTACAATGGATAATTGGCACAAAGAAGGATGATTTATGTTTCACTTGACATAAATCTTAGCAAATTGTAAAGTTCCGAGGATTGAACTTTTGAATGGCAACTTGATGGAGAAACCTTGTTTCAAGATCTCTGCATTTTTTCTAGATAACAATTCTATTTATTACACATGTGCACAAATTCATGTTTTCTGAATGTTGCAATTACAACTTCTTTGTACATGAATGTAGCGTCTATGATGCTCCTGATCTCTTTAGAATTGGGTAATTATGTCATGATGCAAGCAGATAGAAATAATGAATTTGTTGGAGAGTGGAGGGTTTCCTTGCCCAAATCTTTATTACATTGTGCAGCAGTGGAAGGTTTGTTCTTTCATCACTTTCATCACATCTTTTTCCCTTGTTCACAAATAATATTTATATATTTTTTGTTAAACTTTCAAGTATCCATTGTTAGTTGCATCTTATTCCTTGCAGAAACAAGATGATGTTGACATACATAGATTTTGATACTTCTTGTGGTTGATGATTGTAGATTTTTTTCATTGACAATGATGAAGGATCATGACTAGCTTGATTTGCTCAAGGCAATTGGTGATACTCATATTTATGACGGGTACAAGAAGAAGAGTTTAAAACTCATGGTAAACATAGGCAAGCTAAAAATATAAAACCTAAGTCTTTCAAATTTTGATCTGCATTATTATTTCAACCAAGTTTCATTCAATATTATTCTTAAAAGCCTAATTGAAATGTCTCCCCATTGATTTTAGCTCATGTTGGGATTTTGTTATCAAGTTGTGTGCCTTGTTGATGTCACTACAATTATAGTCGATAGAAAATAAAAGAAAATATATCATTGAAGTGGTCCAATATATAGAAAAGAGATTGAAGGAGCTCGATGAAATGAAGGAAGAATTGAAGATGTACCAACACTTGGACAAGGAGATCCTTAAAGTACATAATGTTTGATAAGGAATTTCTAGACACAAGGCAAAAGCTTGAAAAGGTTTACAACCTGTTATCTTTTCCATGTGCTTGGGTTGAATAATTTAACAAAGTTGAATCTAATCTAAAAAAGCATCACTATCATAAGAAGCAATGAAACCGAAAAATAAACCTTCATAAAAAGTGTCAATTTTTTTTTTCAAAGAAGTTTTTCAAATGTGCCACCAAAAAAAATTCAAACACCTTTTATTTTCATCTTTGATCTTTAATTTCATAGTTTCATCCCTAGATATTGGGGCTTTATGAATAATGAAAACAAGAGATGAAATTGAGAAAGGGGATAGGATAGGGTGTGGGACTAGGGAGAACTTTATGAATAGCTTTAGTATGATAAATCAAGTGAAAGCACATTACATTATCCATAAAATGTTGTCACAAGGCAATTTTTGCAAAATTTTGAAATTTGTAATTGGCCATATGATTAAATATAATTGATTAAGATGAAAAAAGATTTAACACTACAATGTTATATATAATATAATCACATTGTATGGATTTCATTGACAGTTTTTGAATATCCATAACATAATGAACTTTCAAAGGAGTACCCAAAAATTTGTAATGGTTCATAATCAATGAATATGGACTCCATGCACTTTTTACAATGTTTTTTCATGAGTAAAGGATTTAATGGTAATATGATGTGATAACATTATACCAAGGAGGACATTTTGGAAGGATTTTGATGATCAAAATTTTCTATGTACCTTCAATTATGGTTTTTTTTTATTAAGTCTTTTATTTAACAAAAGTAATATTTTAAAAGTTCATTTTTCAAATTTAAGTTCTCCATAAAATAAACTAGGGTTGAAATGTTTTTTATGATAAATCTCGAATGATAACTTGTAAAATGACTTGTATGATTCAAGGTGGCTACCTTCACACCACCTTTGCAGTGTTAATTTAAGCAATTATGGACTTTCACATGTGCTTAAAAGTGTTACACCTTAGTGTGTTTTGACCCAATTTAATAAACATGCTAGAGGTTGAAATGATGGTATGGGTGAAACTACTATAACAAATGTAAAATTTTGTTCAAGATTTTGGTCAAAAGATTAGTTTCATAGTTTGGTTTTTGTATCATTTCCACAAAAGTGGTGATGGTTTGGTTTAGGTCACAAGAATTTGAATTTGAACCTTTTAGGTTTAACATTGTAAACCAAGCAACTTGCTAATGTTAATTGTGAATAGTGTGGGGCTAGTTATTTGATTTTGGAGGTAGCAGTCAATTTTAAATTTTAAGAAGAAATAGATTTAAAAAGAACCTTTTAAGTCTAGGCTTTTGAAAACTTGAATTGAGTAGGGGTGTAAATGTAGTAAAATATACAACCAATTTACCTTGAGGACTTTGTAAATTAAGGTGGCTCATTTTTTGTCCCTTTTTGGACTTTCTGCAAAGTGTATACTATTCAAATGCCATAAACGCATTGTAAAATCATCAATTTGACAAAAATATTTATGAATTAAGATTGCCAACTTGAATAAAAATATTTATTAAGGGTGAAATTCAACAAACATACACCAATCATATAGTAATGGACTTTTAAAATGAGCATATGGATTACATTATAAATTTTGCATTAACATTCAAATGCATTTTTTGTTATAATTTTTATCTTAATATTTTTTATAAGCACTCAATATATAATACATGATGGAAAAAAAAATATGGATTGAAAAAAATTACAAAAAATAAATTAATTAACAAATAACTATGAACTTTTGAATGACCAAATTTGGACTTTATTTTTCTAAATCCCTATCTTCGTCATTTTTTGTTGGATTGATATTCTTCCTCCCCTAACATGTATGTCAAAGAATTGCTTAAATGGGTAGCCTTTCATATGGACTTCATTAGTTGATTAATCACCACATAAGGCCCACTCAAAATTGGTTTTTAATTGTTTTTTCCATTTTAATGTTAAAATATGGACATTTGAGATTAAAACTCTTGTCACTTTTGAGCCACCCTAACTTGCATCTACCCCTTGTCAAAGTTGGATACAAGTAGATTGAAAATAGAAACAAAACTCATCATAAAATTAGTATATTAAAATTTTAAAAATTATCTAATTAAAAAAAAGTTCAAATAAAAAAAAATCTACTATTATGCCTTAATTTTCAAATTTTTCATTGTAAGAATAACTTTAAAATAAAAAATTCAAAATACAAGTTGTTTTTGTAGTGTAAACTTTTACAAAATATAGATAAAATAAGTTTTAACAAATAAAAAATAAAATAAAATTTTGATTCATACCTCAAAAATATAATCATTTCAATATTCTAATTAAATATATGCATATTTAATTGATTATTCTGTGTTAAAGTACGACCAAATTGATATTTTAAATATTTTTTGGATTCTATTATTTATTTATTTATTAGGTTCATTTTTATAAAAAAATTCAAATAAATTTTCATGAAGTTAATATAAATCTACATCTTTTTTTGTTATCCTATTTCCACACATTTGAAATACACATTTTGATATCAATTTCATGTTCTTATATGCATGATATGTGATAAAATAAAATAAAAATCATTTTTAATGTATATTGTTCCATGCTTTCCCCCATATGAGGTTGGGGTGCAAATTTCATTGTTTGTGAAGCTTGGTATGTGTTTAGGTTCTTCAACAAATATTCACACACATGACAAATGGGAGTTTGGTCTTATTTCAATTAATTAATGGGAGTCTGGTGTGATGTTGGGTGCATATTTGACTTTTGAAAAAAAAAAACTAATCTACTAGGTTTTTTTTTTTTTTTTTAAATAAAAACTTTTCCTTTTTTTTTTTTTTTTTTATTTAAAAACCACTTTTTTTTTCGTTTTTTTTTTTTTTTAAAATAAATTTCTGTTTATTTTAAGATAAAAAAAAAAAAACTAATTGTTGTTGTTTTTTTTTTTTTTTTTAAATTAAAAACTTTCCCTTTCTAGTTGCTCTTGAAATTAAAAAACCGCTTAGATCTAGGTTTTCTAGGTTCTTGAAAATCAATTGTGGTGCATATGAGATGAAGGCAAGTCTTTGAAAATTTGATCTTTGACCTTCAACTATTATATATATTGTTACATGCATATAACAATCTTGACATTTGACAAGGATTTCACGCAAAATCTATCTAGAACCCCATGGCTCAGGAAAAAAAATTGGATTTATAGAGTGTACTCTAATAGTTAAATAAATATTTAAATTTTAATTAAAATTTCACTGAAAATGTGAGAAAGAGGTAAGAATAATGGTAAAAGAGATTTATCAATTTAATAATGTCCAATCCCCCTCCTCCCTTTTTATTTTCATCACATGTTCCCATGTGGTTTCCAATAGTTCATCATTATTTATGTCAATCTCAAAAAAAAAAATTCACATAATTCAAAAAATAACATGAAAAGGCACAAGTAATTGCACCTTTTTGTGTTATTTTTTGAATTGGTATTATAATAATAATTTGAATTACAACACTACATACATATGAAATGAACCACATGAAGCCATATCCACTAGAGGATAGTCATGACCAATGTTGGATGCACAAATTTATTACCTTAATATACATGTGGGCATATAACATGACAAACATATAATTTCTTGATGGAAGGTAAATCTTTTGAAAAGGGTATAAATGTTCTATGCCAAAATCATTGTATAATATATATCCATTTTCATATTTTGCAATTTGTTTGGTTCTAATGGGTTTGTTCAAATTATATTGACTAATTGTTGAATACATTTTCTTTTGAAATATTACTTTATTCATTGCATTGATTAGTTTGGAAAAACTCTTACCATATGCTCTTGCAACATCTTCAGAAAAATTTACAACATTTGTCATTATAAAAATGATTTGAACAATGATTTGATATGATTATAATTCTGTTGATAGGATTTCATGAACTCATGTTTGCAATGCCAATTGCCCAAGTAGTTGTCTTTTTTCACTTTGAAATGTGTCATACTTGTGTAAATATTTTTTCACCATATGTTTATCCACTTATACTCGCATGATACGTATGGGGTCAATAATAAAATATTTATTTTTACCCTTCCTCGCAAATTGGATAAATGTTGATCATTTACCTTTATCCATACCCTTGATTGATAATTTTGCAAAGACTAGGTTAGGTGATTTCATATTTTGAATGCAAAATGGATTCGATAAAAAAAATTGCAGCCTAGAGAGTAATGACTTCAAGCCAAAATTCTACATTGGTTCCAAGTTGAGACAAAATAATTTATGAGAATTGTATATAGTGCAAAGTCTCTCTTTGGGAGCACATTTAAGCCTCAATGGGCAAGGCCAGCAACTGCACTGTCATCTTCTTGAGTGAGGTCTCTTAGAGAAAATATTTGACCCTGGAAATGGCGAAATTGGACTTAGAGACCTTGTTTTAGTCTGAGAAAGGTATATTCATAATGCTTGTAAGAAACGCAAACAAGTTTAGGGTTTTGATCATGGTGCCAGTGCACTGCCAGTTCACTCAAGGACTCTGTATAGACCCAACAAAAAATGGATAACAGGTGAGAAAATGGGTTTCAGCGCACGAGCAGCCACCATCCCATGCCTCCTCCAATTGACCCAGAAGGAGTCAAGGAAAGAACCCAAAACATGAAGAAAAAGAGAAGAGAAGAATATGAAATATACAAAGTTTGTCAACCAAGCATGAGTGTAATAAGAGAGCTCTTCAACCCTTTTCAGCCATGAGTCCTCTTTGCATAGAGTCTTTACCTGATTATTTTTTTTGTGGATTGTTCGCTTTTTGTTTTTTCTTTGAGTTGTGTCTACTTGTGTTCTCATTTGCCTTGTACTTTTGATGGATGGATTCCTGTCCTTGATTTTTATTTACAGGGTTTTCCTTTTTCAGGAGTACTATCATAAGATGCCAAAACTTACTTCACATAAGCAACAACAGTCAAAATAAGACATGTTCCATGAACTCAGCAAATCTCCACCAACACCCTTTTACTACTTATTGGAGTTTCCCACTCCAAGATACAGTATTGAATTATTCTCCCACCCCCATCTATAAACATGAAAACGTGCACAGAATGAGAGACTATTTAAATGTCACCACCTGAGCAGATCATTATGACTTGCCAATCAAAATCAGTCAAGGACTTTTTAGTGGCAAGTCCGGAGGGCAGTGTGAAGGAGTGGGCCCTGTGTACTGGCCCAACTCAGTTTCACACTATGCGATAACTATACTTCATCCAAAATATACTAACTGTACAGGTAAATTCAGGTCTGTGGGTGGAGCTTAGAGTTAGCCGCAAAGTCATGCTGCATTTGGGCTGTAGTTGGAAGGATATTTGCACCCCTTCTGTCTCTGTCATCCCATAACTTGAGTGTATCCATCAAGTGAGCGAAATTGGGTACTGTTTCATAAAACTAGGTATCAGTCCGGAACATTTGTGGGATCTGATTCTGAAGAGGCTTGATTTAATGAAAAATATGAGCAACAGTCAAAGAACTAAAGTGATTCCAAAAAGTTCAAATTGGGGGGTTGGATGAAACTCCCCTGAGGACCAATTTCACCGATTTACGTGAAGATCATTTGATCCTGTGTTTTTCCCCTGTGAAATGTTTTCAGGATTTCCCTATGGAATGAATGTTTTCATCTTGACTTCTTATTTCCTCCCTGGAAACTGGGGCCCAGCAGCGCCAGATTTGCTGGGACCCAGGAGCCCTGGTTTTGAGGATAAACTCTAACATTTATTGAACATTCCTCAAAATGTGGGACCAAATGAGAATGCCTATGGTCCTGTAGCCTCGTGTTTTCCATATGACAAGTAAGCTAGGGCCAACAAAAGAAACGCTGGGGGCAGAAAAGTCGCATGGACGCTCACTAGGCTGACTGACTCACTCAGTAGGGAGCCTGATAAGAGTCAGCCACCCTAGAATTAATAATAGAAAAAAGTCAGCTACCAATTTTATAGCACGAAATTGAGAGCAAGTCTTTGGCGATTTAGGAATCCCTGATCTCTGTACCCAAATATAAGCAATACCCATTCGCTTATTTCTTCAAGCTCCTGCAATTCTTCTCAATTCCATAATACCCATTCCTAGGCTTGCTTGTTTCTCCAACCTGCAGCTGTTGCTTTTTTTTTCCCAATTTCACAAAGTTTTTTCATGTCAAAGAATTCTTAGATCTCCTGCATTGAGCTTCGAGAGACAAACACAAATTAAGATTGAGAGTCACTGCAGGCAGCTTGAAAGTTTGAGTTCTATTTGGCTTGAAAGATTTGTAGCTTGTTTTGAGTCTGTTTGATTTCTCTCTTAGGGAGCTGGTGTGTTTGTTGTTTGTTCTGGCGTTTTCGAGTTTTTATTTATTTTAAAAAGAGTGGAGAATGGCGCCCCCATCTGCAGATAGTTTCAATGGGATTGTTACTGGTGTTGATCAGCAACATGTTGCTGCTGTAGTGCAACAGCCAATTGGTAGAGTGGTGCCACTACCAGAAGGACCTGCATGCGTCTTGGCTATGGCCACCGCTTTCCCTCCCACTGTCATCCAGCAGGATACGTACCATGACAAGCTGTTCGAGCTTTGCAATGTTGCCGACGATGTCGTTCTCAAGGGCAAGTTCAAACGCATGTGTGAGTGTCGTAGAAACCAAATAATGGAGACTGAGACTTAGCAGCTCTGGGCATGAATATTTTCTAGAGTTTCTTGCAGATTGATTCTTACAATTAGCACGCAGAATTCAACCATGATCATTCCACGCTTTTGCAAAATACATAATGTGGGATCTATAGCTTCAAAACGAATTCTGAATTGGGTTACATTGATTCCTTTCTTTCAGGTGATAATTCATGCATTAAGAAACGCCACACCTTTCTAACTCCAGAACTCTTCAAGGCTCATCCGGAGCTTCTCACCTACTGGGACAACAGTTTGACGACACGCAATGAGATTGTGAACAAAGTTGTTCCCGAGATCGCCTACGAGGCCGCAGTCAAGGCTGTCAAGGAATGGGGCCACCCACTCAGTGACATCACACATATGGTCTTCGCAACGACCTCTAATACTTCCATGCCTGGAGCCGACCTCAAGATCGCCAGGATGCTGGGCCTGCACCCGACTGTACAAAGAGTATGCTTGTACCAGACAGGCTGCTGGGGAGGAGCCGCCGTCCTGCGGATCGCCAGGAATCTCGCCGAAAGCGCCAAGGGTGCTCGCGTACTCGCCGTGGTCGCAGAAGCCAACACGGTCATGAACTTCCGCGCCCCGAACCAAGACACACTCTACAAGGTGGACGGCTTTCAATCGCACGTGACATTGGGAGACGGAGCAGCTGCTCTCGTCATAGGCGCCGACCCACTACCAGAACTGGAACGACCCATCTACGAGATGTACTGGTCCACGCAGATGGCAGTCCCAGACAGCGAG
>Ga0116227_10013471_pt1 | contig 12833 bp, 13 predicted proteins | sample S1TSphgellanicum_FD_89693 | JGI IMG/M metagenome (GOLD analysis project Ga0116227, IMG submission 89693) | Host-associated microbial communities from peat moss isolated from Minnesota, USA - S1T2_Fb - Sphagnum magellanicum MG | ecosystem: Host-associated > Plants > Peat moss > Unclassified... | reverse complement strand
TTTGGCTCGCGGCCTGACGAGGGCGCTTTACGCAAATTCCCTCGGCGGGCGTGCCTTCGTCTTCGCCGTCCACCTCCGCCAGCATGCCCTCGTGGGCCTCCTTGAAGGCCTCCAGCACGGCTTCGGGGTCGGCGGGATGGGCCATGACCGCAGCCTGAGGATCGACACGATCAGCGATCTGGGGATTGTCGCGCCGCATTTCCTCGGTGAGGGCGATGAGCTTGGCCACCTTTTGCTCGATAAGCACGGCCATTTCGAGACCGAGTTGGTCGCGCATCTCAGACATTTCCTCCCGCCGTCTCTGGCTCATCAGGATCAGGGCGGTGATGTAGATGGCCAGTAACTGGCCCAGGCCCTGGAGTAGGGGAAAGCCGTTGGAATCGAGCCTGCGCCCGGCGAACCTCACCAGAAGGAGATCGCCGACGATCCAGAGGACAACAACGGCGGTCACGAACCCGATGAAGCCTGGCCGGGCGACAACCGAGGTCATGCGCTCGACGAGATGCTGGAGCGGTGTGGCCCGCTTGTGATGGGCGGCGTGCAGGCGCGCGATGGGCTGAACGGTCTGATCGATCTGGGCGCGGATGTGGTGGTCGGCCTCGCCCGCTTTGCTCGCCGCGGGTTCAGCCCCGCGCAATGTCCCGACTGGGATCAAACGCGGCCTTCAAGCTCGCGGTCGCGAAGCGTCTCAGCCTCGAGCGAGGGTGCGGTCCTGGCCTCGAAGCCGTCATAGCCGGCCTCCTGATAGGAGCGCCGTCGCGCGGCCAGATCCACGATGGGCATGTTCGAGAGCGCTGACTCCGCGGCGATGAGCTTGTCATCGGCGACCTTGGCGCTCACCAGGGAGCCGCCGCGCCGGACACTCTCGGCATAGACATGGGCTTCCTCCTCGCTGACGCCCGCATTGGTGAGAGCGCCCACGAGGCCGCCCGCGGCGCCCACGACCGCGCCGCCGACCACCGCGCCCACCGCGGCCGTGGCGAGCCAACCCGCCGCCACCACCGGACCGACGCCAGGTATGGCCAAAACCCCCAAGCCGACCAACACGCCGCCCGCCGCGCCCAGCACGCCTCCCGCCGCCGCCCCGAATCCAGCGTCCGACCCCGCCGCTTCGGCCGCGGTCTGGTCCTTGGGCTCGCGTGTCTGAATATGAGCGTGCGTGTCGTCCGATTTGTGCGAAATGAGGCTGATATCCGCGTGCGGCACGCCGATGCGCTCCAGTTCAATCACCGCATGCTGGGCGTCGTAAATGCTGTCGAAGAGACGTGTGATGATCTTGGTCATGGCGAGGCTTTCCGCTGATGGGGCTGATGATGTGGGAGCGGGTTGAGAGAGGGCGGCCCGCACCTATTGGGGAGCGACGTCGCCTTTGTAGTCGAGGGCGACATTCACCGGTCGGCCGTCGCGCATGGCTCTCGCGTGCCAAAGGCCTTGAGCGTCCTGGATAAGACCCGCCACGCGGGTATAGCCGGCCTGCTCGATCCGCGAGCGGGCCTCATCGCGCGTGAAGGAGTTTTGGCCCTGGGCCAGGGGTCCGGGGCCCATCTGATCGGGCGATTTCAGCGGGACGTTGGGGGGCGCCGAGCCGGGATTGGCTTGGGGTCCACCCTGAGCGAAGGCGAGCCCCGCTGAACCTAGTGCGAGGGTAACGGAAAGGGAAAGGGCGGCGATGGGACGATTTTTCATGGGACACCTTCAATTGTCCCGAACAAACGAGCAATGTGTCCGGCGGTTCCCCACCAAATTCCAAGTATGGTTGAGCTTGATTTGAGTCCATGGCGCGAAATACGCCCGCTTAACAAGCTTTAGCGCAAGGCTTAACTCAAGCTTTGCCTATTCAACCTCTTTCAAGATTTTTTCCACCGCCGTCAGCCGGGTCGCGATGGCGGCCAGCTCGGCTTGAACCGCGGCCATAAGGCCCGTCGCCTGAGATTGGAGGGTCACGGCTTTCTCCGCCAGGTCACGATAGGCGCCGTCATTGGCGAGTCGCGCCCGCGCCTCGTGCACCTTCGCGATATATCTCATGGCGAAAACCAGCAGCACCGTGGCGCAGGGCGCGACGACGACGATGATGGCCACAATGACGCGCATGCCGTCCATGGGGATCTCCTTTTCAGATTTCGGGTTTGGGTGGAATAATTGTGAGGGATTTCAAGGCCTCAACGATGACCTCTGGGGTGATTGAGAGCGCGAAAGGCGCAACCTCGAAGTAGTTGCGAGCCTTGCCGTCGGCGGAGAGCTCCAGGGCGCTGACCACGAGGCCCGCCTCTTCAAGCTTGCGCAGGTGCAGATTGAGCAACGGACGGCTGAGCCCAACATCCCGGGCAAGCTGACTGACGAAGTTGCGCCCCTTGGCGGTCAGCACGCCCAGAATCCGCAAACGGTGCGGATTGGCGAGCGCCGCCAAGGTGGTCAGCCATTGATCCCCCGTCAGAGGCACGCGATACATCTCTAATTCATATGATAGTTTTTTCTGTCATATGAAAGTGAATGAGTCAATCGTGGCGCCGAAAGGCTTAGGGTCGGACGGAATTGCGGCTGGCGAACCGGCGGATCCGGGTCAGCTGCTGGGCGCGCGTCAGGTCGTGAAGCCGATCCATCGGCCACAGGCGATGATGGCGATCCAGACGCCCAAGGAGAAAAGTCCGCTCAGCCGGGCCGGCAGAGGCGCGGCGACACCCGCCGAAGCCCGCGCGAGGGTGCGGTGGAAGATCAGGTGAAAGGTGATCGCATTGGCGCCCGCCAGAGCCAGAAGGACCATCTTGGTCAGGAAGAAAGCATTGGCCAGGTAGGTGTCGGGCTTGGCGATGAACATCAGGGCGCCCGCCACGAAACCAACCCCAAAGGCGCCAAGCGTCACGGGGACGAACTGTTTCAGCAGTTCCTGAATGTCGCGTCCCCGCGCCCGCAACCCGAGCAGCCGCAGATCCACAATGGCGATGGCGCCCACCACGATCACCACCGCGAGAACATGCACACATTCGAGGAGCGGAAAGAGGGTGTCCGAGCCGCTGATCGCCTGGGATAGGGGCGTCCCCTTCAGGCGCTCGACAAGGTCATTGAGAGTCATGGGCGCGGGTCCATCGATCCTTACTGCGGCGCGCCCGGCCAGCCCTCGGTGTAGCCAATCCACCGGCCGGCGAAGATGATCGCGGTCCACAGGAGAAGGGCGACGACCGCGCCGGCCTTAAGCGCCTGGGTGGCGCCGGCGGCGCCGCTCAAGGCCGCGGGCGTGCGCGACAAGCGGTTAAGACCCCAAGTCAGGATCGACGCGGCCAGCACCAAGGCCATCTTGATCCAGAAGGTGATGCGAAACAGGGCCCGGGTCGGCTCCCCCAGGATCAGAAAACCCCCGGTCAAGGCCAGCACAATGATCGAGACCGCCACCACGGGCAGATAGTGGTCCATCAGCGCGGTGACCGCCTGGCCTTTTTCGATGACGTTCAGCAGCCGAAGGTTGATGACCAGGACCGATCCGATGAGGGCGGCGATGGTGACAATATGCAGGCTCTGGACGGCCGGAATGATCCAGTCATGCGAGGCGATAGCGATGCTTAGGGGCGTGGCGCGCAGCCAGACGGCGAAGGCGGTGAGCATCCTAAAGGTCAGGAGACCCCCTGTTGGGGCCCCGGCGATCCGCCCACGAAAACCTGACCGCTGGCGGTCTTGAGCTTCATGAAGCCCCCGCCGTGTTCGCCGTTTCTCAGTGGATGGATTGTCACCTCGGCCGTGTCACCGGCCTTGAGGGTCGTCCGCGTCCAACCCGCGCGGGTCAGGTTGCCGGGGCTGGTGAGTTCCACCGTCCAGAGTTCTGGTTCGCCGCCCGCCTTGGGCTTGACCATGATCTGGATGCTGACGTGGGGATTGGTCCAGGAGAACGCCTTCACCGCGCCGTCAAGCACCACGACCTTGGTGGGATCGAACATGGCGAAGGAATGGTGCGCCCAAGCGGAGCCCGCCGCCAGAAAGGCAAGTGTGGCGAGCGCCACCCCAGATATCGCGGGACGTGTCATGTCTACCTTTCTCGACTAACTCTTGGGGGCGACATTGCCGCCGCTGTCCTGTGGGACCGGGGTAAACACCGCGTGACCCGCCTTGTCCTTGCCTTCGGCGAAGAAGCCTTGAAGGCAGACGCCCTCGCTGATCGCATCACGCACCAAGCGATGGCGCAGAAACACGCGCGTGGTCTTCCAGGTTTTGGTCAGAGCATGGGGTGCGGTGATCTCCAGATCGTCGTGCAGCACCCCAGGGCCGGCCAGATGGATCCGCTCGACGATGTGCATATCGCCATCATTGGGCGCGCCAATGGACTCACTGATGGCGATGAAGGTTTCCGGCAGAACCGCCACCGTGTCCACCACGAGCGTGTCGCCCTCCCAGTGGCCGATGGAATGGCCATGGAAACTGGGGTCCGGATCGGCGGGATGACCCCGGCCGTCGGTGTAGATGCGCCGCAGCCGGTTGCCGTCCGACTCGCCCAGCAGCGTGACCTGGCCGGGGGTGAACAGGATCTCCATGGCGTTATGAGAGATTAGCATCCAGCTTGGCATGCCCTCGGGCAGGCAGTTGATAAAAAGGCCGCGGGGGGCGCCAGCCGCCTCCTCCGCCTGGGCCTGGCGCATCTCCGCGGCGACGGACGGTGTCCAGGGCGGTGGGTTGGAGGTTTCCTGCATTCCCTGATCGCGCATGTCGGGCACCCATGTGCCGCTCCAGTCCGGGAGGCTGCCAAGACTTGCCCAGTCCTTGGCGGTGGGCGCCGGTGTGCTGGGAAGGGGTTCGGCGGCCAGAACCGAGGTGGCGAGGACCGACCCCACCACGGCCAGGATCGCCTGGTGGATCAACAAGGCGCTGATTCTGCTTGAGAGCATGGGCTTTCGTTAGCACACGCCCAATTGCGGATGTCGCCCCCGTCGCCCGCCGTACCCAACTGGGCGCGCCCAGCCGCAAAATTGGGCGCCTGCTAGAGCCCGCCCGCGTCCCAATGCCGCGTTGTCTGCCTCACGGACACGGCGCATAGTCAAGTTATCGGACGAGAGGCGTGGGCATGACGCCACGAGTTGGACGGCTCCGGACTTCGGGGGTGGCGTTCCGCCATCGACCCGCGCCTTGCCCCACGATCAAGGGAGGCGGCGCCTTCTCGTGTCGCGTTTAGCCTGATGGCCCTTAAGCGGGCGCTACGCGAAAAGGCCCTCGCGGAAGGCGAGGTCAAGGAACTTCGCCGCCTCAACTGGGCGCTTTCGGCCTATGCAAAGTCGATCTCCGCTCTGATTCATGGGGCGGACGCTCACCACGTCATGGTCAAGGCCTGCGAAGCCATTGTCAGCGACGGCGCTTACGTCCTGGCCGCCGTAGGTCTGGCGCAGAAGACCCAAGGCAAGCCGGTCACCATGGTGGCCATGGCCGGACCGGCCAGCGGTTATTTCGACGACCTGCGGCTCTCCTGGTCCGAAGATGATCCTGGGGGACAGGGGCCCGCGGGGATCGCCTTGCGCTCGGGCAAGCCGTTGGTGTCCGGCGATATCGTGCTCGATCCCACCTTCGCGACATGGCGCGAGCGCGCCGCCGCATACGGCATCCGCGCCTGCGTGATGATCCCCTTCAGTCGCGGGGCGGAGGTGTTGGGCATTCTCCTGGTCTATGCGGGCCAGACCAAAGCGTTCGGAAGCGACGAACTGGCGCTCTTCCAGAGACTTGGCGAGGAACTGGCCTTCGCCATTACCCTCGAGCGTGGCCGCGCCCGTCTTGCCGCGGCCGAGACAGGCCGGGGCGTCAGCGAGGCCCGGTTCGAGAAATTGGTCCGATATGCCTCCAGCGGCATCCTGGTCGCGGACCGAACCGGCGCGCTGGTCGACGCCAATCCCGCCATGTGCCGGCTCTTGGGATATGCGCGCGATGAGATGATCCGACTCAAGGCGGCGGACCTCGTACGCGATGAAGACCAAGAGTTCATAGAACCCGCGCTCGCGGAGATTCAGTCTCTTGGCGCCCACCAGGGCCGGTGGCGGTTGCGTCACCAGACCGGCGCCGAGATTATCGCCGATGTCACCGTTACCAACATGCCCGATGGCGAGATCGTGGCCATTGTGCGCGATGTGACCGCTCAGACCCAGGCTGAGGCCGCCCAAAGCGCCGCGGAACAGGCTCTTCGTGAGACTCAGAGCCGGCTGTCGCGCGCGGGTCGCGTGGCGGCGCTGGGCGAGGTGGTCGCGACCATTTCCCATGAAATCAACCAGCCCCTGGCGGCGCTCCTCGCCAATAGCCACGCCGCGCAGCGCTGGATGGACAGAACGCCGCCCAATCTGGAAGAAACGCGCAAGTCCCTTGGCTGGATCTCGCGAGACGCCCGTCGCGCCAGCGACATCATCAAGCGGGTGCGCGGCCTGCTGGCGGGGCGTCCCCCGGAGATGACGAGCTTTGACCTTAATGAAGCGCTGCTCGAGGTCCTGGCCCTCTCACATTCGGAGCAAGGTCGCGCCGGCGTCTTGACGCGCTTGCGCCTCGCGCCCGATCTCCCATCGGTGCGCGCCGACCGGGTCCAGATCCAACAGGTGGCGCTCAATCTGATCATCAATGGCATCGACGCCATGGCCCAGGTCGAGGACCGTCAACGGCGCCTGACCGTGGCGACGCGTGTGACCGAACCGGGCGTCGTCATGGCGTCGGTGGCCGATCAGGGAGGAGGCTTTGGCGCCGCCGATCCCGACCAACTTTTTGATCAGTTCTTCACCACCAAGGCGGAGGGCATGGGCGTCGGGCTCTCGGTGTCGAGATCCATCATCCAAGCCCATGGCGGTCGCATCTGGGCTGAACCCGGGGACAAGGTTGGCGCGATCTTCCGATTTACCCTTCCCACGAGCCAGGAGGCGCCGGGCGAGGCCGCGACGCCCCTCCCCGCTTCGAAAGTTCCGCTCCATGACCCAGGATAATCACCGGGTTGCCGTCATCGACGACGACCCGTCATTCCGCGAAGCCCTGGTCGGCCTGATCAGATCTTTTGGATTTGAAGCCGACGGCTTCGACTCGCCGCAAGCCTTCCTGGCGAATCCGGACGCGGCCGAGGCTCAGTGCCTGATCCTTGACGTGAACATGCCAAAAATGACCGGTCTTCAGCTTCAACGATGCCTCACCGCCCTGGGCCGGCATCGGCCGATCATCATCATGTCGGCGCGTCTCGACGACCGCATCCGGGCCGAGGCGCTCAATGACGGCGCCTTGGTGGTGCTGGAAAAACCCTGCGAGGAGGGCGCCCTCCTGAAATATCTCAAGCTGGGCCTCAGGATCTTCGACTGACCCAGAGGAACTCGCCCTTGGCGTCGGCATCCGCGCGGCCTTAAGATATCCTGTCAATGCACGCCAAAAATGGCGGCAAAACAAATCCCGAGGGTCGGAGGCGCGCGGCATGTTTCGGTGGAACTTCGGTGACATTCTCGACGGCGTCGGCGCGGTGGTCCCGCCCGAGGCTCCGGCCCTGATCCACGGCGAACGGTTGATCACCTGGGGTCAGTTCCAGCGGCGGAGCAATAATCTCGCCCGGGCCCTCATCGCGCGGGGCGCGAGGGCTGGCGACAAGGTCGCGTTCTATATGCACAATCGTCCGGAATATTCCGAGTTGCTGGCGGCCTGCTTCAAGGCGCGGCTTGTCCACGTCAATGTGAACTACCGGTACACGCCCGAAGAAGTCCTCTACATTTTCGATAATTCCGACGCCCAGACAGTGGTCTTCGGGGCGGAATTCCGGCCTCACATCGACGCCATCCGCCATAAACTCAAGACGGCGCGGACCTTTGTCGAGGTCGGGGACGGGGGAGACTTCGCGGACAGCTTCCAGGACCTGTGCGAGGCTGGCGATGGCGCGCCCCTCGACATGGCTCGCTCCCCGGACGATCTGTTCTTCATCTATACCGGGGGCACCACCGGCATGCCCAAGGGCGTCATGTGGACCCACGATGATCTGCGCCAGATCACCCTGGCGGCGGCGAGAGCCCTGGGACCGGTTCCCGAGACGCTCGATGAGTTGGTCGCGGCGACCCGGGTCGCGGGGCCTGGGCCCGCGAGTGTTATTGGTCCCCCACTCATGCACGGCACGGGCCTGCTCACAGCGGTCGCCGGAATCCTGGCGGGCGGCGCGGTCATTACCCTGCCCAGCAAGACCTTCGCGCCGGAAGAGATGGCCGAGGCCATTCACCGCTGGGGCGCCAAGAACCTCACCATTGTGGGCGATCCCTTCGCCCGACCTCTGGTCGAGGCGCTGGATCGAGACCCCGGCCGCTACGATGTCAGTTCGATCGAGCGAGTCACCTCGTCCGGTGTGATGTGGAGCGTCGAAGTCAAGCGCGCCCTGCTGCGGCACATGCCAAGGGCCGTGCTGATCGACGCCTTCTCATCCTCGGAGGCTCTGGGTCTGGGGACCTCGATGATGACCGCGGCCGGCGAGGTGGGCACCGCCAAGTTCGCCCTGGGCCAGAGAGCGCGCGTTTTCGACGAAAACGATCAGCCGGTGGCGCCCGGCTCAGGCGTGCGGGGCCTGGTCGCGGTGGGGCCTCCGGGGCCGGTCGGCTATTACAAGGACCCCGAGAAGACCGCGCGGACTTTCCGGCTGATCGACGGGGTTCGCTACTCCATCCCGGGCGATTGGTGTCTCGTCGAGCCCGACGGAACCTTGACGCTCTTGGGACGGGGCAATGCCTGCATCAACACCGCGGGCGAAAAGGTGTTTCCCGAGGAGGTGGAGGAGGTCCTCAAGCGCCACCACGATGTCGAGGACGCCTTGGTCGTCGGGCTGCCTGACCCAAAGTGGGGCCAATCCATCACCGGGGTTGTGCGCCTGCGCAAGGGTCGCGGCCTGGATGAAGCGGCCCTCATCGCCCATGTGCGCCAGGCCTTGGCGGCCTATAAGTCTCCGAAGCGCATCGTGGCCGGCGACATTTCGCTGCGCGCGCCCAACGGCAAGGCGGACTACAAGACCGCCACGGAATTCGCCGCGAGGAGCCTCGCCAAGGCCGCCGCTTAAGCGGTCGCCTTGATCGCGTCGGCGAGGGTCTCAGCCATCCGGGCGAAGTGGGCCGGCTCCGAAATCAAGGGCGGCGAGAGGGCGACGATATCGCCCGTCACCCGTGTCAGCAGGCCCGTATCATAGCAGCGGTGGAAGACCTCCATGGCCCGGGCGCCCGGCGCGCCGGGGCGCGGCTCCAATTCGATCCCCGCCACAAGGCCCAGATTACGGATGTCGATCACGTGGGGAACATCCTTGAGGCCATGGACGACGTCTTCAAAGGGCTGGCTCAAATCACGCGCCCGCTCGAAGAGGCCTTCGGATTCATACAGATCCAAGGTCGCCAGACCCGCGGCGGCGGCCAGGGGATGGCCGCTGTAGGTATAGCCGTGGAACAGATCGATCCCTGGAGGGCTGGCGGCCAATATGGCGTCATAGATCTTCGCGCCCAGCGCCACGCCGCCCATGGGGACGCTGGCGTTGGTGAGACCCTTGGCGCAGGTGATCATATCGGGTGTGACGCCAAAGAACTCCGACGCGGTGGCCGCGCCCAGCCGTCCAAAGCCGGTGATCACTTCATCAAAGATCAGCAGGATACCATGGCGCGTGGCAATCTGGCGCAGACGCTCCAGATAGCCTTTGGGCGGAATGAGCACCCCCGTCGAACCCGCCATGGGCTCGACGATGACCGCGGCGATCGTGTCGGCCCCGTGCAGGGTGACGATCCGCTCAAGATCATCTGCCAGATCCGCGCCGGTTTCGCGCTGGCCGCGCACGAAAGTCCCGCTGGCGGGATCGTGGGTGTGGCGCATGTGGTCGACGCCGGGCAACAGCGGACCCCAGTGGCGACGGTTGGGGCCGATGCCGCCCACCGAAATGCCGCCAAAGCCGACACCGTGATAGCCGCGCTCCCGGCCGATCAGGCGCGTGCGCGTGCCCTGACCGATGGCGCGCTGGTAGGCGAGCGCGATCTTGAGGGCCGTATCCACGGATTCGGAGCCGGAATTGCAAAAGAAGACGTGATCCAACCCTTCCGGGAAAATGCCGGCCACGCGGTGGGCCAACTCAAAGGCCTTGGGATGGCCAAGATGAAAGCCGGGGGCGAAGTCCATCTCCGCCGCCTGACGCTGGATCGCCTCGACAATGGGCGCGCGGGTGTGGCCGGCATTGACGCACCAGAGCCCTGAGGTGCCGTCCAGGACCTCACGGCCATCGGGGGTGTAATAGAACATGTCCTTGGCGCGGACGAACATCCTGGGATGTTCCTTGAACGCCCTGTTGTTCGAGAAGGGCATCCAGAAAGCGTCGAGGGAATTCAGGCGGCCGTGCATTTTGGGAGACGTCCTTCAGTGATTAGTCTTCCATACCGTCACCACCCACGATTTGCACGCTCGAGGCGGTGGGTTTTTCTCCTTCGGCGGCAGGAGGCTAAACCCGTTCCAAGGCGCCGATTCCGACGCCCTGTGTCGGGCGCAGCCGCCAGGCGGCCAGCACATGCGCCTCATAGGGTTTTTCGGTGATCGGAACGGCGACCAACTCGCCGTGGGCGGCCTCATGAGTCAGGGTCAGGCGCACATATCCCTTGGCCAGCTGATCGCAGAACTTCACCTCGCCTTTCTGCGCCACGAACACATCGCCAAGCTGGAATCCGGCATATTCACCGATGGAAGGGCTGGTGATGGCGCTCGCGCCGAACTCCACCGCCAAGGTGGGGCCGCCGCCAAGTTCGCGCAGTTCATTGAGCCAGAAGGCGTGACTGTCGCCGGAGACGACGATGGGATTGCCGCCGCCGAGGGCCTTCAGAATGCCATCAAAACGGGCCCGCGCCGCCGGATAGCCGTCCCATCCGTCCAGATCGAAGGGCTGATCGTAACTCATCACGTCGATCAGTTGCTTCGCCTTAGATCGGACTGGGCCCGGCATCTTCGCGAGGGCGGCCTCCACCCCCTGTTCGCCCAGGATCTCCGCGATCTTGGGCGACCTGGCGCGCGCCATGATCACCTCGTTGCCGATCACCTGCCAGGGCTTTCCGCTCGCCACCGAGGCGCCGAGTGTGCGGGCCAGCCACGCCTCCTGGGCGGTCCCCAGCATCTGGCGATCCGGATTTGAGATGAAGGCTTCGATGGCCTCGACGTCCGGCCCATAGGCATAGGGCGCGGGGAGAGGCGCCCCGCGCGGCGTTTGGCTAAGCTTGGCCAGCACCGCCGGATCGGTGACCCGCTTTCGCGCTTTAGGATCGCTGACGTCATAGATGACGAAGGGAATGTCGCCCGGCCGATCATATTCCAGCTGATAGGACCGCGCGGTGAGGCGGCTCTCCAACATCGTCAGGCTCAACAGATCGCCGAAATCGAAGCTCCGATTTATCGCCTCGAAGGCGCGGCCGGGGACCGGGTCGCGGGCCGGAATCCACTCGTACCAGGCCCGCAGCGCCGCCGCCTTCCGGTCGTCGAAGGCCCCTTCCGTCTTTTCATGATGATTTTCGGCGCCGCCTTTCCAGGTATCATTGGCGACCTCGTGGTCATCCCAAACGCAGATCCATGGAGCCCTCGCATGGGCGGCCTGCAAATCGGGATCTCGTCGATATTGGGCGTAGCGCGTACGGTAATCGGCGAGCGTCACCAGATCATGCGTCGGCTCGGGGATCCGACCAAGCTTGGCGCCATTGACCATGCCGTAGTCGTCGGGCGCCGCGCCGTATTCATAGATGTAATCGCCAAGCTCGATGACCGCGTCCAGACGCTCGGACTTGGCAATGTGGTCATAGGCGTTGAACAGACCGTTGGGATAGAGGGCGCAGGTTACGAAAGCCAGGACGACCTCTTTCACCGGCCCGCTTGGCAGGGTTCGCGTGCGCCCGGCGGGCGACGTCACCGGGCCGACGGCGAAACGGTACCAGTAATCCCGGCCGGGCTTCAAACCTTGAACGTCCACCTTCACGGTGTGGTCTTGGGCAGGGCCTGTGTGGGCGCGGCCCGTGGCGACCGTGTGGGCGAAGGCGGGATCCTCAGACATCTCCCAGTCCACATGGGTCACGGCGCCAAGATCGGTCGGGCTCACGCGCGTCCAGATGACCACCGAGTCCGCGAGCGGATCGCCGCTGGCCACGCCATGGATGAAGCTTACTGTCACGGACGGGGCGACCTGCGCCGCGGCCAGTTGCGGCGCGCCCGCCGCCAGGGGAATCAGCGTCAAAAGATCGCGACGATTGAGGCGCATGGGGATCATCCCGTCACTATGAGGAGGAGAGTGCGGTTCCTAATGGCGAATTGTGAATGACAGGCCGTAGAAACGCGGCTCGCCCGCGATGACGGTGGGCAGGCCCAGATCAAGGCCCGTGTTCCCGTCATCCTTCAGAAACTTCGTGTCAGTGAGGTTCGTGACGAAGGCCTCAAGCTTCCAGTGGGCGCTATCACGGCTGTAGGAGAGGCGAAGGTCGGCGACCCCGTAGCCATTCTGGTACTGGTTGTACACGAGGGGCTGAACCAGCAGCCCTTCCTCCTTGAAGATCGTCGGATTGCCGTTGTCGGCGTTGAAGAATTCCTTGCTGCTATAGCGAAAGTTCGGGACCAGATCGAAGACACCGCCCAAGGCATGACGTCGAAGTGAAGCCGCGATCGTCACCACGTGCTCCGGCGTCAGGCGGAACTGGTTCCCCTTCAATATTCCATTGTCGTAGCGACCATGCGTGTAAGTATATGTCGCGTAAATGTCAGCCATGGGGGTCACTGCCCAGGTCCCCTGGCCCTCGAAACCATAAGTGGTCGCATCGCCAGCGTCCACGGTAACGAATTGGTTATTCTCAAATATGGTCGTCGAGAAGTTGTGATACTGATTATAG
>Ga0116227_10013469_pt1 | contig 12834 bp, 2 predicted proteins | sample S1TSphgellanicum_FD_89693 | JGI IMG/M metagenome (GOLD analysis project Ga0116227, IMG submission 89693) | Host-associated microbial communities from peat moss isolated from Minnesota, USA - S1T2_Fb - Sphagnum magellanicum MG | ecosystem: Host-associated > Plants > Peat moss > Unclassified... | reverse complement strand
GGTTTAAATAAAAAAAAGAAAAAAGTGGAATTGTAATTTGGGGGGGTGAAAGAATTCAACAAGGGTTTTTGGGGGGGGGGGGGAGGCGGTTGGGTGAGATACCACTTGTGTTCAAGGTTATTTATTTTACTACCAATTTATGAATGAGATTACTATTTTTATCTACTATATTTATTGATAAATATGATAAAATATGATAATTGATAAATATCTAATATTATTTATAAATGGAGAAGGGTGAATTCTTAGTTTTAAGAACATAAGGTGCCAAGGTAAAAATATTTTTCCAAGCATGTGACATGTGGCGTTCACATGTTGATCTCTTATTTCAAATTTTTCGCACCAAGTTTACAACTATGTGTTAGAATTATATATTTTTTTACTACATGACTGAAAGCACTAGGGTGTGTAATTTAGAATTATTTATAGTCCCTTTTGACAGTCCAATTTCAGTGTATTTGAATATTGAACTAAAATCTGAATATTCAGATATAATTGCAATTGGAATATTTTTCTGTTTTCAATTTCGAGTCATGATGTTAATATAAAGCATTTAGAAAATATCCTAAGAAATAGTTTAAGAAAGTAATCGTTTTTAATCCTTAAACTGACTTTTAAAATAAGTGAATTTTTTGGGATTTTGAAAAGCTCATAACAAAATAAATTAGATTCATAATATATTCATTCAATGCATCTTTATCTTTTAAAACATTAATCGTGCAATATTCCAAATTTTCAAATACATTGCAAGATAAAAGTCCATATTCAAGTTTTTTGTAGGGTGTTACAAAAATTTTCAATCAAATTTGAAAGTCCATTGTTTGATGAGTATTTGGGATTTTGATTTTATTTATTTATTGCATTTTTGAAACGTTAGTTCTATTAGCACTATATATGTGAGTGCCTTTTTGATATTTCAAAGCAAGGATTCACATTTTGTTTTCAAGTATCAAATAAATGAATAAAAAATTGTAAACGTGATACCCAAAAAAGGATTGTGTAGTGTGCTTTCATGTATATTATGTATACGCATTCTTTATCACATAAAAATGAATAATTTTTATTCAAAACACATCCTTTTGAAATTCATAATTTTTAGGGCTAAAGTCACAATTGAATTAGAGACATTCAAATGTATTGAAAAAATGAATTTCACCAATTTAAATTCCTTTTTTTCTTTTAATAATCAATATTAGGATCTTCTCCAATTTTGAAAAAGAATGGTACACCTTTGATAAGGGAAAAAAAATGTTGGAAGAAAAAGGACTATCCACCTCAAAGTTTCAAATGTTTTATCACTTTTGAAACATTATCAATTTGCATAAAATTTTGAGAATTGAAACTTTGCAAGTAATAGAGCCTTTCCAAAAAAAAAAATTTGACAATTGAAATTACCATGTTCCCCCTTGTGATTTTTCAAGAATTTAGAACTACAATTTTAAGTACTATTCCCCCCCTTACCTATGGCTCCTAACATTCTTCATAAATGTTTACAAAAATAAAATCTACATAATTCATGAATGTATGTATGGTATTGAAGAAGATTAAAAACTACCATTGGTTCCATTGTTGAACAATAAACCTTGTAAAAACTATGGCTCTTTAAAGATTTCCCCAAATTAAAGTATATCAAACTAATCTTCATGACTAGGATGTCCATAACATGTTTTATTACATATTCTAAAGATGAGAACATGTGAAAAATAATCACAAGGCAAAATCATGATATTGTGTTATTTCAACATCCTCTTTGTTCCCTATAATTTCACAAACCCCTAGCACCCATTAAAATATTCAAAAAGAAAGACAAAGAAATTGGTACGTGTGGAACATATGTACATGTATGATGTGATATGTGATATGTAGGTATAAAAACAATGTCAACATTGCAATTAGGGGCATATTATAACATTGTTTTTACACCTTAAATTGATGGGCACACCAATGGCATGAAGGGTGAAAACACACTAAGGTGTTTCAATTTTGGTGGATTAGAGTCCTTTTCAAGTCCTTTTCTATTGTAATTGAAAACTAGTTTGAAATATGAATATTTAGATGATATTGAAAGTAACATTTTTTTCCATTTCCAATTTCAAGTCATGATGTTATAAGACATATAAGAACATCATTTTTTAAAATAATTATTTTTAAATGCTTTAAAAGGCCTTTGAAATAATAAAAAAATTTGAAAATTTGAAAAGTTCATAATATAATAAATTAAAATCACATTCCATTCATTCAATGGATATTTAATTTCTAAACATAATTGATTCAATATCCCAATTTTTCAAACACATTATACAAACACATTGTAAAATAAAGGTCCATATCCATGAGTTTTGCAAGGTGTGGCATGAAAATTTGTCATTAAAATTCAAAAGTTCATTCATATTCATTAAATATTTGGAATTTTCATGTTTTTTTTTTTTGCATGTTTAAAATGCCAACTTTATTAACATTACATATGTGATTCCCTTTCTTGATATTTCAATGAAAATATTAATGTTTTATATTTAAATCTCAAAGAGATACATGAAAAAACTACAAGTGTGACACCTAAAAAGGGATTGGATAATGTGCAAATGCCTTAAACATGAGAATCCAATAATGTTGTTGGAATATGTTTTAGTTAAACAATAAGATGACATCAATCATTTAGATGTGGTTGAATTTTGCTACAATTTTTTCGAACATTTTGTGATAATTGTGGCATTGTCCCATATCGTTACCTATTGACATCCCACTAAATATTCCAAGTTGAATCGGCAATTATTTTATTTTGATCTAAGTTCTTTGATGACATGGTTGACCAAGTTTGATGGTGACACAATTCATTAAAGATGGAAAATGTTTTTACAAGGTAGGGGTGAATGTAAGGTATGGTGGATGAAAAAGAGGCAAGAAAAATACATCTTCAAAAGTCCATTTGGAAGTATTTCCATGTTTGTATTTCTTTCAAGTTGTGGGATGACTACTTGTAATTGGGTGACAAAAATCCATTGATTTTAAACAATATTTTTCATCTATCTTCAAACCACCCTTGATATTACTATTTTGGACATGTATTGGGGAGCCACTCATATATTTTAAGAAGCATCTAAGATAAAAAGGTCTTTTAAAAACATGTTGTGCAATAATGAAATAATTTAAGTATATTTTAGGTATATTTTAAAATATTTTAAATATAATCTGAATATATTCTCATAATGAATTATAGGCACCCTATTTATCTTTAAATAAATTATAAATTACTATTTTTTCAATAAGTTGCACCTTATATTTTTTGGTACATTGTTTGGAATAAAATGAAGTGACTGCCCTTAGGGAACATGTGTGCACAAATCTAGCATCAAATACATTTTTTTTTAAATCATAAGAATTTTGTAAAAAAAACCTTGCTTTGTACTCACCTATAATGAATCACAAACTTCAATGCAAGAGGGTATATATAAAAATCAAACCAACAAGTCATGTTGTGAAGGGGATAAAAAAGCAAGGATTAGGGTTTGTTCAATCTTCAAAGACTATCCAACTTTTACAACATTTGATTCATAATTTGTATAAAGTCATCATGGTACATAAATCTAATGAATGTGTTTCAAATAGTCATATGTAAAATTTGCCAAAACATTTCAAGGTTCAACATCTAATATCATTTTCTTATTGAAAAGGTTAAGCTTTCGATGAACAAATTATGATAAAAATAAGGACACATTGTGAGACCCCACCAAAGTTTGATAATATCTAGGATAATATGTGGTTGAAGTCATGCTTGATTTGAAGAACTATATGAATATGATGGGAGTATTTAATTAAATGAAAATTTATGAAGTAATTGAAACATCATGGACAAAAGTTAATTTAATATGAACCAACTCAAGTATTATATGTTAGGTTGCATGTTTTAAGACAAATTTTTTGAAATTTTCATCTTCTACAATGTGAGTTCATGTTACAAGTGTTCATAGAAATGACATTTAAATTACATTTGACATGCTCAAATGAAAACTTGTACTTTAACACATTTTAGGTCTTTTTGTTAATGTGTGGATTTTCATTTTGAAAACTAGAGGGTTCTTGAATTAACTTGAAACAAGGTTTGGCTATAAGGAATTGACTTGAAATCACTATGATGAAAAAGGAAATGCAATAGGACTTGGGTGGCATGAGGGTTAATGAATCCAAATGGAAAAAAACATGAATATAGTAAAATATTAATATATAAAGTAGTCTATGATGAGTATAATCATATGTTGACCACATGAATGTAAAAAAGTACATTGAATTTATAGTACAAGTTGAATAAAAAATTGAAAAACTTTATAACAACAATTTAACATGTTTGAAGTACATTATCTAATAAACATGATATTTTTAAATGTTTGATGTAATGTGGACATTGAATTTTTGCTTGAACAATTCATAATGGTTGATGTTCCAAAAACATTTATACCAACAATGATGATAATATAGGCATCAAAAAGTGTCTTATTTTCCATCTTGATCAACACAAAAATACTTTTCAAGTTTCAAGTTTCAAAAAAAATTCATTTGGGCATAATCTTTACATTGATTCATGCATGTTGATATTAGCTATAATTGATCAATCATTGTACATGATGTCAATGACTCTAGTTCATATTATCTTTAACAAACTTAACATTACAAGACTTATTCATGCTAACAACTCCCTTTTAAGCTTTCCATAAAAGGTGCAAATTCTTTAAGGTGTACCAAAATGTTGTCACAATGTCACCCTTTATTGTATTTTTTACCTAGTCCTTTTTTACCATGTAAAGACACATTTATGGATGATTATGATGGAATTTAGAATTATAATTGTTTAAAATATAATCCTTTTGAAAGTTTTGACATCTTTTGATTCATTATTTTTTATGGGGATCAAAATATAAGGGAAAAAAGGACTACAATAAGGACTAGGCCCTTTTCATCATGTGTGGTACACCTTAAAGAGCTTTCACCCAAATTCATTAAGTTAAAAAAAAAAATTTCATTCTTTTTTCTTTTTAGAAAGTTTCCAACTTCTTTTATTTAACCTTTTTAAGTCACCTAACAATGGTCTTGATGATAACTTCATAGTTTTCTTAAGGCTTCATCTTTCTAACATGACATCAAATGTTTTTGCCAACGTAACATTTCAGTTTAGTCCTTTGACAACTTATCAACCTTCATTTGTAAATTTGATCAAATACACTTGGGCTTTCCCCAAGTTTCATCAAGGGGTGCCAACAAAATAAATTATAAAATTTGATTACTTTGGTGACCCTAAAAAGAATAGGGTGAATGCATGTAAAAGAACAACAAATTTCATTATAATATTGTTCTACATTCAATGTTTTCAATTCAACGATCAAAGATAACTTGATAATTCTTCATGAATTGCATTAATTTTCAAATTCAACATTTTTAGTGGGTTTTCAATACACTTTTAAAATGTTAATAATAGTTGACTTTTTATTTTGCAAGTGTACTATTATATACAATTTAATCTTTATATCCTAATTAATAGATGTCTATTTCATTAAGGTTTCTAACAAAAAAAAAATTGAACACCCTAATGATTAGCTCATTTCAAATGTACTTATTACTTACTTTGACTATAATAAATTTTCTCAAAATTTGTATTCAATTTATCATAAATTCAATGGAGCACCCAATGGTTGCATAATGGAACTTCAATGTAGTTTCTTATATGTTTATGTAAAATATTGTTTCATTTTATATCTCAATTTTGAATATTAATCAACTTTTTTTTTTGTACTACCATGTTTGTGGCCAAATAATAAATTTTCATCATCTAATTAGGTTTACTTGAATTTGAACCAATGTTAGTAAGTTCATGCTATTAGGTAGTTGATTTAAATCTATGTTCTCAATTAAATTATGGGGTATCTAAACCAAAAGTTCAAAATTTTGTTAAAATAAAAGTTAGATTGTGCAACTAACCATTTGTTGATACTAAAGCCCAAACCTAGATTTGGTTGCTACCTTTCTTTAAACATGTTTAAATTCTTTCACAAAGGTCAAGTAATCAAGCTTAAATTTTTTTTTGTGATGGAATTTTGCCAAATATTATTAGTGAGTTAGGGTGGGTCCATGTTAAAATGAGTCATGGAATGTGTATTGATCACTTAATTTTATATGTATTTAAATGGTTTGTCAAGCACATGTTGAAAAACTTTGGTGCATTTATGCAAAAAACAATTTAATATATTGTGGGAACATTTGGACAAGTTTGAAATGAATATAATGAGTATAAAGCATGGAAAATCAATTTAAAAATATTGTAACCAATGTTTTCATTGCTTAATGAACTCCTTAATGAGCTTAAAATGATTTGAAAATGACATATTTGTGGGACATCTCTTTACTGCATTTTTACATAATAATGTAATGCAACATCTTTTGTGGTCATAAGATTTTTATGTTTTGATGTGTAAATCACAATTTTAAAAATATTACCTTTGAATAACTAATCCAATGTTGCCATGTTAGTTTGACTAGTTAACCCACTATTGATGAGCATTACACAAAGGAATTGATAATTGCTATTTTTTAACATGGATTCACCCATTAGCCCTTTTGCTCTTGTTAAGAAAAATCCTCAACATTTGATGCAACCTTAACTTGGTGTGTGATTGACTCCCAAGATGGGCAACAAAGTGTTCATCTAAAATGAAAGGAAATATGTCATTTACAATAAATAGTAACGAAGGGTTTTAGAAGTGGTCTTAGAAGGCTCAATTAGTAGAAACTTGTAGAAGGCTTAATTGATATAACTTTTTTGATTGTTTAATTGGGGGGTAGTCACATTATTACAGGCCAATTCAAGTGTAATTAATTTAAATTTTTCTTTTTACATGTTTCATAAAATAAATTAATGCTGAAAATGTGTGTTGTATTTGTATGACACCCTTTTTAATATTTCAATTTAGCATCTATTAAATAAGTTGAAATTAATCCAATGAATATAAAGTATCTTTCACCATGTTTTAAAGCTTGTAACTAGTGTTTTTTAGCATTGTGTTGTAGTGTAAAAGCATTGGACCTAAACATTGTTGTTCAATTTTTTTTGACCAATCTTGTGTTACAATGTCAACTAGTTGGGACTAATCACAATGATTTAGGAGGATGCCATTAACTCCTGTTACCCTGCCTTTACCCATTGACGAAGTTTTTTAGAAATTTTAATTGGCAAGATTTTTTTAAAAGGTTCCATGGGATAACATAAGTAAAAGTTCAAAAGGCATCACCTCCTAATCTCACCAATAAAAGTTATGGTGTATGTATTTTGTTTTTATTTCAAGTCTAACTTTGTATCATGCCTTGTTCCATCAAATGAAAATTTCTAATTATTTTTCATTGTTGAATCTTTTGTTTTGTCAATTCCATACTTAATCATTTTATTGTTTTTAATAAGAAGTTGAAGGATTCTGAAAATTAAATCAAATCAAACAAAGGATCAAGACATGGAATGTTTAGACACCATCCCACTTCATGTGAGAATGTGTGAAAAATTAAATGGGAAGCACTCCCAAGGTTCCCAAGTGGAAGTTTCAAGGTGTTTCAAATATTTGGATCAAATTTTGGTGGGTCAAACCTTGTCCAACTTGGGCCTTTTTATAGACCTTTGGAATGGCCTTTTAAAAATATATATTATGATTAAATGGGTCACAGTTTGAAAACAAATTGTAGCATAAACTATGGCCATTTGAAGCTTGCCAAAAATCAAATTATCAAAGTGATTCCCACTTAAATGTCATTTTGAAATGTCAAACCAACTCCATTTGAAGATTTAGACATACAGTTAGAATTATTTTTTTCAAGGATTTACACAAGGTTTGATCTTTGAATTTGGAGGTTGACATTTGAGGAAGTCACGAACTCCTAAAGTTTTAGGAATCATACCTTGGTAGAATAGGGAATTTCAATTTCAAAATTCAAACAATTTTTCCATTTCAATATGACCCCAATTATATAATGTTGACTTGTTGTTTTTATTTATATAACAACATTCATATTATATCATGAGAACATGTGAATGTATTTCAAATAAATTTAATGAATAAAAAACCCATATTTGCATTTTTAAAATATTATAATTCGTGCTTTTGAATAGAAAATCACTTATAAAATAATTTTAAAAATTGAAAATTACATATTTTTGATAATGTCTTTTAAAAATTTGCAATAATTTTTTTTGAATATTTCAAATTAAACAATTGCCTAAGGGGACACCATTGTCTCCTATTAACATGGTTGCACCTTTTCAAATTTAAGTTATGGTGATTGTTGTGAATTCATGTTAGCCTAAGACTTGTTTGTGCATCATTTTGGTGTTTAATTATTTCCTTTTTTGTTTCAATATTTATGGATTTTGAAGTTCGTTTTGCAAATAATTAGCTTAAGGATTATTTTCATTTTTGCCACAATTTTGCTTTTAATTGGATAAACAAAGGGTTTCCATTTCTTTTAGATGCCATTGCATTATTGGAAGCCATGATGTAACACCTTTTTTATAAAAAATTTAAGAAAAACTCAGTCAAGTTCTATTTTTAAAGTAAGTTCTTTGTTTTAATTAACAATACATAATTATTAATACAAAAGATATTAGTTGGACTTGAAGATAATAAATTATAAATATTTTATAATTGGGTCATGGGTGCAATATTATAGATGGAATCAAACCCAATCTAAAATTAAACCAAACTTCAAATTTCTTAGGAAATTTCCATAATTGAAAATTATATAAATCCAAAAAACCATTCTCAAAAACTATAGTGGAGGTTTTTTCAAACTAAAACAATGAATAATTGAAACTAAAGCCTCCTTTCAAAATCAAAAATTGGATAACATTACAAGTTTGGACATTCCTTTGAATACTCATTATTTTCAAACATTTATAACATTGCACTATTAATGTAATGTTATCCAATTATGTTATTCATCATTTTAAAATTCTTTCCTTTCCCAATGTTACATTGGGCTAATATGAATTCATTACCGATACTTTTTACAACCAATTCTAGATTAATGCAATTGAAGGATCTTCTTAACATTCCACCTCTATGAATTGCATTACATATGATTGGGACAAAAACTATTATGGATTGTAAAATGTGTATGCTCATAGAGTTTAAGCATAAATGTAACCAAAACTAGGATAAGAACTTTCAATTGGGGAGATGATAACATTATAAGATATAGCCATTTTGTTACAAAATTAGTAACATAAAGACAAACCAACACAACGTGTTTTGTGTTGTTACATGATAGTCAAAATGAACTTATGGTCCATGGAACATGATTTTATTTTATTTTTCAATTTTGTGAAGCACCTAATTTATGTTGGTTAGAGTCAATGAGACATATTACATGATATGACTATTTGAATCATTTTGGATATGAAAAATTTGGCTAAACAAAATCTTATGTGCTTGTGTAATTGATTAGATCATGATTAGCTTAGGAGAAAGTTTTTGGTAACTTCAAAGCTTGTATTTTGAGGCACTTAAGCTATTCAATCAAGTACAATGCTATATTTTGGCAATCAATGTTCACCTTAAATAGCAATGAACACACATGGAAAATTTCACAAAAGATGAATAAAAATCAACATGCACAATGAACATGCCAAAAATTAAAATTTTGAAATCTTTTGAAAACAATCTTGGGAAACTAATCCTATGAAATGCCTTTGCCATCAAATTAGTGGCACCACTTCTTCCAAGTTCCAAATTCTACAAACTCTCCTAACACTCAAGTCCCTTGACTACAAAGGTACAAAAATTAATAGTGATGGTGACACATTGATGTGAAGGAAATTAAGGGAGTGAAAATGTATGAACATGTGATGTGAGGAGTTTTGGTGATGGTGGCCATAATAGCAAAAATAATGTTGTTACTTTCTTGGACATTGCCTTAAAATTTGGCGAAAGAAATAAATAATTAAAAGAAAAACTTACAAGTAACAAGGTTGAATCCTAGGTAGCCTTTTGGCAATTTTTAACCACAAAAAAATGTTGAACATTATCTATTAGAAAAAAAGGTCTTACAATTCATGGTTTTTCAAAAGGTCCAAGTTGATTAAGTCCTTTTTTACGAATGAACATGTAAATTTTGATGTGAAGCCCAAGGCTTGAATGATGTGTAATTTTTGGCAAGTAAACTTGATTAAGGTGACCTATCTGACTATTTGTCAAATTGAACATTTAGTCAAGTTGACCAAATAATGTTAATTTTGGTCAAAATGGTGAATGGCTTTTATTTAATTGGGACATTTAGTTAATTGGACAAAGTAAAATGACATCTTTAGTCAATATGGAAAATGATTTTCTAATCAAATGGGATAACCTATACTACTCAATATGCAAAAATAGTTACAAATTAGGTTAAGCAATAGCCTAGGCTTCTTACATACCAACTTTCTTATTTGCTTACCTACCTCCTATTCCCACCTACCATCCTACAAACCTACCTACCTACCTATTTCCTAGACTTACCTACCTACCTACTCAACTCTTATGACCTATTTATTTGTTTATCTACCTACCAATTTACTTACCTACCTAAATACCTACTTCCTACTTCCCACATACCATTCTACATATCTATTTACCTACCCATCTACTTACCTACCTACCTACCCCTTTTACCTACCAACCATCATGCAACCTACCTATTAATTACTAAGTTTTTTTACTTGCCTACATAATTAATGACGTTAAATAAACAAGTGAATGAAAAACTTGACAATTTTTGTTAACTTTGGAAAGTGTAGTTCATTGACAAGGACTTGGATTATCATTGGGAGGTGAAGGGTTCAATTCCTAATAATTGCAACCTATGTATATGCTTTAAAAGTTAGTATAAATAGGCTAGGTTAGGAAGGTTAAGTAGGTTAGGGTACTACCTACCTACTTGCCTTTTTATGACCTACTTAAACCTATATATTATGTACCTACCTACGTAAAGATATTTTTTTGGTAGTAATCCAAAAAAAAAGGTAGAAGTTTGACTAGTCAAATGGTCCACAATTCACATGTAAAAATGACTAGAGTCAAATAGTTCAACATTTTACTAATAAAAAAGAATCCACCCAATCAAATTGACTTGTCCAAAGTGATATAATGGTCTTTTTTATGCTTATGCAATGGGGTCCTTTGTTGTCAGGTTCTCCAATAAAAAAAACCATGAATTTTAATCATGAAGACACTTTCATTTCTTTCTAAATGTCATAAAAAAAGGTACAAATACACACACACACACACACACACACACACATATATATATATAACATATTTTATATTCTATCAAAATATTCATTGAATATTCCATTTTTCATAACATGCCGAAAAATGAACCCATTTTATTTTATGTGTTTGATACTATATACAAATAGTGACCTCCCTAGGGAAAATGTAAGGAGTAATGGGCTATGTTGTACCACACAAATTGGCTTTAGACATAATAAAAATCTATTATGTCCATGCATTTATACATACATGGGGGGCAAAAACTTAAATGGAAGTTTTGATGGAAGTTTGATTGTTTAAAAATACATAAATTCTTCAATATAGACTTGAATATGGACCAAAAATGAACTAGTCAATCCCTTACAAATGAAAAGTGGATAAATGACATCCATGGATGAAACTCATTTTTAAAAAGCTCTATTATAATTCATTAACTTTTGGAGGATTTTACAAATTCATAGATAATTTCAAACAAATTTTTTTTGGTTGTGACTTCAAAGTTTGGAGAAAAAATTGGCCTTGTAATTTTGCATCTTCTGTGTGGCCAACATACCACCTCTTTGAAGGTCTTGTTATTTCATACTTTGACATCTTTATTCTTTTAATGTTTCATGATGTAAAGTGCATGTTTTTACAACAAACATTGAATTGAATTTTTTTGGGGATAATTGATTATATTTACGCAATCTAAAAAGAATGAACCCCTCAAACTGAATGGCAGGCCTCTCATCACACACAAATGTTGTTGGTAAATTTGTTCCAACCAACAACATTTGTGATGTGTTTAGAAGTCTCAAGTTCCAAAAACAAAACCTAAATGAGATAAACATGGTTGGGGATGAGGACCTTTTAAGGTGTTAACTCATCCACCTATAATATCCTTATGGTAAGGGGCTCGTGTAAAAATGGAGCAAGAATTAGAATCACTTAAGACATACATATAACTTATGAAAACTTTACAACATGTAACAAAACTAAGTTCTATTTTTTTTAATGAGATGTGATGAACATGAAAACGTAGGTAGTTGTGAACAAGTTCTACTTAATATTCTCAATAAGCAATTTGCATGACCTGAATGAGTGATCATGCACAATTAGTCAAGTCATTTGTTGTGCCCCGACAAATCAATTGGTCAACAAGCAACATACCCATGATGTCCAATGTTTTAAGTACATAAAGGGTGGGTGAAGGGTAGGGGCGGGAGCTTGGTTCTTTCCCAAGGCACCAGAGTGACCAGTCACTCCTTACAAGGAACTAGTGGTAACCCGTGCCTGCAAGGCACGACATGGCACTGAAGCCGCGATGACCCTTGATGACGACCCCTGAAACCCTAAAGCTCAACAACATTCTGCCATTTCAGAAAGTCATGACTATGGGAAATTGGAAAAATATTAAAAAACCGCCGGTTCCATATTTTAGTTCATTGATTTTCTGAGAACCGTGAGAACGAATGGTAAAAACCACCCTTCTAATAACCCGTTAATGGTGGTTGGTTCCAGTGTTGGTTCCGGTTCTTTGAATTTTTTTCCCCATAATCAAAGAATCATCGGTTCCGAT
>Ga0116227_10013468_pt1 | contig 12838 bp, 11 predicted proteins | sample S1TSphgellanicum_FD_89693 | JGI IMG/M metagenome (GOLD analysis project Ga0116227, IMG submission 89693) | Host-associated microbial communities from peat moss isolated from Minnesota, USA - S1T2_Fb - Sphagnum magellanicum MG | ecosystem: Host-associated > Plants > Peat moss > Unclassified... | reverse complement strand
CCAAGCAAAAAGACGAAAGAAGACTAAGCTGAGGGCTAATGTTAAAGGATGGGCTGTACTTTAGGCTTAGTTTTACTGCCTTTTCATACTTATGATTAATGCTATTAGCTAAGTTTGCTTTCAACAAAACTGTTTGACCAGCGTGTAGTGTTCATGGACTTTCTCTTTTAGTCAAGCTGAGAAGGGGTGTTTTCAATTACATAACCACACGTAGGAGAAATGGATTGAACCTAGGTGATTAATCATACCATGTTTGTGAAGAGACCGGATCTTGTGTCACTCAAGCCTTCTTTAAATCCAGCCACTAAAAATCCTTAACATTTCCAATTTGAAATGATGAGGTCCGCAAGGCCAAATAATTCCATATGTTTCTTTTAAATTAGTTGTATGTCAGAGGGCAAGAAAATGAAACTGGCCTTTCATGCGGTGGTTGTAAACTATTGTGGAAATCTGGTTGTGAGCTCCATCATTTTTGATGCCACTAATTGCCTTGTAATAGGATCAATGTCTACGTAGAAATACCTCCAAACCACCATCCCTGACTATAGTAAGACTTCGAGACTTGTACTAATACCACCAAAGAACTTTAGTAATGTAATCCCTTTCTTAGGCGGTGTCCAAGTAATTAGCTAATGAAGTACTAGCGTAATCAGTTTGCCATGGCTCTCCATGTTCTCAAAACTAGACAGAGCTTTGACCAAAGGCTTATGGGCTACTTTGAACCTTTGTAAAATCTCTAGTCCATGTTGAATGTCCATAGGAACCACCTTTAAGCTTTCAGTAGTTGGGGCGTAAGCTGTTTTCCTCTTCATTTCCTTCTATCCATTCGTGGCTAACTTGTTGGATGTAAGAAATGGTGTGTGCTTCCTTGAGCATATAATGGTGAACCATAAGACTATGGTTCCCATGTAAATCAAGGGGTATGTATCCTAGCTGGTGGCCATCAGTTTCCCAATACATTCGGTAGTATGCATGTTCAAACTAGTTGTCAATTATGAAACCCAGTGGAAACAGGGCCTCTTACCCAATGAGCACATCATAATTAATGGCATTGGTGACAAAACATTTGACTTATAGGCAAAGCTCCTAATCTATACGTTTATAAAGTTAAGTGTAATCAAATCCGAATTCTCCCCAAGTATCCTCTATGCTCCCACTAATGGTGCAAATTTGCCACATAGATTTCCATAGTTTGGAGTTGAACATGCCCGTCTTTTTAACAAATTGAACTCTAAGAATCATTGGTTAGGCGCCTGTATTAAAAAGTACCATTTTGGGTGTATGTCCTCCCACCTTGATTGTTAATTCAGTATTGTCGACAATGGCAACTCCGGTGGTGATGGAAGTTTTCTCACGAAGCACCACCTTCAAAAATGAGTGAGAGACTTTGTGGAGAAAATGGTCATCCATAACGCCTTTACTAAGTAACAAATCCACAAGTGAGGTGTTTTTAGCTCCATTCTGATATGTGGATGTAGAATCAGAGGTAGGAGAACCCACTAGTTTAGCCATGCTAGAATTAATGACAAGATTACGAGCCATGCTAGAATTAGTGACCAGATTACAAGCCATGTTAGAACTAGAGACCAGATTACGAACGCCATCTACAACACGTGAGCTAATCGAATATCTTTCCAAGGTGTTGGATGGGACCCCTATAGCATGTGGATCAGGGATTGGTAAAGGACCTAATGTAGTGTTCAGGGTATCCTTTAGTACTGCAATTATGTCCCTGATGTTTAGCTTCAAATCTAGAAAACAAAACAACGGTTTACTCATAAGCTTTTACACCACTTCATGCATTTAGAATTGGCACTCCATAAGCTGATCAGTGGAAAATTGTGTGTTTTCCTAATGTACATGTACTCCTAGGACACGAGAATTTAATGCCCCAACAGCTTGTGGTGTAGTAGTCTCCTCCCCCTCACTAACAAAGTGCGTTTTTCTTCCATGTTGAAAGGACGAAAAGATTGTGGCATGACTATTTGAACTCATGTAGCCCTAGTAATAAGATTTGAACTAGATGCGAATCCATCAATCTAAATTACCTGCCTAGTGGTAGAAACTCTGGACGCCACTAGCCTTTAGTGCCACGAATTAAGAAGGGCAAAAAAAAGTGGCAAATTCTGATGTGCGACTAGAATTATGTGCATTGGAAAGAACGTACTCCTTAACCATGGCATCATGTGAGAAGCCATAGAATGACCTAGCAAGTCCCTCCCGTGATCCTGAACCTTGTACAAGTTGGGCATGACTAGCTGGTTGGGAAGACTTACCTTTTAAATTAACAAGTTGGGCCCTCAATGATTCGAGTTCATTTTGCATAGTTTGAATTTGAGTAGCATGGGCTTGAAGCACCTCCTTCTTATTAGCATTGTGCTCCTTCTTCTTAGGATTCTTGTTAGAATTACCTAAGTGGAAGGCTGAAGTGCCTTAGCTTTTGGTTGACGGGCAGCGGAAAATGTTGGCAAATTTTAGAATACCTTCCAACGAACGAAAATACTGATGGGCAACTTCCAGGTCTATGATGTTCTGAGTATCCTCTTTAAGCTTGAAAAGCCTCCTGTAAAGCATCTTGAGGGTTTCCTCCTTTTGCCGAAAGAAGGTGGTGAGTTCCAAAAAAATTTCAAAACTCTGAACTGAAAATTCTAGCTCAAGAATTCGAAAGAATTCCCCCATTGGATTATCAAAAGCTAGTGCATCAATGTTAGGAGGATTGTTTGCAATAACAACAATGAGTTGTTGAGGAGAAATGTTTACTAAAGTAGGTACCGGATTTGGATTATTGGGCATAGTCTAATGATGTGTAATGGTAGCTTGCAATGCAGCTTGCGAGGGGTGGCGATAGTGTGGCATAAACTGGATTAGGGATATGAGTGACACCCAAAATCCTCGTAGACATCCAATGCCTCATAGTGCACATAATGGGCCAATTGTTTGAATGTGAACGCCTCAGTGTAATTAGCACCATACTTGAGCTCCAATTCACAAACCACAGTTGAGAAGGTTGCCTTGAATTCCCTCAAAGAAATGGTACATGGCCTTCTACTGAACTTTTCAATTCTCCCAAAGGAACAGCTAACCTCCATGGTGTATATGGTGTAAAGGTCATGGCTTGCAACAGAATATACGGTGATGGTGTGAAAGCTGGTGCAACAACAGGTGTACCCCACTAATCAACCCTTCCAAATGGACTCTGATGTACCGTTGATGTAGTGTAACCTGAACTTGAATTCTTAATAAAAGTTGTACTGGATGACGGTGGCGCTATAGATGCTTAATGTTACCATTATGAAGATTATGAGCTCAAAAAAATTGGCTCAAATGATTGTGTGTTATTTCGTAATTGATACCTTGGCTTTGGTTGAACGGTAGTGTTATCATCATCCAAGGACATGGTGTTGTCCCATGCCCCAAAATTTTGTAGCCATACAAGGCACTAACTACAAAGTTCTAACACAACGTATAGTTTGAAGAATACAGTGCATCGACGGGGATGAATGGTGACAGATAGATGTCAAACGAACGTTGGACGAAAATCGAACGAACATAAAACGAAAGTTGAATGAAAGTTAACAAATGTCAAACGAATGTCAACTACAATGGCCGGCAACTATGGCGGCTAACAATTACAACGGCCGACAACACGACAAATGTAACGCTGCAAATCGCCCAAGAACTCTACAGCGATGGTGAACAACAACGTGATAGACACCGTGCTATAGCTCATAGCACTACAGATCACCCAAAAGTTCTATAGCAAAGGCGTGCAAAAGAATTTTTTTTTTTTTTTTTACTTGATGTTGCACTTGGCTTTACAATCTTCAAAAGTCTTCAAGGCTTCTTCCGCCTTCGCCTCCTCCAAAGAGAGAGAGAGAGAGAGAGAGAGAGAAGATTTTGGGTGATGGTACCCAAGAGCTTACTACAATTGTGACGGACAAGTTGCAAGAGGAGCTTGGCATCACAGTTGCTTCCTTCGCCCCGGTTAGAACCGTGGCACAAGGAGGAACAACCAAGGTTGTTGCTAGAGTTACTACTGTTGTGGAAGAAAAGATAACACTTACGCTGCTGCTAGTTCTCCTTCTTTTTTTATGCTTGTACTACAGCCACAATAGAAACACATGAAAGGAGAAGTAGCAACAATAACACCAGCAGCAAAAGAAACCTAAGAAACTAAAAAAAAACCAAGAAAAATCTGTCACTTTCAATGTTAAGTGATAGAGAGTAGTTTTTCTAGAATTAAATTCCAAAGAAGGAAAAAAAAACATAGTGTATGTAAACGATGGTTGTGTAATAGCCATTGTAAGCATCTAGAAATCTAGTCTAACTATGGAGGAAACTTTCCTAAACAAAGGAATTCTAGAAAAACTAACAAGAGAAAGGAAGAACTTGGTTTTTTATACAGTTGTCAACAAGTTGAAACAAGCCATAACCCTAAGACATTTAAGAACGTACATTAATCCTAAGAGCGTACATTAACCCTAAAAGGCATGATTGGCATGCTCGTAATTGACCATCATGTATGAGGCCATGCATATGGGCATGACATTATGCACATCCTTGGAAAGTAATACAATGTGAACCCCAAAGGGGGCCACTGAAGTGTGCTTCCACCCACCTAGGTAGCCTCATTACAAGATATTTTATCAATTTTATAACCACTTCAAGTTTGTGTGATTAGATGTGACATAATTACCTTAGGTTAATTTTTTTTTTAACCTAAAAATGTTTAGGTTAACTTAGGCTAAATTAGAAAATAGTATAGGTTAACAAACTAGTTCATTTTAAGTCAATTTAAGGAGGTCTACATCTAAGCTAGGTCGGAAGGTAATAGGTAGACTAGGTCAACTTAGGTGGCCAAGGTTAATTCAAGGTTAAAATTTTTTAATTTTATAACCTTGTGTTAAATATAATTTGTATAAAACAATGTGATAGTGCAATGGAGGAGGACTTGAACCCCAAGGTGAAGGTGAAAGGTTCAAGTCTTCATTCTTGGAACCTATGATACTTAGGCCACATGGCTTAGGTTAATTAGTGTTGTCTAAGTTTCTTGAGTTAGGAGTCTAATGTTTGTTTTTAATCTAGATCACCTAACCTAGGTTAGGTAGTCTAAATTGCTTAACATAGGTAGCTAACCTAACTAAGTTAAGCTAAATTGACTTTTGGCTAAGCAAACTAAGCTAGGTTGCCTAGTTTAGCTAGGTTAGGCTAGGTTGACTTTTGGTCATGTTCAATGATTCATAATGTGTTTATAGATTTTTTACACATGTCATCCATCCATCAAGGCATCTTTTGTAACATTTAATTGAATAAAATGACTAAGTTGAACTGACATGCACTTTAGGGTGAGAGCACACTACAAGGGGGCCAAAAATGTTGTCACATTGTATTATTTTCCAAGGGTGTCCATGTTTGAACTTCAACCATGGTAATTTTAGAACACATTTTTCCAAATTTTTTGCATAATATGGTAGGCCATAACACAAAGAATTTAATCAAAAAGAAAATTATTTTTTTCAACTTATATTGTGTCATTCCAAAGTATATTTGTGGCAAAAAAATGTATGTCACTATGTACTAAAAAATGCAAATATACGCAGAAAATGATTGAAATGATTTTTAATTTTTATGAAATTTGTAGTATCTATTAAACATTATGATTCCATATGATTGGAATAAATTTGTGAGCCATGTGAAGAATTTGATAATTATCATATCACAAATGGGTTTTTTTGGGGGCGATGGCCATAAGTATGTGGTAAATTAACATTTTGACAAACTATCACTTTCAAATAAAAAATGACAATATATGTGAGGTGGGTCGTTTTTTAAATTTTCATTTCAAACATTTTTTGGTTGACTAATTCAAACCCAAACCTAGCGCAGTTCAAAAATATAAACATGTTATATTATATTGCATACACCATAAATATACCTAGTATTCCTTGAATTTATTTATTTATTTCAAATAATATTATATATCATTAACTTTGTGAAAATCAAAATATCAAACCCAAACACCAAAAATGAAACCCAAAATTTTAATGCAACATGTTTTGCATAAATATATATTACATATACATGTTGTGAAAGTGCCCAAAGTGGCCCCCTTTAGTGTGCTTTCACCCTTTACAAATCATATCGAAGTTAATGATGACATGAAATTTCATTATTATAAGAAAATTTTAAAATCATAATCGTTAAAAACGAGTGGGTTTTGTAATTAAACATCCTTTGCGACTAAATGGATGAAATGACATGGGTTTAACAACTCATTAGTCACTAGTCACATATGTCCTTTCTAACTAATATGTAGTTGCAAAGGTTAGTCACAAAACCCAAAATGTGTTGTTGTGTTTGATGGGCCAATGTTTTGATCGTGATGTTGAAAAATTACAACTATGCTCCAATGAAATTGCAACTAAGAGGTATGTGCAATAGTGGTGCATAAAGTATGTAGTAGTTGGGAAGAATAACAATGGTCAAAATAAGAAAGTATTAAGGGTTGAATACAAAGATACACCCTTTAGTGAGCTTATATATTATTTGAAGCCACAATTGCATGACTTTATTGCCCACGATTTTGTGGCACAATGGTAGGGAAGGAGTTCAAATCTTATCTTCAACATATACTTCAAGACATCATATTGTCATACATAGACTTTTTTGAAACTATGTTTTTAGGGTTCAGAATGAAATCCAATACATGCATTGGTTCAATTTTCAAGTTTTTGTTCTAGTGCATATCACATATTGATGGAACCCTAATTTTGTTGATGTTGAACCTAGGTCTAGAATTTTAAAGGATATTCAATATTATCTTTTTGATGAAAAAGATCATGACACATTGTGTTTAACATGACTTGTAGTGGTGGTTTTTAAAGGAAAAGGACTATTATCCTAAACACAATGTGTTGTGGTCTAATGGGTGTGCGAGCCAATTTAAGAGTGTGTGGTCCTAGTACTTCATATCAAGATATCATAATTCCACAATTTGCAATGAACTTTTGAATGGATGCCAATGACATGGAATTATGTTACTATTGGCCATGGCAAAGGGGAGGTTGATGGGGTTAGAGCTTTATTGAAGCAAGAGTTGAATAAAAAGAAAATGAAACCATATGGTATGAAGAAACAAAATGTTCATGAAGTAGTTACTTACTTGAAGGCAAAGTCAAACAAATACCATGCTTCTCATCTTGTTGCAAGGAAAATGGTTCACAAGTGTTTTTGGCAAGTGAAGGTGGATGACATTGATAGAGCAACAACCTTTGATTGTTCATGCAAGGAAGCCAAAAAGCTCATTAAGTGAGAAATGTAAATTGCCATGACCCAAGTGTAATATAGACATTTGTCATGCTTCTTCCCATGTTGTGTGGATGGTGATGTAACACTTTAATGTGAGCAAATTAGCTATGTTCCACCCTAGACTTTCATTAGACTAAAACCTTTAAACAATACTGATATTAGGGAAACAATGCATGATTCCAACCAAGAAGTAGAGTTCGAAACTAGAGGTGAGGAAATGGCAAATGATTTAATTGTAGGGGATTATGTTGTTGTATGTGAGAGCTCAACATTAGATGAGAGCTTCTAGTTGTGGCTTTGTGACAAACATGTTCATTGTTTTAAAGAATCATTCATGGATGAATGAGGACGAACTTAGTATGAAAGTGATTATGTCATTGGAAGGCTATGGTATGAGCGACTTCAACTGGAAGCCGAACTTACTACTTGTTAGAGAACTCTCTAGTAGCCCTAGTGCATTCACATCTAGTTGTAGCATTAAAGTTTTTAATGCCACCAATTGCTCATGTAGTTAGAGGTAGTTCCACAATTTATAAGCTCTCTGAAGAGGTTTTAAGAATCATAGAACAAGGCATTGAAGCATTCAGATTACTTGTGGGTTCTAGTTGCTAAACAGTTCACAAATTTTGTGTAGTATTGTCATTATGCATTACAAAAAGTTCAATTTTGAAGCTTGTGAACAAGCTTCATACTTGTGAATCATATGACCTTAAAAACTTTGTGATTGTTCAAGTGAACTTTGCAACAACCTTACAAACTTTTTGAAAGTTTACTGTTTGATCTTTATATCTATGAACCAATGTTTAAGCTTTCCAGATTCCTAGGAGTTGCATAAAGTTGTGAACCCTTTAACATTGTGAACATTGTAGATTTGTGAGCCTTTTGATCTTTGCAATTTTTATGAATCCTAAATTGCAATTGATGTGAACATTTGACCTTTGCAATTTATGAACCCTATTTAACCTTTGCAATTTGTAAACGCCCTTTGAATTTGGGTGCCCTCTACAACTTCTACTTATTTTATTAACATCTAGATTGTGTAATAGTTAAGAGTTTTTGTTACTTGTAATATTTATGTAAATTGCAACTAATTAAGTTCTTTTCAAATTATTGGTGCATAATTAAAAATAGTTCTTTTGAAATATGACATTAACATTATACCAAGCCAGTAAAAAGTAACTTACTTCTATTTAGTTGAGTCTATTGAACATCTTCAGGTCTTTTCATGCTACTTCATCTTCCTCTCTCTTTTTATTTGGTTTGCTTCGTCTCCCTTTGCCCACCTTGCTTTTAAGTTAATTGGGTTAATAGATTGTCAAATCAATGTTGATGGAAGTTACAACTCTACAAAATCATAACGCAGGAACTACCATGTTAATATTACTTGTAACTTTTTAACTTGGGTGAAAATAAAGCAAATTATAATTTTGTTATTGACCTTCCTTTTCTTGATTGTTGGATAGTTATCCGTACCACATAACCACCTATGCACCTACATTCAACACCTAAACTTTAAGCTATGAAGATTTGAAGATGCAAATATGAATTTATAATAATAGGATTTGTACAAAATTTTGTAGTTCATTAATAGCTAAATTTATGTTTATCAAATAGATCACAACTTTGATGTGAGATTCTCCTTTGTTGCCCTACCAAATTGAATGTTGAATGCACACAAACCTTAGTTCTACAATCATTTACAACCATTTTAGTTCATACAAATGCATCACATTGTCATTCTATCATCGTATTATCATCACCTAGATCTATTTCTCTAATTGATGTGTTTTTCCAATGTTCAAAATAGTTCAAATTATGGTTTGAATAAAGGCAAAAAATTAGAAGTCTAGTTTTAGCACATATAAGTCAAAAAACAAAAACCATGGTTAGAAATAAATGTTTATAATGTTTTTACCCTAACACTATGAGCCATGGAAATCTAAGATATTCATATGTCTCATAAGAGATGTAAACATTGATAATAGTTTAAATTTTTTACTATTTGTCCTTACTTCTTGTAGTTAGAATTCTTATAACAAGTGGCTTTTTGCTTACATTTTCTACAATCTACCTTTGTGTTTTCACACCAAGGTTATAAGTAAATGCTTTCAGTGGTTTGTTCTTATTCACCTTGTCTTCTATATTGCAAGGTTCCCCTTGTACGAAATTATTTCTAGTCAGTAGCTTGGCCAACATATCAACAGGGATGGTAACAATGTGGTCTTTTGACATATTGCCTACTTGTAAAGGCAACAACTTATTCAACTCAATGTGGTTGATTACTTCCATTGTCAAGCTAGGTGTTGGCTTAGTGGGATTTATAGGGTCGTTTAGCTTTAGACCCATGCACTCATCATCTTGGATAGCTAAAACATTTGCTTTGTTCTTTGCCATTGCTTTTTGTATTGAGGATGGTGATCCTACCTTTGTCTTAATACTAATGGTGATATTGCAATGGTTGCAAGTTTTGAATTAATGCCCATACAATTAGCAACTTGATCGTTGACCTTGATCACAACACCTACAAACACAAGTGCAACAAATCATTCAATAAACAAACCACGTAATCCATATTGATTTCCTTATAGGTTCATTTCCCTATTTAGTTGCTTCAATTTTTCATCTTGTTTTCACAAGCTCGAAGAACTCCACCAATCTGGGTGCAACTTTTGTAATTTACATACAAGGCACCTATTTGAAACTTGCAACATGGCAATGAGGCAAAATGGGTGAAAGGTGTGTTTGCAATTAATTATTACAACATTAGCGCAATGAAACCATTAATTATAGTAACCATAAGATTTTATGATGATAATGTTGCGTCCCCATTCTTTTTATGGCTTGTCAAGATGTATAATTGGTTTGGGTTAGAAGGAAAGGTCATCTCTTCTTATCATATAATCCAATTGTTTTCCTATGCATTCATCCTTTTTTCTAAATCCTTGTTGGTCCATTGCAACCTTGTCCAATTCTTGTTGTAGCATGTGGCATTCTTGGTCAACTTCTTAGTACATGGCGTCACTTTTAACATCCCTTTGTGTCTTATCATCAACCATCACTTTTAACACTACCAAGTCTTTCCCCTTTTGGCATATAGCCATGACCAAACCCTTGATATCTAGTGGTTTGCTTCCAATTTGCATATTTGTAGTTTCATCTTTAGAAGTGGCTCCCCCATTTTCTCCTTTCAATGATGAACAACCCCTTGGTTATATCCCATCCCAAATACATTAAGCACATTCAAATCAATGTTAGAAATATTTAACACTTTGCCAAGTCCTTAAACTACTAAACCCTAAACTCGATAGCAAATTTGTCACGCATAACAGATTTTACAAGGTTTTAGCTATTTTTTACCCATCATTAAAAACACCCCATTAGTTTAAACAAGTTTATTCTCAAACTAGAAAGTTCTTCTTTAGCTATAGTGATGGCATTTTGAGCCTTTCAAGCTACCACCTTTTGATCCTCCATATTGAACCACAACCCAATCAAACACACCATGTGTGATTTATTTTTTTGTTGCTTAAAGAATGTAAGAAATGCTTCTAAAAATAATAATCCCAAGTAGAAAATGGAACGAAAATAGAATTGTTTCAAAACTTTTTTTATAAATAGGAAATAATCCCGTGTTATACTACTTATTTGATATCAATGATTTGGATAAACCCAAAATAGAAAATTCTATTTATTTCATTCGGAATAAATCTATCGGGTTTGTTGATGCACATGCACTCTATTATATTTCCAAAGGTCACGTTTGAGCTCAAGGAGTTTTTGAACTTTGGTAATTTCTTTAGGTGACACCACCATTTGTTGGTTCTTTTGGTTGTCCATTAAAGGACAATCATTCTTTGGCTTTGTAGAAGTTTTTCCAACAGTAATTGCTCCATGTGAACATTTTGAACCATCATTCACATCCACCTTTTCTCCTTTCTGAACCTTTGCTAATGAATTCATGGTTGAATGCCTAACCTTTTTTTTTGTAGTAAAAGTTACAACTTTTGCCTAATTAATTTTGTGGACATTTTGTTTTTGCTATCTAGCCTTTCAGTAACCATGCCATGATTTTGTTGTTGGTTATGTGAGTTGTTTCATAAATCTTCCAATACAACTTTCCAACTCTTTTTTTCTTTCCAAAGTCAACAATAGGTTGGTGGTCTTAAATTTATTAACATTACCAAAAAAATTGGCAATGTTGACACTAGTTACATGTTCATTAGTCAAATCAATCTTTGGATCTAAACCTTTTGCATGTAGGTCCTTGGTCTGTTAAAAAAAATTCACATCTTGAAGAAAATAGTCAACCCAAGGCCACTTGGGGTACTCTTTATCAAATTATTTTTTCGTTTTCTTGTCCTTCTCTTCTTTTCCCATAACCCGGTTTTCACAACACACACCCCAACTCCTTTAAACAAAGTTCCTACAAACTATTAAGAAAAGTGCAAAATTGTTTTAATTTGTAAGATAATAAGGCAAAATTGTTTGAATCTTATTCCAAAAGAAGTGTACAACTAATTTTTCTCATTTACCAAGTTTACATCCTATGCCAAGGTGAATTAGTGGTTATTAATTAGTATTAAAATGATTGAAAGATGGAATGCACTTTGGAACAGCTAGGATGCAATATGCCATTCCATTCGTTGTTTATTTTTAGACTATAATTAAATATTGGCAATAGTGTTCACACTAATATCATGTTTCCTAATTGCTACATGTTGTCATTATGGTGATTTTTCTAATTTACATTTTATTAGTCATTTTGAAGGGCAAACAATTGGAGCAAATACAATTTTTTTTTGTTGAATTAAACTCTCCAAATGTTTGTAACCTTGTTGTTTTGTTCAAGCATCATCTTGAGGGTGGTTACATTGACAACATCTTTGAATGTTGTTTTCCAAGGCAAATATTAAGTTAAAAGGTCTCCATTTCCAAGATGTCAGTTGACAAGTTGGAAGTGGAATGAGCTTGGTTGCACAAATGCAGCTTGGGGAAAATTTAAAGAATTTTAAATTCATGTTTGACCATGTCAAACATGTTGTTGACTAGACAATAATGGCTTGCCATGTATATGATGTGACATATAACAAAATCATGACCAGTGCAATTTACGACATGTAATCTGAAAACAACAAAACACAATAGATGAAGTGGACAAAACTCAATGAAACAATGGTCAAACACATATATCCCATATCAAACTTCAAAGGATTCATGGTGGACAATGTGTAAGCAAATTGGAATGCTATCATAATCATTATGATTTTAGGGACACGAATGTTGGGATGGTTGACAAAGAACTTACATGTTTGTTTCACTATATTCAATTGCTTGACATGCATACCAAAGAATTAATCAAACTTCAATTATAGGATCAACACAAGGCCCTTTGCCATGAATACAAAAATGGCAAGTCCTTAGAAGAGGTCAATACTTGATATGCAATGATTCATTGTTGGTGGCTTTCATCCAACATTGCATTTGAAAGTAAAGTTCACGAGCTTAACAATTGGTTTAGTTTTTGACATTT
>Ga0116227_10013466_pt1 | contig 12840 bp, 24 predicted proteins | sample S1TSphgellanicum_FD_89693 | JGI IMG/M metagenome (GOLD analysis project Ga0116227, IMG submission 89693) | Host-associated microbial communities from peat moss isolated from Minnesota, USA - S1T2_Fb - Sphagnum magellanicum MG | ecosystem: Host-associated > Plants > Peat moss > Unclassified... | reverse complement strand
TTCTGCATCGCATTCATCCCTTTGCCTGAAGGCAAGGGATTTCTGCGTTCTATCAGGTTAAATTCATCGAGTATATCCATATTAGATTCTTTCTTTGACTATCAATAATTTTGATTATAAGCAACAGGAGATTTATGCATATTGCCGTTTTAAATACTTCCACTTTAGTCTCTAATCAAGATGTTCAACTGATGACACAAGCAGTTCAAATTCAACTTGATTTACATTTCTTACCTGCATGGAACTTAAAAGATTGTACAATATCTTTTTATGAAGATAAAACAAAAGTTCCAGGATATGCTTGGGTTGTTAATGTTTTAGATAATCCTGATGTAGCAGGAGCTTTAGGATATCATACTGAAAATAATGATAAAATTGATGCTTTTATTTTTTGTCAACCTGTTCTTAGTAATGGTGGCGTAGCTTTATATGATTCAACAAATCCACAAAATGTAAGTGTAGCCTCTGTTCTTAGCCATGAAGTTTGCGAAATGGTATGTGACAGATTTGCTAATTTTTGGGCAGATGGACCTACAGTAACACAAGATGGTTATACTTTTAGTCAATATGCTCTTGAAGTATGCGATCCTGTGGAAAGCGATAGTTATGTTATCTCAGTAGGTAGCACACCAGTGAGTGTATCAAACTTTGTTTTCCCTTCCTGGTTCAATACTCAAGCAACTTCAGTTAATTTACCATTTGATTATTTAAATAAATTGACTGTACCATTTAGCATGACTTCAGGTGGTTATATTGTGCTTCGCGCTCCAGGAGAAGTAGAAACTCAAATTTTTGGTCATAAAATGCCAGAATGGAAAAGAGAGCTTAAAAAGAGCCAATGGTATAGAAGATAATTTAAATTTTATGAAAGTTACAAATACAGAAAAGTTTATTGAAGCAGCAAAAAAAGTTCAAAAAAATGAATGGAATTATTCAGAATCAATTTATATAAATAATAAAACAAAAATTACTATTATTTGTAATAAACATGGACCATTTGAACAACTTCCATCTAATCATTTAAAAGGCAGAGGCTGTTATCAATGTGGTCGTGATATATCTGCTAAAAAACAAACTAAATCGTGTGAACAATTTATAAATGAAGCTAATATAATTTTTAATTTTAAATATGATTATTCAGAATTTAAATATATTAATAACTGTACTCCAGGTGTAATTATTTGTCCCATACATCAAAAAACATATCAAACGCCAATTAATCATTTGAAAGGCAATGGATGTTATTTATGTGGACATATTATACAAAAACAATCAATAACTAGCACAAAAGAAGAATTTGTAAATAACGCCAATATAATTCATAATTTTAAGTATAGTTATAAAGAGTTTGAGTATATTAATAGTTATACCAAAAGTATAATAATATGTCCTATACATAAGAATTTTTATCAAACGCCCGGACATCATATTTTTGGATCCGGTTGTCCAAAATGTGGCAAAGGTAAAAATATATCAAAATTAGAAACTGAATGGCTAGATAGTTTATCTATACCTATTGAATATAGAAACACAACTATTAAAATAAATTCAAAAAAGAAAATTAAAGTAGATGCTTATTGTCCAAAAACAAATACAATTTATGAATTTAATGGAGATTTTTGGCACGGGAATCCCAAAAAATTTAATCAAAATGATAATAACCCAATAGCAAAAAAAACTTTTGGAGAATTATATCAAGAGACAATAAAAAAAGAAAAACTAATTAAAGATTTAGGATATAATCTAGTTGTAATGTGGGAATCTGAATTTAAAAAAAATAAAATTGAATAATTAAATATCTGCATAGTTGCATATATCTTTTAGATTAAGAGGCTATCATTTTTGATGGTTTTATATAAGGTAAACTTTAATCAGGGATAATAAAATATGACCACACACACTCCACTTAGATGTGCCTATAGCTCAGCAGTTGCTTATGGATCCGGCGCTTCTGGCAAAATACTTTTTTTAGATTCAGGTAATTATCCATCTTATAGTAACTATGGTAATTTATCTTATATTTGGAATGGCACCAATGGTGCTGGAGATTGGACTTTATTAAATAGTTCAAATTATAGTAATCCTGCTAATACCGTAGATCCATTGGGTCCTCTTGGACCTTCTGTTAATGGTGTCAAGCTGTCAGGAAGAATAAATGAAGCTATGGGGTTTGACGGGACTCAAGTAGTTCTTTATGGTGGTCAAGGGAGCTCTTCACTGGCTGGAGTTTATCAAGACACATGGGGATTTAACACAACTTCAAACACATGGAGTTTGTTGGCTCCTAGTACTAAACCTTATGGAAGGCAAGGTGCAAAAGCCACATATCTTCCTGGAACTGGAATGGTAATGTTTGGTGGAGCTCTTGCAAATGGACAGCTTCTTAATGAAACTTGGCTTTGGAATAGTACATCTCAAAATTGGTCCCAATTTACAACCGCAAATGTTCAAGGTGCTGCACCTGAAGCTAGAGTTGGTCATGCTATGGCTACAAACACTACATCTGGAACAGTTTTACTTTTTGGTGGTCGTGGAACAAATCAACAATTTAACTCAACTTGGACTTTCACAGCTGCAAACGGCTGGACCAATCTGAATATTTCAAGTGCTAACTCACCAAGTGTTAGAAGTGAACATTGTATGTGTTATGATAGTGTTAATAATCTTTTTGTTATGTTTGGTGGACAAAATGAATATAACTTCTTACATGAAGTGTGGACATTTAATCCAGTTTCAAGCTCATGGACACAAATACCATTACCAAATGTCAGTGGAACTAGTCCATCAGGTAGAATTGGAGCAATGATGGCATTTGATACAGTTAGCGGAACAAGTATCTTAACAGGTGGAATTTCTGCTGAATCACAGTATCCTGCAAGTTCAACTTGGAGCTTCAATGCAAGCACTAATTTGTGGAAAAAACTATAAAAATTAAAGTTTAATATAAGACTTCAAAAATGGATCATAGAAATATGATCCATTTTTATTTTTATATAATTAAAAACAAGTTACTCCCCAACCTTGATAATTACAATAACAAGGCGAGCCAACAGGAGATGGGTTAATTACACAACGACGAGTAGCAGTTCCATCGCAACAGTAAGCCCCAAGTGCTTGTTCTGGTTCTGGTTTAATTTCTTCAGCTGAAGCCATGTTAAAGTTGAAATAACACACTACGGTAGTGAACATAAATAATAAAGCAAATATTTTTTTCATTTTAATTTCCAATTTATTTGAAGTTAAATCTTTTATTTGAAAACCCAAAATTTAGGGTCAAGATTAAGACGGCAATCAAAGAAAACTTGATCTATACAACTTCTGCAATAATACACTATGCGTGTAGGATATCTAATCGATTTGAAATAAATCGTAATTTTAGCAACTGTTGTATTTTGTTTAATTCTTCCTTTAGGGGAAACATATTCTTTAATTTTTTTGCAATGTGGATGCAAACAATACAAACCTAGAGGAGCTGAGATAATTTCAATATCCATAATTTATCTATTTAATTTTTTGTATAAAATGTCATAAAAGTGATTTAAATCACATCTTTCAGGAGTTCCTGCGCTTCCTCCATCATTTACTTCTATAACCCACCATTTATCATTTTGATCTTGTGCAATATCTAAAGCCACAAATGGGCTCTCTAATTTTCTTCCGATTGCATTTAACCATTCAATTGGAGGAGAATGCACTTTATCATCATATGGAACATCATTATCCCAATAGGGAACAATAAAAATTGGTTCCTTCTTTAAGAAGAAGGTTCTATATTCGATGGGTAATGGCATCCTACTTTTTGGATGAATTCCAAGCTGTTTTAAAGATAAAAATTCACGAAACACCAATCCACCATAAAAGTCTCTTCCTTGTAATTTACAGAAATTAGTCATAATGCGAACAGATTCCTCTATATCTGAAGCATCTCTAATAAAACAAGCATCATACCATTCGTGTTTACGAGATTTGAGCCAATCTTTAATTATTAAAGATTTATTGCCAAATTTTTGTGAAACTTGTTTAGCAATATTTTCTAGTCCAAATTCTTGAATATCAGCTGCAATAACCATATGTGAAATTGGAGTTTCATCATTAGAAAATGCATTATACCATACTGGAAATTCATAGGTCCACATATAGTCAGCAATGCTATTAAACAATGCATCATTTGTGAGATCGCAAATTTCTAGATAGGATTGAGGCTTAACAAGCCATCCTCTATATAAATAATTGTCAGATTTATTAATAATATTAATAGGTTCGCTAAAATGAGTATCTGTCACTAGGCTAATTTCAAATCCAGCTTTCTTTGCCGCTTCTGCTTCTGTTTTCCAAAATTGATCAACAGATTTATGATTCATATTCATAGGAAATAAGATATTCATATTATATCATTCTTGATTACTTTATATTTATCTAAAGATTTTAGATTATAAGATAAGCGATGATAAGGAGAAAATCCATATTTTGATATAGCGGATAAATGATCTTTTGTTAAATATCCAATATTTTTTTTCCAATTATATTGAGGATATTCTTTATCTAAGCTTCGTACAAAGTCATCTCGATAAGTTTTTCCTAAAATAGATGCTGCCATAACTGCTGGAACTAGTGTATCTCCTTTAATTATAGAGACTTGTTCGGATGGGACAGAATCAAATTTGAGAATACCATCACAAACAATTAATGAGTCATGTGTAGATAATTTGGTAAAACATTCTTTATAGGCGTCTTTTAACATAACGCCAAGCCCAAATTCGTCAATTTGTTTATTGGACCGTTCTGCGATATGAAAAGAAATATTATTGTCTTGAAGTAATTTATCTCTCATTATATTTCTTTTCTTTTCAGAAAGTTTCTTGCTATCATTCAAACCTTCTAAATTCCAATCTTTAGGAACTTTGACTCCACAAACAACTAAAATTGAAATGGCACTTCCATAACCACATTCATCACATCCTATAATATTTATTTTATTTTCTGTATATTTTGGCAAGTCTTCATATTCAATTTGTGACATTTTTACCTTTAAAAAAAATTGGGATAAGGTATAACCAAATCCCAATTCTGATATATTGTTTAAATTAATTTTAATTTATAAAAGGATCTATACATTTGTCTAGATAAAAATCTATAAGAACAATAGCATCATTTGCTTGAGTTACAGAGTCACCAAAATAAACATTATCTGTTACTTTTTTTAAAAAATGTTTAATATGGGGCAAGGCGCTTTTTTTTACTACGCCACTTTCAATAGATTGTTCTACTCCCACATCTACAATAGATTCAACTTGATTTTGAATTTGCCAGCCTAACTTATTATATTCCCTGCAAATATTTATAATATCTGTTAGGTCTAGTGGTACACTGTATTCATCTTCAAAATTTGTAACATCTTCTATCTTAAAATTCGAGGCAGTCATAAAAACTCCTATTGAAAAACAACAACTAATTCAGGCAAAAATATACTATATATGTATCCTCCTTTATAATTATATATAATATATCATAATAATGCGAGAATGATGTTGAATTACCAAAATAATAAAATGTTACAATATTTTTCTGAAAAATCTAGCAAGGCGTCATTTATTTTTTTACATTTATCTATATTGTTTGGATATTCTGGTTTAAGAATAACTTTACAATTAAATGGTTTTTCACAATGAAAAAGCATTGTGTTTAATTCTAAATTAAATTTATAAATCCAACCTTTTGAATACCAATTTATAAACAAATCTTTATGCATTTTTGAAGGAGCTTCACCATAACCATCTAAAAGATCATATAATGAATTTATGATCATCAAAGGTATCTGCATTACATACCTAATTCTTCATATATTGTATCAAATCCATATATATTATATAATTCAGCTATTACAGCTCTTACTTCTGGAAATTTTGCCGACAAATTTGTTACAGCATTTTTACCATCATGTTCTTCATAAAAAATACATTCTAGAATCGCAGTTCCACAAATACTTCTCAAATGATCTAATTCTAGGATTAGATCATCAACATTTAGCTCTTCTTGAGAACTTTTCAATTGTTCTGTTAAATCATTTCTAATTAAAGATTTTTCTAATAAACTTATATTATTTTTTAAGGTATTACTTAAATTTATTTCATTTTTATAAGAAAATTGAGCGTTCACAAAATGAAAAAGAATGTGGTAACCATTAATTACATCTGGAACTTTTTGAATAAAGTTTAGATCCATTTTAGATACATAAACAATTAATCTATTTAAATTATCTACTTCAGCATCACAAAACCAATCGTAATGTTCAATTGAGCTAACAAAATCATTTAATTTATCAGGAATCATATTATCCTACATTTATTTTTCAAATTTTGATTTTAATCTTTGATATTCAGGATCTAACTTTTTGTTATCATATTTTTTTATATAATCTTTAATTTCACTAACAAAAGCTTTTACATATGGCAACAAATTTGTTGTAGAAGAAATTTCGTACAATAAAAATTCCGTATGTTCAGAAGGATCATCAACTAAATAATCATTACGTGCCCATTTTAAAATATCAAGTATAGCTTCATCAGATCCATGCCTAGAATCAATATATTCCTTCCATGCATAAAGAGAATAAGGTCTAACAACAGTTTCTGCAACTTTTGCTAAATCTATAGCTGGAGAAGAGATAGAAGAAAGTTGGCAGTGTGTAACATTATAATACTCATCAAATTTTTGAGCTACTGCTAAATAATTTTTTTTATTCATTTTCAAACTTTGCTTTTAATCTTTGATATTCTTCAAACTCACTTTTTTCTTTTTGCTTATTTTGAATTTCTTTTGCATAAGATTTAATTTTGTCAGTAGATTCTTTAATCAAAGGTATTAAGTCTATTTGATCAGAAATTTCATATAATATAAATTCTGTTGATTGATCGCTATCATTTACATGAAGATATTTATCAAAAGTATAAGTCAAAATATCTGCTAGCTCACCGCGCTCATCAATATATTCTTTCCAATTTATAGGATTTTTAATAATTAAACTAATTGCTTCTTCTTTAGAAGAAGCAAAGAAGATTGACTCAATCACAGCTTTTGTGGTAAAATGATTAAATTTATCATAAGATGTAGATATTGCTAAATATTTTTTTTTATTCATATTTAAATATTTTTTTAAAAAATTAATTTACAGGAATAAGATAGTGATCTGTCAGGTTAAGAAGGTTTGACAATATTGTTTTTACTACCTTTGATGACTCCACCATTTTTCCCACGAGCGACATAAGCAAGATCACTATTATGAACAAAATGACTAACAAAATTAATTACTAATTTTGGATCCATTGCCACAGCTAATCCTACAGTTTGAGCTAAATCCTTCATTTGAATTCTTTCGCCATTTTCCATAGAATCAATGATAGCAAAAGTTGCTTCAAAAATACTTTCTACTACCTGGGTTAATTTTATAACATTTTCATTTTTACTCATAATAATCTCCGAATTTATTCGAGCAACTACGCTCTTTGATACTTCTAATTTAATATTTTTTTTGAGAATGTCAAGTCCCAAAAATTATTTTAAATAATAATTTTAGATCAATATGTAGGTTTGAAACTAACTTCTAAATAAACTTTATGTTTTATAGTGCCAACAACTAACTTATCATCCTTAAACAAATAATCTGGATATGTTGTATCTTCAGAATTTTCAACATGAAGGTTAATATGAGCATCCTTACCATGAGGTTTTTTATAATTAAATTTATCATACTCTGCTTTCCAAGTATGAATTTGAAAATAACTCGGGTAGCACCCCAAAAGCTCACATTGATCAGAGAATCTCTTAAAAACTTTTAAATAAGCATCCTTTAAAGCTAATTTATTAACCTCTTCTGGATTATTTAAAGAAAACCAAGGTTCTGATAATTTGATGTTATGAAGCAAAGATAATTCATTATAAATTTTATTTATTTTATTTAAATTAGATATTGCAAAATCAATATTAAATGATCCAATATACCCATTGATCATATCTCTATCTTCTGTCCGATTATATCGGTAATCTGTATTAACTTTCAGACTTGTCTTATATGAGTTTTTAACTATTTTTGCTTCATTTTTTTCTAAGATTTCTGCAATACTACGTTCTAATTGCTGAGCTCTTTCATTTAGAATAGGTTTTAAATTAGTCGGAACTTCATTTTTAGCAGAAATTGATAAGTTAAAGTGAGCAACATCACAATCAACTTCTGCTTCACCGTCTGCAGAAACAGTAACTATTCTATTTTCTTCCATTTAATTCACCTCAATCATTAATATTTAGCAAGCAGATTTTACAGATAAAATTGCTTGTTTTTTTGGCATTTCAAAAAATTCATCAATAAGAAAAACTTTATTTGTCTCTAAAGATGAAGCCCATACCCACAAATAAGATTCCTCATTTTCAATATCATAAGCCATAAAAACATCTATTTGATTATTTGAAAATATTTTGTCGCTAGCTAATACTAATTTAGCTTCTGGATATTCTGATTTTATTTCTGCAATAACACTTCGAGAATATGGATGACTTCTCATCAAACCATTTTCCGTTTTAAAAGTTGCCATAAAACAAAACCTTTATATAATCATTGCATAAATATAATCAATAAACAAACTTATTGGAATCAATTTTTTAGAAGCAGTTGTATACTTTCTTTTATAATATTCAGAATCTACAGCTTTTTGCTTATCAAAATCTTTTTTATTTATTAACTTAAGCTGTAACATACGACTGAAGATACCAGCACATCGGCGTGAACAGAAGTGACCTCTAGTTCCTTTTTTAGCTTTATCTCTAATTATTCTTGGACTTCTTTCAAATTCTTTATCGCACCAAGCACAATTAAGTTTAATTAATTTGACTCTACGTGTATCATCCGCTGAATGTTGAGAACGTGGAACTATTCTAAGGTTTTCTATTCTATTATCATTTATATCAGAATTCCAATGATCAACCGTCTCAAGATCAGGATCAAGTGGTCTACCTAAATAGCATTCCATAATCCATTTAGGGAAAGAAACTGTTCTTCTTTTACCATTACGGTCTATAACAATTACAATTTGTCTAGAGTCAGTTTTGCGCTGATAGGGACCGTGAACCTTAAAATTATCCTCATATGACATACATTTATGTGTGTATATTATTTGAATAATAGTATTATTTTTAATTTATCAATTATTTTATCTAAATTATCATTAGAAAAATCAAACATCATTTTTTCAAAATAAAAATTAGATGAATCTAAATATTTGTCATCTGAATCATAAATAGAAACAATTACACTATAATTATCTAAATATTGATTAATTTTATATTTTTTATCATTTATAAAAAATCTTATGCAATTTTCAGCAGGGTAGAAGTGATTTTCTAAATAATACGTATAATGCTCTTCTCCTAACAAAGAACATTTATAACTTATAAGATCTCCAACAATCGAATCTGACAAATACCTCTTCAAAGAACTTTGAGAGATTGGACATTTCTGTTCAACCATGATCTACTTTATCTTAATCCAAGGAGAGCTATACATTTCAAATTGCGGAAAAAAGAAATTATTTTTTTTAAAAAACCTGTTCTTAGAATTTATGCAAATAATATCATGATTAAATATGTGGTTAAAAACAAAATAAAGATTTAAATTTTTATAATCTTGGAAAGATCGAAAATCTTTACTTATCTCCCCACGAGAACTTATTATAATAGGATGAATCATACTTTATAGCATTCATCAAAAGATGATTTATTATTTAATATTTGAGATACACTAATAGGATTAACAAAAATACTATTAAAATTTATTCTTAAAGATTTCCAAATAGCTTGAACTTCAATTGGATAATCATTTCTAATTTTACCACAAATATCAATAATTATAGGATGTATCATAAATATCTATATAACAGAACACATCTTAGTTTTAATTTAAATATTTTAAATTATTTCCTTTTTCTTCAACTTGAAACTTTTCATATTCTTTACGAGCATCTCTTATTAAAGATTTAACAACTTTTAAATCACTCTTTGGGAAAGCAATAGATAATATTAACTTAATATCTACTTCTGGAATATCCAAATCGATATCTTCAAATTCATCTTCATGATTCTGCCTAAAGTGATAAGCCATGTCTACAGGATGAATATCATATCGCCAACAATTATCTTTTCCAAAAGCTTCTGTATTTTCAGATGAAGATCCTTCATACAAATTTTTAGATTCATCATCTAGCTTATCTTTTTTTTCATATTTCCAGATATTACTAACCCTACTATATAAAGAATTTTTATCTTCATTATACTCTTTTGCAATTAAATTAATAAATTTTTCGCCATCATATAAATCGAATTCTATCCAAACTACATTTGGAAGTAATTCTTGGCAAGAATCAAATGTTGTTAAATCCATTTTCCAACAATCTAAAATTAAATCAGCAATCCCTTCATCCACATCTTCTTCTCTATTACCAAATTTAATTAATTTTCTTTTACATTTTGATTCCATAAAAAACCCAATCTTTATTCAAAATTTAATTCCATTTGCAAAAATATATATTAAAAGAACAATACCCATTGTACCAATCATAGATAGCAAAACTGCTTCATTGTTTGACTCTTCACGATTAGAAGAACCTACGAGAGATGCAGATAATAATAGAACGATCGAAGATATTGCAAAATAAAGATAAAAGATAATATTCATAAATGATAACATATATTAACTTTCATTTTGCGCAAAGGCATGTTTAACTTTACCATTTTCAGATACATACACATAACCTTTTAAAGAATCACCCTCATCTACAGCTTTACATGAAAAAGCAAATTTTATTAAATTAAGTTTTAAATCTAATTTAGCTCCGCTTATTATCCAATTTTCTATTTTTGAAGCTTCTTCAGCAAAAAATCCTTGAATTAATTGTTTTTCATCAAAAAAGTGATCGTAATCTCCAAATGCTACAACATATTTGAACTGTTCGGCTAATGAAATTGTGTTGTCTCTCACCCAATTTATAATTTCATTTTTCATATTGTCAAGAGAGAGATAAAGTTTTTCTTGAATTTGACGATCCCAAACATCTTCTGATACACCATCGGTTAAATTTAACTCTAACCAAATATCCTCTAACTTAGAATCTGTGTTTTTAATTTCCATTATTATACCTAAATAAAAAAATAAACTAAAAATTGTATGAGTTTTTTTTATTAAAAGCTAATGTAAACCCATACGGCATTTTGTTCTCTGGCGCCGACGAAAGGAATTGAACCTTTGACATGACGTATTAGAAACGTCCGCTCTACCAACTGAGCTACATCGGCAAATGGCACAGCTAAATTTGTGGAATCTATTTTGCACGTATTACTATTATACTACAGTGGGGAATTTTTGATTAATGGTCCCACTGGAGGAGTCGCACCTCATCTTGTTCTTTTAATGAATGTAAATCCCAGCGGCATCTGCGCCAAATTTTATTAAATTATTTTATCTATGACCACGCCAACCTCTCCAACCTGGAAGACGACCATGGAACCAACGTCCACCTGACCAATATCCATGAGGATGAATCCAAACATTATAGTATGGATCCCAATAAGTTACAAAGCCACCAGTATAATAATACTGAGAGCAAACTGTGTGACTACCAAACTCATCAACTACTTGCACGCACCCAGAAACAGGATGTGCTGGAGGAGGTAATGGTTCGGCATGCGCAACGCAACCAAAAGAACTAAGGACTGTCAAAACTGTAGCAATAACTAAATTTTTCATAATTAACCTTTCTGTAAAATTTGTCCACCTATTTATTATCTTATATATCAATAATATTTAAAGATCAAACTAACGACAATTCGTGAATTTCTGTACCTTCAAAAGAATCAAAATATGTTTGTCAAGGTTTATAAGAAGATTTTAATGTTTTTTTTAAGCATTGATCTGCTTCTTGATAAGTAGATCCAACCCCCACAACAGCCCAATTACCATTGACATGTTCAAATGTATCACCATCACTATATCTAACAATGGCTAAAAATAATTTTTCTTTATCAAAAAGATCTTTTGATACTTCAAAAGAATCATAAAAAAACCTATGCTTAGGCTTTTTTCTATATAACTTGATAAAATTTACTGTGATACCTTTTGATCAGTATATGATGTCCATTTTTCTTCTGGATTGATTGGATCTCCACCATTACTATACTGATTATATTCAATATGTAATTTTTTATTCATTTTTTTATATTCATAATAATTTGTATTTTAAATAAATTATTTAATTAAATTTTATTTTTTAAAAAGAACAAGAAATTGTATCATTTAGAAATTGACAGCCAGGACTCTTCATGCCCTTGAGCACTTCTACCGCAAGATGGGCAGCCATCTTAAAATACTTGTCTCCTGTCTTAGTTACATCAGCAGCATAAAAAACAATATAAGGAACAGAAAGATTAGCAGCACAAATAGCAGCATCAGCATCATCATAAGCTGCTTTCCTTGCTTCCTCCAAAAATTTAATCTCTTTCTTCCAATTCTCCTCTCCAAGCTCCCTAAACATTGAAGGAAGAAGCTTGGTGATCACTGCAAAAGAAAGCTTGTCTAGAAACTCATCCTGATTCAAAGAGTTACTTCCAAGCTGTGCAATACTAAGCTCTCTCATCCCCTCTGCTCTTGCTGAAGGAGAAGACCAATTTTGATCATTCAGGCGAGTAACAAAATACCTGACTTGTTCACCTACACAAGAAGGGTGACCAGTGATCTCCTCTCCAAGAGCATAAGAGATCACTTGTTCTACACACATATCTCCAGGCTTAGGATCTTCACTA
>Ga0116227_10013464_pt1 | contig 12840 bp, 11 predicted proteins | sample S1TSphgellanicum_FD_89693 | JGI IMG/M metagenome (GOLD analysis project Ga0116227, IMG submission 89693) | Host-associated microbial communities from peat moss isolated from Minnesota, USA - S1T2_Fb - Sphagnum magellanicum MG | ecosystem: Host-associated > Plants > Peat moss > Unclassified... | reverse complement strand
GAGGGGGTAAGGGTATATGAAGAAAATTAAGAAATGATAGAAGGTACAACCATTGACATTCACATAATATTCTGGGGCTCATAGGATTTTTGAAATAATGAAACTTCATAGTTGAAATTCATTGAAAACCTAATCATTTTCATTATAAAAGGGCATGAAACATTAAGTCTATTGTGGAATCACCTTGACTTTGTCACTTGGTGATGTGTATGGATCGCAAATTTTGTTTGCCCACTTGAAAAGGATTAGTGAAAGAACCCATTCTAACCACATTGCTTGCAAAAACCATAGAAACATATAGGTTTTACTTACATTAAATAGTTGTGCAACTATCACTATAATTAACTTTTCATTTATGGATGTCAAGTTTGGGGTTTGATACAATTGCCTTAATGCTGAATTTAATTAATGAAGGTTCCAAGTGTTATAACATGATATAGTAGGATCTTATTTGAATTCCTTTCTCTTTTTCAGTTGGCTTGACAAACTTTGGGAGTGTTCAACTTAGGTGTTGTGGAATGGAGGCTCATAGAAGCTAAATATTATTTCAAGTTGTTCATTTGAGTTGCCTTAACATTTTTTAGGAATTTTTTTGGTTCTGATGTTTTGAATTAAAGTTCTAAGTTTATTTCCTTTGTTTTTTTCAATTGCCTTGGAACAATTTGATGATATTGATTGCAAGAGTTATGTATTGATGGGTTATAGGAGTTGTGATTTAGTTTCCTTTTTCCTTTTCAATTGCCTTATCACATCTTGGGAGTATTTAGTTCAAAATGTTGTGAATTGGAGACCTTGCAAAAGCTACAACTATATATATATTTCTTTTTCAATTGCCTTGATACTATGGTTTGGGAATACATATCGAATAGTGTTATAATTGCAAGCTTGTTGGGGCTATTTAAGTATTATTCATTATTTTTTCAAGTTTCATTATATGTTTTTGAAATATTATTTGATTTTAATATTGTGAATTGGAGGCTTGTGAGGATTGCATTTTTGTTTCCTTTACTTTAATGAGTTGTCATGTTATAGCTCATAATGTTCAAGTTTCATTAAGTATAGTTGTGTTTGTTGTGTGCAAAACATATTTCTTCTTTGGTATGACAATTTTGAATTTGTATGAAGAGTATTGCAAACATGCTTAATGCCATTATGAATTTGTATGAGCAGTATGAAACCAAATATGAAGATGTAAGATACAAGTATTATACCAACATTTATATACCTTAAGTATGAATGCCAAAAAAACTCAATGCCAATATCATATTTATATATAACCCCAAAAACATTCATACCAAGTTTATACCAGTGTTGGGCAATTATCAAATGTTAACATAGTTTTCGAACCGGTTCTCACATTGAGAACTAATTGACACTTTTAAATGTGAGAATCAGATTGAAAATTGACCTTAGGTTCTCACATGACTGAGAACTTGTTATGACAACCGATTCAAATGTATACATTTTTTTTTTTGAAGAATTGGGTAAGTCCTCTCATAGAACTCAAATCCAATTCTCAAATTTTTTTGTATCATTTATTGGTTCCTCTTGTTCTTTTTCTCACTTGAGATTATTACTCTTCTCTTTTTGTTATTATTATTTTTTTCATATTGCTATTACTTTTCTCCCGTTCTTACTCTTCTCCCTTTATTACTATTACTTTTCTTTTTACTACTATTATTGTTTTCCCATTTTTATTGTTATCTCTTTATTGGTATTTTTTTTAAAAAAAATTTCCCCATTGTTTTTTCCTATTGCTGATATTTTTTTCACATGGTGTTGTTCTTTTCATGTGATGAAATCATTTAATTATTTAATTATTTAAACTGATTTTAATTAATGAAAAATTTGATATTTAGGTTGTGAAAATTAGATGTGAAAGCTGATTGTTGTTGTTTATATGAGAACCAACTTATTTGATAACTGGGTGAGTTTCAAAAAAATAAATAATTGATAACCTAACCGGTTCTCACCAACCCAAAAAATATATATATTAGAAAACCAATCAGGTTTTCATAACATCATGAGATAAGTAGAACTGGTCGATTTTCACAAAAAAATGAAAAGCACCCAACATTGGTTTACACCTTGTTAATTCATATGTGAATACATATTTATGCCAATTTGATATGAAAAAAAAACCAATACCAAAACCAATCCGATATGTTAAAAAGCCAATACTAACATAACACTAGTCTGGCATTTGGAAAAACACAAGACAAAATTTGTGCTCTACAAATCTCCAACAACCTTCCAAGGTTCCTCATCCCCTAAGTAGGTAGGTAAATAAATTAATTGGCGGGTAACTACTTACTAATGTTAGGTGGGTATTTGATTTTGTTAATATTGGTTGTTTTAATGGTTTTTTTCAAAAAACTAAAATTCAAAATCAGAAACCATTGGTGTTTACTTGAAAAAACATCATAATTTAAAACCACTAGGTGTCCATAAACAACTATTGACTTTCTAGTTAGTTACTTAACTTTTTCAAATGTATTGAAAAAATTGGGTAATATTATCAACTAGGTATTTGATTTTTTGAGAACTGCAGTTATATATAAGAAACTAGATATTTGATTTGTTTAGAACAATGGTTATAATATCAAAAACCAGGTACGTGACAATGTTGGGTGGTTCTCATTAATTTTAAACAACCACCTGTTTTGGTTCTTTAAAGTAGAGTGTGAGAATCACTTTAGTTTTTCCTTTTTTAGGGGGTTTACAAGAACTGTTATGGGTATTAGATTTTTCCAAAGAAAAAAAATTTGGTTTTCAAGCTCGGTGGTTCTTAGCAATTCAAGAACAGTTAGTTTTTTTGCTAATTCTCAAAAGTCAGATATCAAATATTTCAATATTTTTTTTGGAAAATTATTTTCTTACATTATTTTTTTGACAAAAAAATAGACTTTGAATATATTTTCAACAATTTATAAATCCACAATTTCATCTCTTTCAAAAGCTCTTTCAAATTGTTTTAATTTTTTTTAAAAATTTGCATTTACATCCCCATAAGTTCTAAAAGGTTAGATGGGATTTATAACCAATTCTACAATCATTGGGCCATTTTTTGTTCACAAATATTAATTTTTCATAATTTTTTTATTGTAAACGAAATTAATAAGGATTCTAGCCAAGGAGAAAATCCTTTCAGTTTCTATTTGGGAACCAACAATCCTTAAAATCTAACAAGTAAGAAATCCAACTATGGGAAACATGGCTTCATGTTTGTCCCACCATTGAAAAAGACACTTGATCTCTTCACATCCACTTAATAACACTGAAAAACTAATAATTTTTTTTTAACAAGGTCTTTTGTTGGTTCAATACTCCTTGTTGTCAGTTGAAAAATATCCAAATTGTTGTCATCATCCATTTTTTGATCAACAAAACCATTATTAGATTATATCAATGAATGCAAGTGATAAAAGCATTTCATGAGCATAGGATATAATGACATTATATCATATTGTTCAACAATTGCTACTCCTTGATCACAACCAATGAAAGAAGACACTAAATGAAGACTTTTAAATCTTGGGTCCAACATTAGAGCTAACATATTATGTGTTTTTTTTTCATCAAATTTCTTCAAGAAAGAAAGAAAAATATCTAAAACTCCACAAACCTCTTTTCTAATCTTGGAAACCAAACAAATTAACTCAAGTGTTACACCAAAATCCTCTTCCATTAGGGTCTAAAAAGATTGTGCATTTTTTGATTTTTCTCTCAATTTCAAGCTCATGGAAATGGCAAAATGAAGGGCATCACTTAACAACCAATATCTCCTATATTGGTTTAAAACATAAGCATTTACAACAAAGGAGAGACAATCGACAACAATTTGACAAATATGCCATGTCATATTGGATGGAACTCTAGTAGTCATCCTCACTCAACTATGCCTACTATAACAAAGCATTATCACATTTTTTAACTATAGAGCCTCTTGAAAAATAATGATTCTATTGATAAACGTGCAAAAAAATACAACAAGTGATCAATATCTACAGTACAACAAGTCTTTAAAAAAATATTAATAAACAAATAAATATTAAAGTTTTGATGATCACCATGTTTTAACTGGAATGTGTATAATGTATGTGGAAACAAATCTTCATTTTGAACTATTGTACTAGTGTCTTTTGAATACAAAAGAAGTCATCTGTAATGTGCATGATATGGAGAGGTACGTGTGAAGCCAAAAAGGATCATGCTTGGGTCTTTGGAAATTAACTCCAACTATTAAAACCATTCAAAATTATGCAACATGTCTTGCATTCTCCAATTTCAAAAGTGGAACCCTACATCCACATAGTATGTAACAGTATTAGGCGGTTACTAGTAACAAGAACAGACCCGTGGCGGTTATCAGGGCAGTTCTTACTACTTAGAAGCATAGTTTTCAAAAGAACAAAGAGCCAGTTTGATATATAAGCAAGGTTCACAAAACATTTGAAAAAATCAAATAACTGGCCCAAAATGCCGCTTGTTCTTTCGCAGTCTTTCATGATAACAAAGCTCCCAGGTTTCCAGATCTTCATGGCCTGTTCGATAAAGGTTTTCTTTTACCCCCCAACAGAGCACCCTTGTTGACAGAAATTTCTTTTCCCAGGGGCCGCTATTTTCCATTGCTACTAGAAAATTTGGAATGTTAGTCCCTTGAAACTACCTTTAATACCCTGCGAGGAGAATTATGTCCCTATCCCAAATTCCAATATGTGTTCTGTATCTGTAATTGTGTTTCAAGTGAAAGAATGTATTTTCTAATTAGGAAAATCCAAATAAAATTACGATGTACACTGGAAACTTGTTTGAAAATGTTGAAAATTGCAAGCTACGAAAGGAAAAAATTGATAGAAGTTGAACTCCTTACATTCATTTCCATCCTCACAACATGATTTAACACATTCACAAAAATTATTGAAAACAAAATTACAGCCCTGTAACATGAATTCACATTCAGGTTCCACTTTCTTGCATTCACAACAAATCGGTAGGAATGAATGAACCTTTGAATGTTGCCTAGCTAGTAGTACCTATCAGCTTTCCATAATTGCTGGCCGCAGGCTCTGCAGAATGGATGCAAGTGGGTTCCCGTGCACTAGAGCAGCCCCTGAGCGTTTCGGGCACACAACAGGAATTTGCACAGAACACGAGAGCTCAGCTGTCTACAGAAGTTTACCGTTAAATTGAACCAGATCCTTTATGATCTGACAAGCATGATCATTACTGCACTACAATTCTGTGGTCGTAAGGAAAAATAGCGTGTTCTACAATTTCTGTCCCAGGGTGCGCCTACCCTTTCTCAGACTTTGCATTAAGTTCCACTAAGTTCCGCCAGCAACACCTTAAAAGTAGCGTTTTTTTGTACTGACGAAATACAAAATTAAGAATATGTGATTTTTAAGGTTTTCAGTGGGCAGAAATGAGGAAAACAATAATATTAATAAAAATAATCCCCAAATTTGCATATTTAGTTTCATTGTGAACCCAAAAATACAGAAGGATGATTAAAGAAACACACAACAGGAGCTCGCACAGAGCATTAGAGCTCAGCTGTGTGCAGGAGTTTACGGTGAAATTGCCCACTTCTTTATGATCTGACAAGCATGATTACTGTTGCACTACAAGTGTTTGGTTGTAGGGAAGAATAGTCGGTTGTACAATTTCTCTACCAGGGCGCGCGTATCCTTTCTCCGACTTGGTATTAAGTTCCACCTCTGCAGCACCTCAGAAAGCAGCGTGTTTCTTACTGGCAAAATTTAAAGCTAAGAAAGGTTTTCAGCCTGCAGAAGTGTGGAAAATAATAATAGTAATCTCCAAATTCGAACATTTAGTTTTCATTATGTAGCCAAAAATGTAAAAGGATGATTAAAGATTAATACTTTATTTCTGGCTTAAAGCCACACTTGGCTAAATCTTCTGAGGGATGATGGTCACTTTTTCTACATCTTCCTACCAACGGTAGCCAGTTTGGCGACCAACAAAACTCCGGAAAAAAAACACTGCTCAGAAGATGAATGCAAGTCGCTTCTCTTGCATCACTCCTGAGGCGTGTCCTGCAAACAAAGAGTGAAACTTCTGTCGATGACATCTTGAGCTAATCTTCTCTCTCTTCTCCGACAGACATGACTTTCAGTGCAGTACAATTATATCGTTGAGGAAAAAAAACTTGGGTCCTCCAGTCCATTACTAAGGCGCTCAACATCATTCAAGTTTGACATAAATGAAATGAATTAAATCATTAAATTAAAATTCAGAGAACGAATGGAACTTGGAAATGGTTTCTGGTGGGGCAGAGTGAACCAGCAGCCACCAATGCACCAGTTGGCCGTTCTGTCCACTGGATGGGGTGCGTTTTTTCCTTTGGCGCAAGATGGGGTTCATCACAGTCCATTTCTTTTTGCAGCAACCACTGTACTTTTTTTTTTGGTTCTTGGTCGTTTTTTCCCTGGACCTGACCTGCCACCCTGCTCACTTTCCTAACCTCTTAAGTATTGCACCAACCTTGGTACCTTATTTATTATCCCCTACTGACATAGCTACCCTAATAACTAGTTATTCTATTGACCTAGCGACCTAGCTACTTTACTAACCACCTACCCTGCTAACCTAGCTACCTTATTAAATATATACCCTACTAACTTAACCAATGTATTAACTATCTACCCTACGGACCTAACTACCCTACATACACAACCACCTTATTGACATAAGTATCTTACAAACTTAGTCACCTTGATAAGGTAACTTGTTTTTTATGTACTAACTTGTCTATCTACCTAACTACTTATCTATCTATGCTTTTTACATAGCCAAATACCTAATTAACTATCTACTTTTTTTTTTCCACCCCCCCCTACCGGTCAATCCTACCTATCAATTTATTAATGTTTGCCCTAGTTTATGGATGATGAACATAGGTCTCCATATGTAAATATTATAAAAAATTTATAATGGAAACAATGTCATAATTGCAGCCACTTTGGTTTAGTTAATGCATATTTTATTAAATTTTGTTCACCAAATTTATTATTGAATGGACATTACAATACATCTTTTCATGTAATTATTATAAATATGTACTATTGGATTATGATTTAAGTTTAGGGTTGGGACACATAAATTAATTAATAAGTTTTTCACAAATGTATAGTAATTAACCTAAAATAGGCTAAATTTGGGGGGAAAATTTTAAGGTTTACACATATGTGAAGTAATATAATTGCATTCTATATCTTCTTCAAAGATAGTGGAAAAAATTAAGTTGGAGGGATCACACAAAAGTAAAAGACATATCTTTTCTTTTGGTTTTGTATTTATTTGATTGTTATTAAAGTATTTTCTTTTAGTCAATAAATATTTATAGTTTAAAACCTTTAAACTTTGGATTCTAAATTTTTTCCTATGTTCTTTTAAATTTGTTTATTTTGCATTATGTAATTTGTATAGTTTGTAAAGTTGTTTGGGTTTAGGGTATATATTTGGACTTTTTTTTGTTAGGGTTTGTATAGTTAGGGTTGTAATAAGGCTTATGGCAAAATATTATTTGGATTTTTAAGGTTATGCTTTATGATTTAGTGTATAGGAATTTGGTTCATATATTTTAGAAACTAAGGTTTATACTCTAAACTTTGCTCATTTTATTGGTTTTTGATCTTATCACTTGTTTAAATTTATACCATAATTATGAATCTGTTTTGTTTCCATATGTTCCATAGTTAATAGAGTTTAATATTTTTTAACCCACTTTTGTATGAGTTGTGATCTTTTAGGGTTGCATTTTCAATTAAGGATTACAAACTTTGGTGGAACATTAACATTTTTTATTCCTAAAGGTGGGCATTTGTTTCTTGTTATTTTTATTTTTATTTTTGTTTATATTTTCACAATTCAACCTCTTTTCATTTCCTAATTATTGGATATAAAAAGGGCATTAATAAATATATAACCATAAATAAAGGTTTTATACCTTTACACAAATATTTCATATTCAATATCTTTTTGTAGTTTGATTTTTTCATACCCATATGTGAATAATGCATTGACTCCCCACAACTAGTGTGGGTTTTATGGCCCAAGGTAGGTATTGCATTTTGCACCTCTTAAATAGTGTGCATTAATTATCATTATGTGGGTACTACTAAATGGGGTTTTTAAACATTGTGGGCTTAAGGTATAATTTGGGTATTGCATATGTGAACATTCCAATGATGGAAGGTTTAATAACTTAATGTGGGTATTGCCAAAATTTGTTTTAGTATATGGGTTCATAATGCCATGTATGTATTGCATTTTGGGTTTTTGTTCAATGATGAATGTTTATAGAATTATAAATTATCTTGGTGCAGGAATTTGTCCTATTTCCTTCAATCATGGGAAAGATTCCAAAGTCCCATTCCATTCATGTCCAAAACCTCACCAAGTCCCCTTTCTCAAATAAAGACTTAGTGTGGAGGTCCGGATTACGCCATGGAAGGCAAAATAAAGTGACCATTCAATTTGCTTATGTTCCATATGCTCACATCTCGGAATTCTTGGGAGGTGAACAAGGGGATATGAGCACCCATGTGGAATGGAATGGAATTTTTACGAAAACTTTCCAAGCCAAACAGATGTCAAACAACCAACTATCAAAAACCACCCCGGGCATACGTGGTAAACATTTATGGCATTAACCTTTTTTATTTCTTTAATTCATATACCAAGATGTAATCATTTACATTTTGAAAGTTTTTTGGTCTAGGTATTAGTGCGGATATGGACCAGAGGACTATCAGAAAAATTCAACTCACACTCGATCTATTAAGCAAGGATGCCTAGCGTCATTCTCAATCAAACGTCTATACACACGACCTAATGTGGCTAAAATCACAATTTATCAGAAGGCCCATACACGAATTGACGGGTCATTTACACATGGTGAACATGACCCGGAATCCATTTCTCATATGTCTCGTTATGCTCCACGCATGTCACAAGCATTGAAGGACCACATATGGGCCCAACTAAACTTAGGTTACACGACCAAACAAATATATGATAAGCATAAAGCAATTTGGTGGGAACGTGTGAATGCGGGTCAAAGCATGACACGAGATGATTTCATTCGGCTTCAAAACATTGCATATTTGGATCGAAAACATAAAAAAGGGAGTTGGCGTTTACACACCAACCCTACAATTTCAATTCGGTCTTGGGTTTTCCAACATCCGGAAGATGTGTTTTTTTTCCAAGATGTTGGTGAAATCAACAGGACTCAAGTCCCATTCACCATAGGTATTCAAACATCAACTAAATGTGAGTCCATGCTATCATATGGTCACAATGGTGCCATTTCTATGGATGCCACATTTGGCACAAATGACATGAAATTCCATCTATTCACCTTCATGGGGTTTAATGATCATCGCACGGGTGTCCCTTTAGCTTGGATCATTATAAGTAGGCAAACAGTTCAAGATTTGATCGAATGGTTGAAACCATTAAAAAACAAGATGTTATCACACATGCCACATTAGAAACCATCTTGTTTTTTCGTTGATGATGCACCTCAAGAATTGAAGGCATTATGGTTAGTTCTATACCTAGGACCCACTTTGTATTTATTTCCTTATATGTTATTTGATATCTTTCATAAAATTCTTGATTACTTCAAATGCATTTTCTATTATACTAACCCCATCCACTCTTGGAGATTTTATTGCATGTGTCCTTATTAGGGTCATATGGGGTATGGACAAGGTTCCCATCTACCTTTGTTGTTGGCATGTTCTAAAAGCATGGTGCTTACATGGTACTAAAAAAATAAAAAATGTGGAAGTGCGGGGTGGAATCCTTCAAGACCTTGATGATGTGATGTACATGTCCATCAATCATGTAGAAACAATTGATGACTTCAAAGAGCGTGGGAGGGTTGTTGTGAGAAAAGCCTTCATAAACATAGGTCTGGTGATAGGTGGACAAATTATTTCTGGACTTATTTCCATCAGTTTGGTAAGTGTTAATATTTATCATGGTTTAGTATTCAAAATTGTTTTGTAATAATGTTATTCATCCTTGTGCATTATGTTTATGTTTGCAGAATTATGGATGGTGGGTGTTCGAAGATTGCCCCATTCCAACCAAGACACCCAAATGAACATTGAATCATATCATGGTGCATTGAAACATTAGCTTACTCTTGACACAAAAGGCCTTAAAGGGCATAGGATTAACTGGATGGTGTGACGATTAACAACAACCATTGCACGCCATTACATGCCACATTGGAAATGAAAAAAAGGGGTTTCATAAAAAACAAAGTTATGTAGGCCATTATTACACGAAGTGTGGAAAAGGCAGCCCTTATTCCACTCACCCATGTGTACCAACCAACCTTTGAAAGTGATGGAACTTGGGGTGTATAAAGCCAATGCCTTCCCAATGTTATTTACGCGGTGAAATTCCCATTCACCGAAATATCTTGTTACACATGTGAATGGGCATTGCAAGGGAACATGTGTAAACACCAAATTGTGGTCATTCTCACATGCACAGACATTTCTCAAGAGGATATCATTCATTACTGTGAACATGGTATGGATCACATTGTGGAGGGTTGGGTCACATGTTTGCGGACCCACGACATATTCCAAATGATATGGAGTCCAATGATGATGACGAAAATGAACATCTTGAAGGTGATGATGGGATCATGGAATTTGATGGGCTCATGAACATGGAGCAAAATGATCTCCGTATGGGTGCCATTGTAGGATCTAATGACACAATAAATTCATCAACCCCAATGGAAAGGGCTTTTGCACAATTGGTCACTACAATGCAAGAGATCACAAATGAATGTAAAGAAGGCGATGTGACATTTTGTGAACATGCCACCTCACACATGAGAGTATTGGCATGTAATATTCGTAACATACGAATCACAAAGGCAAATGCAATTTCACACCCAAGATTGGTGTTACACCGCGTAGAAAATGGAATGGGAAATAATGTCAAACAATTCAAAGATTGGCATGAAACAATGCTCAATCACACAAATGTATGTACTAAACGATGTCATGAATAAATGTTTCAATTACTAATCAAAATTGTTACCATTGGCATTAAAATTTTTGTTTTACAATCAATTTTGTAGGAGGAAACCATAGCCCAAACACAAAAAGTGTGAAATGCAAAAACACAATGATAGTGATAATATTAGTGTTGAATGCAAATATTATAACTAGGCCCCAAAATCCCAGTTTGTAGAAATAAGTACAAGTGCAAATATTACAATTAGGCCCCAAAATTCCAATTGGTAAAGGTAAGTGTGGGTTTAGGTATTGCAATGAAGCCCCAAAATTCCAATTGGTAAAAGTAAGTACAAGTGTAGGTATTGCAACGAAACCCTAAAATTCTAATTGGTAGAGGTAAGTATAAGTTCGGGTATTACAAGTTTAAATGAAGAATCAACCTTAAATGCAATACCCACGTTTCAAAAAAATCCATCTAGATGGTTTGGATACCCTTACGTGAAGACCTAGCCCTAAACACAATACCCACATGCAAAGTCATTTTGAAATAACCCAACCCTATATGTAATACCTGCATTCAAGGTCACTTTGAAATTACACATGTGGGGTTTAAGCCTCTTTAAATGAAAATCCTACCCTAAATGCAATACCCGCATTTTGGGTCACAAAAATAATTAGTTCATTTCAAAATATTATGCTAATAAATGTGTGTATAGAGGTTGGGGTTATTGATTAGGAGTTCCATGATTTTTACTTTGTTTCATTGAATTTGAAAAAAGGTTGTATTGTTTGTGGAATAAATAATACAACAACAATTGTGATCAAACTTATCTTGGTGTAGGAATTTTTCATGGAAATTTTGAACTAGCAATCTATAATGTGGAATAATTATCTTAAATAGTGATTTCAATAACTTATTAAAAATATATATATAATTAAGTTAATCAATCAAATGTTAGATTAATCAATTTGATTTTTAGATCCAACTTTTTATTATCCAAGTAAATAAAGTTAAACCAAATGATTAGTTAATTATTTTAAATAAATAAATGATTATTTAATTCTTGATAATTAATCATTTAAATTATTTGAAATAGTGGTCTATTAATTATTTAATTATATGACAAAATTTGGTGATAATTCATTAATTATCAAAAATATTTTACATTAAATTGGGGGGAAATTTTTAAGGTTTAGACATATGTGAAACAATATAATCATTCTATATCTTCTTTAAAAATATTGGAAAAATCTGGTTGGAAAGATCACACAAAGGTCAAAAGCAAACCTTATGTGAAAACCCAACCTTAAACATAATACAAAGTTTATTGAGATCAAAAAATTAAAAGTTCAAGCTTAAAATTTCTTTAAATATGTTCATATTTATGTTTTTTCCTTTTTAAAGTTGTAAACTCATTTCAAAATAAATAAATAAATAAATATTCTAATTTAATAAGATTTAAAACTATGTTTATAAAAAAATTAAAGCACATAATTTTTCTATTTTTTTTTTGGTTTCACATAGTAATAAAAATGATCTTTCCCATATATTAATCTTATGTTTGATTGAAATTTTATTTTATACTTTTTTGATACATAATAAATAATTTATTGGTTAAAATAATCAGATAGTGGGTAGAAAATATTATATATTTTATACATATATAACACAAGTCATTATGTAAACTTTATTTTTTATGATGTATAATACTAGTTTAAATATTGGTCCAAATATATTGTTATTTATAACACATTATATATAAATAATGATATTATGAAATTATACATTTCAATACATATTTATTTAAAATTATATATATAT
>Ga0116227_10013462_pt1 | contig 12841 bp, 9 predicted proteins | sample S1TSphgellanicum_FD_89693 | JGI IMG/M metagenome (GOLD analysis project Ga0116227, IMG submission 89693) | Host-associated microbial communities from peat moss isolated from Minnesota, USA - S1T2_Fb - Sphagnum magellanicum MG | ecosystem: Host-associated > Plants > Peat moss > Unclassified... | reverse complement strand
AGACTGTATGAAGACAAACAGATGCGCCTATCTTATGTCACCTGGCAAGAAGGAGTCAGACCTTTAGTCGTGGTAGAGTTACTTTCCCCCAGTACTCGTGATGAAGATTTGGGACTAACCCCATCCCCAGAAAATAAACCCCCAGGCAAATGGGAAGTGTATGAGCGGATATTGGGCATACCCTACTACATCGTGTTTGACCGCTACACAGATGAATTACAAGCCTTCCAATTAGAAGGGGGACACTATCGACAGATGGCACAGCAACTGTCAAGGGTGTGGATACCAGAACTGCAACTGAGTTTAGGGTTATGGCAAGGAGAGTATAGAGGAATCGACAGGCAGTGGTTACGCTGGTATGACGCCCAAGGGAATTTGATGCTAACTGATGCAGAGCAGGAACGTCTAGGTAAAGAGCAGGAACGCTTAGCTAGAGAGCAAGCACAAGCACTCCTAGCTCAAGAACGACAACAGCGACAGCAACTCATCGAGCGACTGCGTGCTAGGGGAATTGATCCAGATGAATTCCTTAGTTGAACATCAACTTTATAAGTCTTTAAATAGTGGCTGGTTAAAGAAATTACCTTTAACAACATCTGGCTAACTGCTCCTACGGCAAGGCTTCCAGCCGATGATTAGAGGGATGATAATTCAGAACGATTTTACGCCGTTTTAGCGTTGGCGTAGCGGCAGTTGATCGCCCATACTAATAAACTGCGTTTTGGTGAAGATAGGGAACAAAGGGAATTAACCCTGAACTCCTGACACAGCGGTGAAAATTTTTTTCATTGGGACTGCCTCCTTAAAAGTCCGACAAAGATCCGTAAACCTATACCTAATTGAGTAGTGATTACCATACCTTTTATTTATGTCAAGTATTTGTAAACAATATTCATATAGTGTTATAGTTTAGTTACATAAGCAAGTAAAGGAAAAAGGACAAGCAAGGGTTTTACCATCAACGAACTCGGTTAACACAACAACTCTACAACTGAACTAAAGGTTTATGTACACCAAACCGTGAGGGTTGGTTTTACCGGGTATGCCAAGAAACTCAACTGACGTTCAGCGATGATTGATTTTATCTCACTCATTGCGTTAGAAGTCGTTACAGGACATGGCTTGATAACCCTGTAACTAAGTGTGACCATCGCAGAATTCTACTTACAGCAAATTGAGATCAAACCCGCTACAAGCACGGTAAACCTTGAGTTTGCTTAGATAGCTTTTTTGTGGCGGGTTTGAACGGAAGCCGCTGTAACAAACGTATAGAACATTAAGCGAGGAAAGGTATGAAAACCGATTTTAATTTCCCCAACAAAGATCTAATTGGCCCCGTGGTTTTTCGGCCCAATTTTAACAACTTTGAAACAATTAACATTAACCAAGCTCGGTCATTATTTCTCACCGGAGGTCAGGAAGATAAAGTACTAGGAGAAACTGAATTAGGCAAGTTTTTTACTAGCCTTTTAATTGCTGTGGGATTAACAGGAACCCTTTGGACAATCTATTTCAGCAATTAGGCAACTCCCCCATAACCACAGTTTGACTTCGGTTTTCCTACTAGCATCTCTAGTTTGGTAAAAGGACCGCTTCACTTCTGGAGTATTTTATAGGTCAGCAGTTGTCCAGATCTAATGCTTGACTAAGTCAACAGCATCAGGTGCAGAACCGCGGACCAGCTTGCCAAACTCAGGTTTTAGGGGATATTAAAGTAGCCCTTGGGGTCCACTAAATCAAACTGTCTGGACACCGAAAGGTTAGTTCAGTTCGTCTGATAGGCACACGGATTTACAGCTAAATTATATTTAATTTAGCTGTTTTCCACACCTAGTAAATAAAACTTTCTAAATCGTAAGAGATAGCGATGCCAATTAAAGAACAACCAACGCCCAATCGTTCCCGTCTAATCGGTAACATTTTTCTGGCACTAGGAGGTTTGCTCCTGTTCACAAATTTTATCTTGCCTTTTATCTTAGGTCCCCAGATTCCTGGTGTCCCCTATAGCCTGTTCATCCATCAGGTTCAGGCAGGGGAAGTCGCTCGGGTGCAAGTTAGTGAAAACCAGATTCAATTTCAATTGAAAACCGTCAATGACCAGCCTGGACAAGTATTATCTACTACACCCATCTTTGATTTAGAATTGCCTAAGTTATTGGAAGAGAAGAACGTTGAATTTGCTGCTGCTCCTCCACCCAAGAATGCCTGGTTTGGTAGTCTTTTGAGTTGGGTGATTCCCCCCCTACTGTTTATAGCAGTATGGCAATTTTTTATCGGACGGGGTGGTGGACCCCAAGGTGTTCTCTCCATTGGGAAGAGCAAAGCCAAAGTTTATGTCGAGGGAGAATCTGCGAAAATTACCTTTGCCGATGTGGCCGGGGTAGAGGAAGCCAAGACTGAGTTAGTTGAGATTGTGGATTTCCTCAGGACTCCAGGGCGTTACACCCAAATAGGGGCGCGTATACCCAAGGGAGTGCTGCTGGTAGGCCCACCGGGGACTGGTAAAACGTTACTGGCTAAAGCGGTGGCAGGGGAAGCAGGGGTGCCGTTCTTCAGTATCTCTGGCTCTGAGTTTGTAGAACTTTTTGTTGGTGTTGGTTCTTCACGGGTGCGGGATCTCTTTGAGCAGGCTAAGAAACAGGCTCCCTGTATCGTATTTATTGATGAACTAGATGCCATCGGCAAGTCTCGCAGCAGTGGTGGGTTCTACGGTGGCAATGATGAGCGGGAACAGACACTCAATCAATTGTTAGCAGAGATGGATGGATTTTCCGTGGAAGATGCCACTGTGATTGTGCTAGCAGCTACAAATCGTCCTGAGGTATTAGATCCAGCACTGTTGCGTCCTGGTCGATTTGACCGTCAAGTATTGGTCGATCGCCCGGAAGTGTCGGGGCGAGAAGCAATTCTCAAAATCCATGCTCAGAAAGTCAAGCTGGGTGAGGATGTAGATCTCAAGGTCATCGCCACTCGCACTCCTGGTTTTGCCGGGGCAGACTTGGCAAACCTGGTAAATGAAGCTGCTCTGTTAGCAGCTCGCAATCAACGTTCCTCCGTGGCACAGTCTGACTTTGCTGAGGCGATCGAGCGGGTGGTGGCAGGTCTGGAAAAGAAAAGCCGTGTCCTCAACGATAAGGAAAAGAAGATTGTGGCTTACCACGAAGTTGGTCATGCCTTGGTCGGTTCGCTGATGACTGGGAGTAGTCGGGTGGAGAAAATTTCCATCGTCCCACGGGGTATGGCAGCACTGGGTTACACCCTGCAACTGCCAACGGAAGATCGGTTCCTCTTGGACGAGGCGGAACTCCGAGGTCAGATTGCCACCTTGCTCGGTGGACGTTCAGCTGAGGAGATTGTGTTTAACAGTATTACCACTGGTGCAGCCAATGATTTGCAGCGGGCGACGGATCTGGCAGAGCGGATGGTAACTACCTACGGGATGAGCAAGATCTTAGGTCCCCAGGCATATCAACAGGGACAACAACCAATGTTCCTGAGCGATGGGATGCCTAGTCCCCGGCGGATGATGAGTGAAGAAACAGCACGGGCCATTGATCGCGAGGTGAAGGAAATTGTGGAAACGGCTCATAAGCAAGCTTTAGATATACTCAATCTCAACCGAGACTTACTGGAGGCGATCGCCTCTCAACTCTTAGAGACAGAAGTGATCGAGGGGGAGAAACTACACAGTTTGCTCTCTCAGGTTCAAGGTGTAAAGAATTTAACCGTTTCCAATAAGTAGGTAGGTAAGTACCTGGACAGAATTAATTACATATTAGTTATTGACTAATTCTTTGCTAATCAAAGATTTCAGCCCAACTTTTGTGTAATTAATTTTGTTCGATTACTTACACCCCATCCGAAAACCCCAGATGAGTGACTGGGGGGGTGACAGGAAAATAACTTTTTTTACTGGGGAATCTCAGAGAGAGTAAGGAATTTTAACTAGGGATTACGCACTGTTTTTCTTGCTACACGAGATTCTCCAGTGTTTTTTATTTCTAGTCTATCTGTCTTATAAAGTAATTATTTTGACAGGAAATACCAAAGGTGGATGAGGAGGATATGGATAAAACCAGCGATCGCTAAATTACTCCCCTTCATAAAAAACCTCGGTAAGTGGGAAACTCAGTTCTAAAGAACTGAGAGGGAAGCGACTCGGTGACTTTAGTCACCGTCGTAATTTGACAATATGGCTTTAATTGAACTAATTTCTTAAAGGTTTCGACGATTTTAGAGTGGGGAGAGTGAATAATTACAGATTGAGAGCAGTTGAACCCCTGACGGGTTGTCCCAAGAGCGATCGCTATCCTAAAATCGTGAAGTAGTTTTCCCGTTTGGCTGTTTTGCAATGTATACAGTTTTGCAGTTAATACATCAAAAAACTGTATACATTAGGGTTTGCTGAAAAACTCCACCAAGCGAATCCTGATGCCACACAGACCTAAAAATGATGGCTTCAGAAGTTATTTCTCCGATTCAACCCCAGATTTTCCACCTAAGTGCAGGCATTTTGGGCATCCATTTGCCTGGGTGTTGTACTTGTTTGGACTAAAAACTATTGAAACCCTTACCCTAAATAGGTTTTATCCTTATTCAGCAAGCCCTACATTAGAACCCACATCTTAGGGGTAAAAGTAGCTTAGGGATACCAGTAGATCATTAAAATTCTTGTAACATTTGATTAACTTCATCAATGTCAAAGGCATTTGGATTAAAGCTTTTACACATCCTTTCACCTAACCACTCCGTCATTTCTTCATATTGTGGGTGGGACGGGTCAGCAATGATTGAGAGTAAATCTGCGTATCCCCAAGGACCACCACAATCTTCAGGAGGACAAGCACGCTTTCCGGTGATACATATAGGGTATTTCGTATCTGGAGAATATGGTAGCTCTTTTTCTACAAGAATTTCATGTTCCCAGTCATCACCAAAATCATAAGTGTACGAGAATTTGAACTTCTCACCGTTGACCACCTGACTTAGCTTTACAGTCTTTTCTGAATGCACATTAAAGTCATATTCTGGCTGAGGTTCACCGTAATCAATGCCTGCAATGGAGAATTGGTGCATATGATAATTATCCCAGCCCATGACCTCTTGCACAATCAGATGTAGCTTTTGAAGGGTCGTCGAACTTAATACCTGCACCCTTCTCCAAATTGGGGGTCGAATGTTCTTGAGGGTGATTTTGAGTTGATAAACGGTTTGATTGCTTGCAGATTTTCTCGAAGCCATAGTTGGTTGCTCAATATCAGGTCTGAAATTTGGGCTTTTGGAAAAAGTTGTATTTGACGAAAGTCTTCCTCAAGACTTCGACACCACTGTTCCTGAGTACCAGATTTTGATAGTCTCGTCATGACCCCCACTAACCAAGGTTTTACCATCGGGGTTGATGGGTAGCTAAAATGACCAGTCAGGGTTTTAATTAGATTTTAAACCTTGACTGTGTACAGGTTGAAATCCTATTGAAACTTAGATATCGACAAACTCCTCATGTCCACCTCCCCAACCCCTACTCCCCAACCAATTAAGGCTGCTGTCCCCCAGGAAACAATTACAGGGGTAGTGGAACGGCTAACCTTTTACTCCGAGGAGTCAGGCTACACAGTGGCACGGTTACATCGCTCCAGTATCCAGGATTTAACCACCATTGTCGGCAGTTTTGCCAATATCCAGCCAGGACAGACACTACAATTAACCGGCTTTTGGCGTGAACATCCCCAGTACGGTCCCCAATTTCAAGTCATCAATTATCAAGAAACCAAACCAGCTACCCTCACAGGGATGGAAAAGTATTTGGGGAGTGGATTAATTAAAGGTGTTGGTCCAGTCACAGCCAAGCGAATAGTTGCCCATTTTGGTGTAGAGACCCTGGAAATTATTGAAAATCACATTGACCGCTTAATTGAAGTTAACGGCATAGCTAAAAAACGGATCAAGTTGATAAAAACCGCCTGGGAAACCCAAAAGGCCATCAAAGAAGTGATGGTGTTTTTACAAGGACATGGGGTTTCCACCACCTATGCCGTGAAGATTTACAAACAGTATGGGGACAAAGCCATTGCCATTGTCACTGACAACCCCTACCAATTAGCTACGGACATCTACGGCATTGGGTTTATCACTGCTGATAAGATTGCCAGAAATCTGGGGGTTGCCCCAGATTCCCAGTTTAGATATTGTGCTGGACTTGACCATGCTTTGGGTGTAGCGGCAGAAGATGGACATTGCTATCTACCACAACCAGAACTAATTGAGTCGGTAATTAAACTACTAACCACAGATACTCATCAACCCACAGCCGCAACCATGACTCAAACTATCAAGGACATGGCTGTGAAGGAGGAGTTAATTATAGAAACAGATGGTGATACATCACTGTGCTACAAACCTACTTATTTTCACACGGAGCAAAACCTCGCCCAACTGATACATCAACGCCTAAGTCAGCCTGTGACTACCGACATTCCCCGTGTCCGAGCCTGGCTGGAGCGATTTACTGCCAGTCAAAAAATAGAACTTTCCCAACAGCAACAGGAAGCAGTGGAGATGGCTGCTTACTCCCCTGTCATGATTCTCACCGGGGGTCCAGGGGTTGGTAAAACCTTCACTACCCATACCATAGTCAGTTTATGGAAGGCGATGGGTAAATCCATTGCTTTAGCAGCACCAACGGGAAGAGCCGCCCAGCGGTTGAGTGAGATGACAGGGTTGGAAGCTAAGACCATCCACCGCTTATTGGAATTTGACCCTAAGACCAGGGGATTTAAATCCGACCACCACAACCCTCTACCCCAGAGGGCAATTATTGTGGATGAAGCCAGTATGCTGGATTTATTTTTAGCATCTGCCCTAGTGAAAGCAGTTGCCGTCGGTGCCCAACTTTTATTGGTGGGAGATATTGACCAGCTCCCCTCAGTGGGAGCTGGGAGTGTACTTGCTGACTTGATTAATTCTGGCAGGGTGCCAGTGGTGCGACTAACTCAGGTATTTCGCCAAGCCCAACAGAGTGCCATTATTACCGCCGCCCACCAAATTAATCGGGGACAGTACCCCACAATTGAGTCTATCAACGATACCCCAGTGTCTGACTGTTTGTGGCATGGAGGGGGACTTCAACCAGAACATGGAGTCCAGACGATTTGTGAATTAATTACAGGCTTGCTCCCCAAGTTAGGGTTTAACCCAGCAACGGATGTGCAGGTGCTTTGTCCCATGACACGGGGGTTGGTGGGGACTCGCAATCTGAATACTGTACTACAGGCATTAATTAATCCGCCAAGTTTGGATAAGGTGGAAATCACCAGGGGAGGGATGACATTACGGGTAGGAGATCGAGTCATTCAGCAGACTAATGATTATCAACGGGAAGTGTTTAATGGGGACTTGGGAAGCATCACAAATATTGACACCGTGGAACAGGAAGTATATGTGCAGTATGGGGAACGTTCTATAGTTTATGATTATGCCGACTTGAATGAAATTACTCTCGCCTGGAGCGTTACTATACATAAGTCCCAAGGTTCTGAATATCCGGTGGTGATTCTGCCTTTGTATATGCAACACTATATGATGCTGAGTCGGAATCTGCTGTACACAGGGTTGACACGGGCGAAAAAGTTAGCCATTCTGATTGGGGCGAAAAAAGCTATATCCTTGGCTGTCCGCTCTACTGATGGTACCCAACGCTACACTCGCTTACAACAGAGATTGCGATCGCTTACGCTGTATGGATCTAGCTAGGGAGATTTCCGGAATTTTGAGTACAAAAATCGTCACCGTTCACGGGTGGGGGTCTCCCGACTTGAAGTACGTGGTGTGGAGACTGCGCTATAGGAATCCGGTTTGATTCGGAGAAATTGTTTCCGTACCAGGCAAGAGGCAAAAGGTAAGCCCCAAAGGGATTACAGAGAATTCAGTATACTGAGTTCATTTCAAAAATCAAGTAGGATTCCTCTATCAACCCCTAACCTACGCTGGAAAAACTTGCTCCGCAGTTAAATCCAACTCTGGGAAAGTTGGTGATACTATCCGATCGCTACCCCTAAACTGACTCCCCTGATATTCCCCTTCAACTAAGGAGTAAACCCAAATGGTAGGCTGTTTAGGCTTACCAACAAATTTATAAGCCCCCAGAGCTAGATAATCTACTATCCAATACTCCCTAATTCCTATCTCCTCGTAATCAGCATATTTTCTATGGTAATCAACTCGCCAATTGGTACTAACAACTTCAATAACTAAGGGAATTGAATCACCTTGAGTCACCGTTGAATCTTTTTTCCACAGCGGTTCATTGACCAAATTAGAACGGTTTAGCAATAGCAAATCTGGTAAGTAGGCTGATTCACTTGTGGGTGGCCTGATAAATGCTTGATTAGGGATGAAGTAGGGCAAGTTTAATCGCTTGCATTCAGCAGCTATATCAATAGTCAAAAAACTCTTAACCTCTTCATGTTCTCCTAGGGGGTTTGACATCTCAATAATTACTCCATCATGTAGTTCATAAAGTCTCCCTTCTGGTTTCCACATTTTGTCCGATTACTTAGCTCTATATTTCTGAGTTGCTCTTCTAAGTTTCTGAGTATTATTACTCATAACTCAAGTACAAAAACTGCAAAAGTATAGTTACTGAACAACTAAGAATTGGGAATTAGGGAGCTAGCGCGGTCTCCACGCCACGTGCTTCAAGTCGGGAGACCCGATTCACATAACGATATCGCAATATTTGCTGTAAGCAGGTGTAACTTTGGATACCATTAGTAGAGCGGACAGCCAGGGAGATAGCTGCGAGGTCCCTTGAGTACCCCACCTCTGGTACCGAACATGAATGAACTCTCCCTGGTCCTACCCCTACAATCATAACCGAACTATGCTGGTACTACATCCGCGATAGAGCCGCGACCTTAGCTAGCTTAGCTTCATCTAATCCCTCTAGTTCGTTCAACTGTAACCAGCCATCTTTAATTAATCCAGCAAAGATAAAAAGTAAAATAGAGTACTTAAAATCGTATTTACCCTCGACTTCATACCGTCTAGCACTTAAGAAATCATGTAACTGCCAAATATCGTCTAACTCATCGAGTGTATCGATCTTATGTCGAACTTGACTGATTAAAGCTTCAATTTCGCGTTTGTATGCTTGTTCAAAAGCAAATCTAGCTACTTTCTGTTCAATTTCTGTCCACCCAGATTCACTTTCTTTCATAGTCCAAGTTGAAAATTTACGCGTTACTTAATTTTGATTAATAGTTGTAGTAGCTGTCCATGTCAACTAAGGGTTCTTAGTAAAAAGAACCCCTAATTTAGTTGACAATTATTTGAGTTACTTTTAGCAGTTCATTAACGAACTAAATTCAGTAGTTCTTTAGGAGAAGCTAATAAGTCAATGGCTACAAAGAAGATTTTGTTTTCAGTGTCGAGTAAGAACCGCCAAGCTATATTCATACCCACTGAAGCACCAAACCAGGGGGACTGAACTTTACCTGTTACTTTCACCTGAGTATAACCTTCTTCGGCAGGCTCAGAGATACCACGTTCTGGAATCAGGTTGAGGTTCTGACATTCTTCTTGGAAGAACTTCAAGATTGCATCTGTACCTACTATGGGTTTTTGGAAAGGAGGTTGTAGGGCACCATCTGGTACGAACAATTTGATCAATTCATTGAAATCATTTGCATTCAAGTTGTTCATGTAATTCAATACTGTTTGGTTGTTAATACCCTCAATACTGACTTTAGTACGCAGAGCTATATCTCTAGGTGGAAGTACAGGTTCCGAAATCCTAGTGTAACCATCTATTTTATTTATATCATATCCCATGTCTACAACAGAACTACGTAAAACAGTAATTTGCTGTCCTGGGTCCATTGTTTTCAGGGTGTCTAATACCGCAGCAGCATTAGCTGATAGCTGATAACCTTGTGGAATTGGGGCAACAATACCTTGCTGCATCCATTCCCCAAGTGCGTACCAGAAACCTAGTTTAATATTAGGTGACCAAACAGCATAAGTACGGGAAATAGGCGTGTCTGCATTATTTGCTAGATCGCACATAACTTGTGTTTGCTCTGGGAAAGACATCTTTCTAATTTCTTCGAGGGTTCTTTCTGCAAACTGCATATTTGCTGCACCAAGAGCTGCAACTGTTACAGTTTTGCCCATTTCCAAGAAAGCAAACCATGTCCAAGCTAATTGATCTTCGGCACTCAGAAGCTTAAATCTAGCGATAAGCGCTGGTACAGCATCAGCAGACAGCGTGCTGGGGAAAATGTTACGAGCAGATTCGAGTTTGATGGCCATATCAGATGGTACCTCACTAAGTTTTCCTCAGACCTAAATTTGAAGCTAAAAGTGTTCTCTTTGAACTTCTATTGCAGTTTATCACAAATGTTTACAAAATTTTAGATATATTTATATTTGACTCATGTGATTGGTATTTACGTGTTTTTTGTAGTAAAAATTACAATTAAATAGATTGTATTACTGAAAGATTAGAAGGGAGCGAGTCAATAATTACATTCTTTTTGCCTTTTTTAGGGGATACCCGCAATACCAGTAGTAAGTAGGTAGAATAGTTTCGGTTAGTACGCGCTAAATTATTGAGATACTAGTATAAGATTTCCTATCCCGCTGGTGGGCAGGGGACAGGACTAGTAACCGTGGTTTAAGTTGATTGAAAACTATTAGTTTGTATTATTAGGCACAAAAGCTGTGCGGTATATGCTAAAATTCCTTTGGCACTAAAACAACAGGGAAGACCAATTCCATTGAATGATGTTTGGAGAATAGTTGGTGTTTGATTACTGATGATTCAGAATTTGGCTATGTGGATGGATTGCTCGGTGAAAATTGGTAGACTCTAAAGATCGCAAATTATAACTTATTTCAATGGAGAACTCAACCCAGTCGATTTGCAATGCCTAAAATCTCAATAAGTAGTTAAACAAAATTATTTACACATCCTATTTGGCTCTGTTCCTTGTCCAGCCAAGGATACAGATTTTTCAAATAGGAAATTAATTTTGCACAGGTACTTATCAAACAAATTCCCTCAGCCATTCTTTGTCAAGCCTTCAACGGTGAACTTTAACCTAATATCAAAATCCTACCCAATGCCAAAAACCTACAGTTTTGAAGAAAAATACCCCCATCTTTCTCGCTTTATTGAAGAAATAGGCTGGATACAAATCGGGGAGGGGGAATATATTAGATCATTTGTTAGAGCTTATGATTTCGGTGGCACTGTCTACCAAGGAAAACCTAGCTATTCCAGTTTAGAAGCAGCTTTCCAAGACCTAGAAGCAGCAATCAAAAAATATTTAGAAGAAAACGGAATTTAATTTATCTCTATGGTAAAAAATTCCCAATCCAATAGAGATTAAATGGCTACATTAAAAGCATCTGAAAATGGGTGAGAAGAACAATGATGGTGGACAGTTTTTTACGCCTTGTGAAATTATTCGGGTGATGGTAGAAGTGGTTAATCCCTAAATTGGACAAAATATTTATGACCCATCCTGAGGTACAGGTGGGTTTTGAGCCTAAATTTATGAGTATATCAGTTCATCTTTGGGGCATGAGATCATAGGCAACTAACTACAAACCCTAAAACTATCCACCTTCTATGGACAGGAAAAACAAAACCTCATTTTCCCCATTGCCTTAGATAACCTAATGTTACATACCATTGAGCAGCTAAATTTATCCCACGGTGATACCTTAACCAATTGAAGAAAAGGGTAGGGAAGTAGCCGCAGCGTTGGCAGCGTTACGGGGGTGAAAGTGAACTGACTTTTCCTGTAAGTTTGTGAAACGTCGAAATCATCAGGGTTTTGGACTAGAGATTATCGACTTGAACAAGCCTTACAGTCTATTGTCCCCCATCTTTGGGGATTCTCAGCATTTTAGGATTTAATGTACCCATGTACTGGTTCCTGGATTTCAAGGGGACTGAGGTACTCCTAGATACAATTAAGAAAGTGCGGAAACGGATTAAAGAGTATAGGGGAATGTCGTCAAACTCTCAATTGCGATCATTGTGATTAGGTCCTGACAGTCGCATCACCTCAGAAAAACGTGAATACTTGACTAAATCGGTAGGGGGATTATCCGCCGACACTGCAAGTAACCCAATTTTTAGATCCTCGAAATAAATCACACCCCCAATACGTCCATCAACTTGGAAAGGTCCATGAAATAACAGATACTTTGCAATGTAGATCAGGAAAAAGTCCTTAATCTTTATGGTCCTACCAAACATTTGCTGGCAAGTTTTGTGGAGAATAGCATCTAGGTATTCATTATAGGCAGGCTCACCCAGGTTAGTAAATTTTGGATCATCCGCAAAATGATCCATATAAAATGACCAAATATGGGATAAGTCTGCCTCACTCCGCAGTTTTTGCTTAAGTTCCTGCAATCGGTCGATTTTCATAAGAAAACTCGGTAAGTGGGAAACGACGCGGCGACTTTAGTCGCGGTGAATCTTTTTTGTTCATCCATTACCGCCTTGGGGTTGTTTGATAGGCATACTAATGCAATTACACTTTCAATGGGACAATTACCATTCCAAATTTCACAACCCTGTACGCATAATGGTTCGCTCCGAGGAGCCTCCCTTTCGGGGTAACGTTAGCTATGTGCAAAGCACACGCTTCGCGAATGACCGGTTATCAGAGCTTGTTGGGCTAGCAGCACTGTCTCAGTGACTTTAAGACTGTTTAACCACTAGCGACAGAGCCGGGGATAGCTTGGCATCCCAGGGTGTCGTGACTCAAATAACGTTTACCTATTGCTAGGTGGTCTGGTCAGCACAGCTTGCTTGATTTCTCTT
>Ga0116227_10013461_pt1 | contig 12843 bp, 11 predicted proteins | sample S1TSphgellanicum_FD_89693 | JGI IMG/M metagenome (GOLD analysis project Ga0116227, IMG submission 89693) | Host-associated microbial communities from peat moss isolated from Minnesota, USA - S1T2_Fb - Sphagnum magellanicum MG | ecosystem: Host-associated > Plants > Peat moss > Unclassified... | reverse complement strand
CCTGGCCGGCCTGAGCACGGCCGCCTCGGCCCAGCAGAACACCCTGCGCTTCGGCTTCACCCATGTCCAGCCCAACTCCTCGGCCACCGATGCCACGGGCCCGTTCCTGCTGGGGCCGCCGTCGGGCGTGAGCCTGACCGTGCAGAACCAGGACACCGCGTTCTTCTCCTACGCCCGCTCGATCAACGACAACATGGAGGTCGAACTGGCGCTGGGCTACCCGCCGACCCATGATGTGACGGCCAAGCTCAATCCGGCCATCGTGCCGGGCTACATCGTGTCCGCGTTCCAGGGCCAGGTGATCGCCAAAGTGCGGCAGATCGCGCCCACCGTGTTCTTCAACTACAAGTTCGGCGAAACACAGAGCACCTGGCGCCCGTTCGTGGGCGTGGGCATCAACTACACCCGCTTCGACAAGCGCGAGTCCACCGCCACCGGCAACGCCCTGAACGGCGGGCCGACCGACATCTCGCTGAGCGACTCCTGGGGCCTGGCGCTGCAGGCCGGCGTGAGCTACCGCCTGAGCGACAGGTGGTCGCTCAACGCCTCGGTGGCGACGGCCCAGGTCAAGACGCACCTCACGGCCACGACGGCCGGCGCGGTGCGCAGCATCGATATCCGCTTCCGTCCCACGGTGCTGACGCTGTCGGCCGGCTACAGCTTCTGAGTCCGCCGCGCCGAGAAAAAAAGCCGACCCGCGGGTCGGCTTTTTCATCGGTGGGCGGCCGGATCACCAGCGGGCGCGCAGCCTGCCGTAGGCATAGTCGCCAAACAGGCGCTGCACGACGGGCGTCAGGTAGATCTGATCGGCGAACGCGTACAGGTTGTAGTTCAGGCCCGAGGCGATGGTGGACGTGTTGCACAGCGCCGAATTGACCTGGTTGGCCCCGATGCCGATGCCGGGGCCCGGATCCACCGAGGTGCACATCACGCTGGACGCGTCGGTCAGCGAATAGCTGCCGGGCAGGCCCGTCACCAGGTTCAGGTAGTAGGCCGCATCGATGTACAGGGCATTGGCCCCCAGGTCGACGATGGACACCAGCAGCGCGTTGTTGAACTGGCTGCTGGCCGACTCCAGGAAGGCGCCCTGCCCGATGGCCGTGGCCCAGGGCGAGCGGCCCAGGTTGTAGGTCCCCACCACCACCACGTACTTGGCGCCGGCCTGCACCAGGCGCCGCACCTGGGCGCCCAGGTCGGTGCCGGCCTGGGTCAGGTTGGCCAGCATCTGGGCGGTGGTTTCCGTGCCGGCATTCACGGCGGCCATCTCGGCCACGATGTCGCTGATGCCGCCCTGGACGATCATCACGTCGTTGCCGCCGATGGTGTTGGAAGCGAGGAAGGCGTCCACCTGCTGCTTGACCGTAAGCGTGCTGCTGTTGCCGGCGGCGTCGGGCGTGGTGTTCACGCGCGCATTGCCCCGGGCATAGGACAGCCCGCCGCTGGACGAGGGCGCGAGCGTGAGCGACAGGCCGAAGTCGCCGACCATCTGCTGCGACCAGTTGTTGGTGCTGCCGTCGTTGACGGTGTACTTGCTGCCGGACTGGCCGACATCGTTGAAGGCGTCGCCGAAGGACACGAAGCGCGTCGGCGTCAGCGCCGACTCGATGCTGCTGGAGCCGCAGCCTGCCAGCAAGGCGGCCGAGGCGGCCATCAGCACCGCGCGGCACAACCAGTTTTTGACCATTGAGATATCTCCAGAAATCGAAGGGTAGTTTAACTAGGCGGCCGCGGCCCTGTGTAAACGGTCGGTAACGCCTTCCCACTCCGGCGTGGAAGGCGGCGCCTCCACCCAGATCAGCCGTACGCCCTGGGCATCGAACTCGCGCAGCACGGCGAACAGCTGCTGCGCGGCGGCGCCGGCGTCGTCCGGCATGCGGCGGCGGATCACCCGGGCCGAGCGGCTGCGCAGCACGGCGCGCGACCAGATGGCGATGTGCGCGGCCTCGGCGCCCAGCACGTCCAGCGCAGCCTGCAAGGCCCGGGCGTCCATCAGGCGCAGCTTGGCGTTGGGCGCGTAGTGCGCCTCCAGCGTGCCGGAGGCCTTGGGGTCGGGCGCGCCCAGTTCGTCCTTCGAGCGCAGCGGCAGGCCGCAGGCGGCCTCGATCTGCGCGCGCGTGACCGCGCCCGGCCGCAGCAGCACGGGCGCGCCGCGAGTGCAGTCGACGATGGTGGATTCGATGCCGACCTCGCAGGCCCCGCCATCCAGCACCAGCAGGCCATCGCCGAGCTCGGCCTGCACGTGCGCGGCGGTGGTCGGGCTGACGCGGCCGAACTGGTTGGCGCTGGGCGCCGCCACGCCGTGCACGCCCAGGGCATCGGCCGCGCGCAGCAGCGCCTGCGCCACCGGGTGCGAGGGGCAGCGCAGGCCGACCGAGTCCTGCCCGCCGGCCGCGGCGGCCCCCACGTCGGGACGGCGTGGCACGATCAGCGTGAGCGGGCCAGGCCAGAAGGCGTGCATGAGCTGCCGGGCAAAGCCCGGGATGCCGGCGGCGAAGCGCCCGGCACCGGCCGCGTCGGCCACGTGCACGATCAGCGGGTGGTCGCTCGGCCGGCCCTTGGCGGCGAAGATCTTCGCCACGGCCGCGTCGCTGGCCGCGTCGGCGGCCAGGCCGTAGACCGTCTCGGTGGGCAGGCCCAGCAGCTCGCCCCGGCGCAGGGCTTGCGCCGCGGTGGCGATGGCGTCAGCGCTGCGGCCGTCCAGAATCATGGCAGCCCTCTCCCGTCAGAACGCCGGGATACCCAGCAGGGCGGCCGCCCGCTGCGCCGTGGCACGCACCTGCGGGGCGCTGGCGCCGGTGACGTTGAGATGGCCCATCTTGCGGCCGCACCGCGCCTCGTGCTTGCCGTACAGGTGCAGGTGCACGCCGGGCAGCGCCAGCACCGCGGCCCAGGGCGGCTCGGCGGCTTGCTCGCCGCGCGCGAACCACAGTTCGCCCAGCAAATTGAGCATGATGGCCGGGCTGTGCTGGCGCGGCTGCACCAGCGGCAGGCCGGCCAGCGTGCGCACCTGCAGGTCGAACTGCGAGAGGTCGCAGGCGTCCTGGGTGTAATGGCCGCTGTTGTGCGGGCGCGGCGCCATTTCATTGACGACCAGGGAGCCGTCCGCCAGCAGGAAGAACTCCACGCACAGCACGCCCACGTAGCGCAGGCCTTCCGCTATGGATTTCGCAGCATCCACCGCAGACTCTGCCTGGCCTGCAGCCAGATTTCCCTCATGAACCTCGGTCACGGCCAGGATCCCGTCGCGGTGCAGGTTGCGCTGCGGCGGGAAGTGCACCATGGCGCCGTCGCGCCCGCGCGCCACGATGACCGAGCATTCGGCTGCCAGCGGCAGCATCTTCTCCAGCACGCAGGGCACGCGCCCCAGCCGCTCCCAGGCGGCGGCCAGCTCCTCGCGGCTGGCCACGCGGGCCTGGCCCTTGCCGTCGTAGCCCAGGCGGGCGGTCTTGAGGATGCCCGGCAGCAGTTCGCCGGGCACCGCCGCCAACTGCTGAGCGGCCTCGATCACGGCGTAGGGCGCGCAGGCCACGCCGCAGCGCGTGAAATGGGCCTTCTCCGCCGCGCGGTCCTGCGCGATCGCCACGGCCTCGGCCGCCGGCGACACCGGGCGGCCGGCGGCCAGGGTACGCAGCGCCGGCGCCGGCACGTTCTCGAACTCGGTGGTGATGGCCGCGCTGCAGGCCGCCAGCTGCGCCAGCCCCTGGGGATCGAGGTAGTCGGTCTGGATGTGGTGGTGGCTCACCAGGCCGGCCGGGCTGGCGGCATCGGGATCAAGCACCGCCGTGAAATAGCCCATGCGCTGGGCGGCATGCACGAACATGCGGCCGAGCTGGCCGCCGCCCATCACGCCCAGGGTGGCGCCGGGAAGGATCGCGGGATGGTTCATGCGGTGGCGGGCGGCAGCGCCATGTGGCGGGCCGCTTCGGTCTGCGCGGCGCGAAAGGCCTCGAGCCGGCCGCGCAGGGCCGGGTCTTCGTTGGCCAGCATGGCCACGGCGAACAGCGCCGCGTTGGCCGCGCCGGCCGTGCCGATGGCGAAGGTGGCGACGGGAATTCCCTTGGGCATCTGCACGATGCTGTGCAGCGAGTCCACGCCCTGCAGGTGGCGGCTGGCCACCGGCACGCCCAGCACCGGCACCGGGGTCTTGGCCGCCAGCATGCCCGGCAGGTGCGCCGCGCCGCCGGCGCCGGCGATGATCGCCTTCAGGCCGCGCCCGGCCGCGGCCTCGGCGTAGGCGAACATGTCGTCGGGCATGCGGTGGGCCGAAACCACCCGCGCCTCGTGGACGATATCGAATTGCTGGAGAATCTGGACTGCGTGCTGCATGGTGTCCCAGTCTGAACTGGACCCCATGACGACGCCGATGAGCGGGGGCATTGGATGGCTCCTAAAGATTGAATTTTAAGGTTTCACCCCGAGCTGGGCCCCATCATGATTGACGTCACCATTGAAAACTTCGAAGCCGAGGTCGTCGCCGCCTCGATGTCCACGCCCGTGCTGGTCGATTTCTGGGCGCCCTGGTGCGGCCCCTGCAAGTCGCTTGGCCCCATCCTGGAGAAGCTCGAGGCCGACTACGCCGGCCGCTTCAAGCTGGTGAAGATCAACTCCGACGACGAGCAGCAGCTCGCGGGCGCCTTCGGCATCCGCAGCATCCCCACCTGCATCCTGATGATGAACGGCCAGCCGGTGGACGGCTTCATGGGCGCCCTGCCCGAGGGCAAGGTGCGCGAGTTCCTGGACAAACACGTGCCCGGCGAGGACGAGCTGCAGTCGGAGGCCGATGCCGAGGAGGCCGAGGCGCTGATCGAGGCCGGCGACACCGACGCGGCGCTGGCCCGGCTGCAGGAGGCGCTGGCCATCAACCCGGCCAACGACGACGCGCGCTTCGACTACGTGAAGCTGCTGATCGGCACCGGCCAGCTGGCCGAGGCGCAGGCGGCGCTGGCGCCGGCCCTGGCGCAAATCCCGCTGCAGCTGCGCTTCGAGGCGCTGGCGCAATGGCTGGGCGCGCTCCAGTTCGAGGCCGAAGACGCGCGCGGCGCCTGGGCGGCGGATCGGTTCGACGCGCAGATCGCGCAGAACAAGCGCGACTTCGACACCCGCTTCGCCAAGAGCCGCGTGCTGATGGCGCGCGGCGAGTGGGTGCCGGCCATGGACGAGCTGCTGGAGATCATCATGCGCGACAAGAAGTGGGCCGACGATGCCGCGCGCAAGGCCTATGTCGCCATCCTGGAGCTGCTGACGCCGCCCAAGCCGAAGGCCGCCAGCGACGCCACGCCCGGCAAGACCGCCGGCGGCATCGAGATCGCGGGCAAGAGCGCCGCCGTGCAGGACCCGCAGGCCGAGCTGGTTTCGCGCTACCGGCGCAAGCTCAGCATGGCATTGAATTGACCCCCACGAAGCGCCTGCGGCGCCTCCCCCCAGGGGGCTCCGCCAGCGGCCCGGCGGAGCCGGTTCCGCGGTGGCCCTGGATCAGGGCGCGCTGGCTTGCCCCGCGGTAACGGATCAGGCCAGCAGGCGCTGCAGCGCCTCGCGGTACTTGGCGCCGGTCTTCTCGATCACGTCGCGCGGCAGGCGCGGGGCGGGCGGGGTCTTGTCCCAGGGCTGGGTCTCCAGCCAGTCGCGCACGAACTGCTTGTCGTAGCTCGGCGGGTTGATGCCCTCGGCATAGCCCTCCACCGGCCAGAAGCGCGATGAGTCGGGCGTGAGCACCTCGTCCATCAGCACCAGGGTGCCGTCGCGGTCCAGGCCGAACTCGAACTTGGTGTCGGCGATGATGATGCCCTTGGCCAGCGCGATCTCGCTGGCCGCCTGGTAGAGCGCGATGCTGATGTCGCGGATGCGCGCGGCCAGGTCGGCGCCGACGATCTCGACCACCCGCTCGAAGCTGATGTTCTCGTCGTGCTCGCCGGCCGCCGCCTTGGCCGCCGGCGTGAAGATCGGCGCGGGCAGCTTGCTGGCGTTCTTCAGGCCCTCGGGCAGCGGCACGCCGCAGACCGAGCGGCTCTCCTGGTATTCCTTCCAGCCGCTGCCGGCCAGGTAGCCGCGCACCACCGCCTCCACCGGAATCGGTTTCAGCCGCTTGACCAGCATGGAGCGACCCTGAACCTGCGGCACCTCGGCCGGCGTAACGACGCTCTGAGGGTCTTCGCCGGTCAGGTGGTTGGGGCAGATATGGCCCAGCTTGCCGAACCAGAACAGCGCCATCTGCGTCAGCAACTCGCCCTTGCCGGGGATCGGCTCACCCATGATCACGTCGAACGCGCTCAGGCGGTCGCTGGCCACCATCAGGATGCGGTCGTCGCCCACGGCGTAGTTGTCGCGGACCTTGCCGCGCGCGAGCAGGGGCAGGGAGGTCAGGGCGGAGGTGTGCAGGGCGGAGGTCATGATCGGGGTCTGTCTGAAAGCAAAAAGGCCCGTTGAACAGTCAACGGGCCATGAACCATTCGGATCGATTATCTCAGGCTCAGTGCACCACCTGCGCCAGTTCGCCCTGGCTGTACTTGGCCGCGACCACCTGCAGGGCATGGGCCTTGATCTTGGGCGCCTGTCCCTGGCAGCCGAACTCGATGTAGCGCTGCTTGCACAGCGCCTTGGCCGCCTCGCGCGCGGGCTTGAGCCATTCGCGGGCGTCGAACTTCTCGGGGTTCTCGGCCAGGAACTTGCGCACCGCGCCGGTCATGGCCAGGCGGATGTCGGTGTCGATGTTGATCTTGCGAACGCCGTACTTGATGGCGTGCTGGATTTCCTCGACCGGCACGCCGTAGGTTTCCTTCATGTTGCCGCCGTACTGGCGGATGACGGCCAGCAGTTCCTGCGGCACGCTCGAGGAGCCGTGCATCACCAGGTGGGTGTTGGGGATGCGGCGGTTGATCTCCTTGATGCGGTCGATCGCCAGGATGTCGCCGGTGGGCTTGCGGGTGAACTTGTAGGCGCCGTGGCTGGTGCCGATGGCGATGGCCAGGGCATCGAGCTGCGTGCGCTTGACGAAGTCGGCGGCCTGCTCGGGGTCGGTCAGCAGTTGCTCGCGCGTCATGGTGGCGTCGGTGCCGTGGCCGTCTTCCTTGTCGCCCTTCATGGTCTCAAGGCTGCCCAGGCAGCCGAGCTCGCCCTCGACCGTGACGCCCAGCTTGTGCGCCATGTCCACCACCTTGCGGGTGACGTCCACGTTGTAGTCGTAGCTGGCGATGGTCTTGCCGTCGGCCTCCAGGCTGCCGTCCATCATCACCGAGCTGAAGCCCAGGTCGATGGCACCGCGGCAGACGTCCGGGCTCTGACCATGGTCCTGGTGCATCACCAGCGGGATGTGCGGATAGGCTTCGATCGCGGCCTGGATCAGGTGCTTGATGAAGGCCTCGCCCGCGTACTTGCGGGCACCGGCGCTGGCCTGCAGGATGACGGGTGCGCCGGTTTCGTCGGCGGCTGCCATGACGGCCTGGACCTGCTCCAGGTTGTTGACGTTGAAAGCCGGAATGCCATAGCCGTTTTCGGCGGCATGGTCCAGCAGCTCGCGCATCGAGACGAGTGCCATGGTCGAATCCCCAGGGAAAAGTTGGTAACTGGTTGGTAACTGGGGAAGATTTTACTTGGTGCGACCGGTCGGCAAGCCCAGGAAGTCCCTGACCAGCGGCAGCACCGGCGCCAGCCAGTTGAGCGGCCGTGCCAGGGCCGCCATCACGGTGACGTGGCTGACGCCGTCCAGCAGGTGCACCGAGACATCGGTGCCGGCCGCGCTCAGGCGCCGGCCCAGGCCTTCGGTGTTGCGCCGCGGATTGACCAGGCTGTCGGTCGCGGCGGCCAGCAGCAGGGTGCGCGGCGCGGCGCCCGAGGCATGGGCCAGGGGCTGGGAGTCGGCCGGCGTGGCGGGCCAGTTGAAGGCCACCTGCACCTCCGGGTCGCCGATCGGCAGGAAGTCGTAGGGCCCGGCGATGCCGATCCAGCCGGCCAGGCGCCGCGGCGACAGCCCCTGCTCGCCAAGCCAGCGCCCGTCCAGCGCCATCATGGCGGCGTTGTAGGCGCCGGCGCTGTGGCCCATGATGAACACCCGCGCCGGGTCGGCGCCCAGCGCCTGCGCCTGGTCGAAGGCCCATTTCACCGCGAGCGCACAGTCGCGCAGGAAGTCCGGGTAGCGCACCTGCGGGCTCAGCCGGTAGTCGGCCACCAGGGCCACCGCCCCGCTGGCGGCCAGCGCCTCGCCGACGAAGCGGTAGTCGGCGCGCTCGCCGCGGGTCCAGCTGCCGCCGTAGAAGAACACCACCAGCGGCCGCCCGGCGGCCGGCGCGGGCACCGTGTCCAGCGGACGGAACAGATCCAGCCGCTGGCGCGGATCGGGGCCGTAAGGCACGTCGTCCTGGCCCTGGTAGGTGTTTCGCGCCACGAGCCGGTCCAGCGCCTGGGTCGCGGAGCAGCCCGACAGCAGCGCGCCCAGGGCGGCCAGCAGGCCGGTGCGGCGGTTCAGGCTGCGGGGCCCGGCGCGGGAACAGGCAGGCGCATCGGCGTCGGTCGGTCGATTCATGCCAAGGGTACGCAGCCTGCCGGCCAGCGGTTTCAGGCCGCGCGGCAGATCTTCAGCATGTTGGTGCCGCCGGGCGCGCCCATGGGTTCGCCGCAGGTGATGGCGTAGACGTCGCCGCTGTGCATGATGTTGCGCTTCTTGAGGTGGCCTTCGGCCTGGCCGAGCGCCGTGTCGCGGTCGGTGCTGGAGTCCATCAGCAGCGGGCGCACATTGCGGTACAGCGCCATCTTGCGCTGGGTCGCGACCTTGGGCGTGAGCGCGTAGATCGGCACGTGGATGCGGTGCCGGCTCATCCACAGCGCGGTGGAGCCGCTGTCGGTCATGGCCACGATGGCCTTGGCGCCCAGGTGGTGGGCGGTGAACAGCGCACCCATGGCGATCGACTGGTCGATGCGGTTGAAGGCCATGCCGGTGAAGTCGGCGTCGAGCTTCACGTCCTCGGCCTTCTCGGCCTCCACGCAGATGTTGGCCATCTCGACGATGGTCTCCAGCGGGTAGCGGCCGGCCGCGGTCTCGGCGCTGAGCATCACGGCATCGGTGCCGTCGAGCACGGCATTGGCCACGTCGCTGACCTCGGCGCGCGTGGGCACCGGGTTGGTGATCATGGACTCCATCATCTGGGTCGCGGTGATGACCACCTTGTCGTGCTCGCGCGCCAGCCGGATCATGCGTTTTTGCAGCGCCGGCACGGCCGCGTTGCCGACTTCCACCGCGAGGTCGCCGCGCGCCACCATGATGCCGTCGCTGGCCTCCAGGATGGCCTCCAGGTGGGGGATGGCCTCGGCGCGCTCGATCTTGGCGATCAGCCCGGGCCGGTGGCGGTACTCGGCCGCGGCCACGTTGCACAGCTGGCGCGCCATCTCCATGTCGGTCGCGTTCTTGGGGAAGCTCACGGCCACGTAGTCGGCCTGGAAGCTCATCGCGGTGCGGATGTCCTCCATGTCCTTGGCGGTCAGGGCCGGCGCGGTCAGGCCGCCGCCCTTCTTGTTGATGCCCTTGTTGTTGGACAGCTCGCCGCCGAGCTTGACGGTGGTGTGCACCTGCTCGCCGCGCACGGCGTCCACCGTCAGCACGATCAGGCCGTCGTTGAGCAGCAGCAGGTCGCCGGGCTTGACGTCGCGCGGCAGCTCCTTGTAGTCCAGGCCCACGCCCTGCAGGTCGCCCGGCTCGGTGCGCGAGGCGTCGAGCACGAACTTCGCACCCGGCTCCAGCAGCACCTTGCCCTCGGCGAACTTGCCCACGCGGATCTTGGGGCCCTGCAGGTCGGCCATGATGGCCACCTCGCGGCCGGCGCGCTGGGCGGCCTCGCGCACCAGGGCGGCGCGGTCGATGTGGTCCTGCGCCTTGCCATGGCTGAAATTCAGGCGCACCACGTTCACGCCGGCGCGGATCATTTCCTCGAGAAGCGCGGGGTCGCTGGAAGCGGGGCCAAGGGTGGCAACGATTTTGGTGGCACGGCGGGCCATGGGCATGTCTCCTGTAACTTGGTTACTATTTTGGCATGAAATGAGTTACATCCCGGGTACAGGCTGCGCGACGCCGCAGGACGCCGGCATCCTGCGGTGCTAATCCTGGTACAGCTGCCGGGCCAGTTGCGCCTGGGCCCGCAGCAGGATCGGCAGCATGGTCTCGCGAAAAGCCTCCAGCCCCATGCGCTCGGCCCGCACCGAGATGCTCAGGCCCGCGACCGTGCGGCCATCGTGCATGAAGACGGGCACCGCCATCGAGCGCACGCCGGTCTCCAGCTCCTCGTCGCTGGTCGCATGGCCGCGCTCGCGGCAGGCCGCCACGGCGTCCAGCAGGCGCGCCGGATCGGTCTCGGTGCGCGGCGTCAGGCGCGCCACCTGCATGGCCTGCACCCGCCGCCGGGCTTCGGCGGGTGGCAGGCTGGCCAGCAGCACGCGCCCCAGCGCCGAGCAATAGGCCGGCAGGCGCGAACCGATGCCCAGGCCGGTGCTCAGGCTGCGCCGCGCCGTGGAGCGCGCGATGATGATCACGTCGTTGTCCAGCAGCTTGCCCAGCGACGCCGACTGGCGCGTGCGCTCGCTCAAGCCGTCCAGCAGAGGCTGGGCCAGCGAGGGCGTGGCGCGCGAGGACAGGTAGGCATGCGCGATCAGCAGCGCGCGCGGCAGCATCCAGTAGTGCTTGCCGTCGCTGGCCAGGTAGCCCAGCGCATGCAGCGTCAGCAGCGAGCGGCGCGCCGAAGCCGGCGTCGCCCCGGTGAGCGCGGCAACCTCGCTCACCGTCAGGCGGCTGCGCGCGCGGCCGAAGGCGCACAGCACCTCCAGCCCCTTGGCCAGGGATGCCACATGGTTGCGGTCGTGACCGGTGGTGGACGCGCCTTGCGAAAGCAAAGACGATGGTATTTTGCGCATTGCGCAAATCTAGCTTGTGAGCCTGATCTTCGTCAATCACACTGCGGCCTCGCTCAACCCACGACAGAGATCCAGGAGACTTTGATGACCCCATGCAGGATGACGCGCCGCCAGGCCGCGGCTGGCATCGCCGCCACGCTGCTGGCAGGCACCGCCGCGGCGCAGGCCCCGAACAAGCCGATCCGCCTGATCGTTCCCTTCCCCGCCGGCGGCACGGCCGACGTGCTGCCGCGCCTGCTGGCCGAGAAGCTGCGCGCGCAGTTCCCCGCGGGCGTGATCGTGGAGAACCGCGCCGGCGCCGGCGGCAACATCGGCGCCGAGGCCGTGTTCCGCGCGGACCCCGACGGCACCACGCTGCTGGTCTCGCCGCCGGGACCGATCGCCGTCAACCAGCACCTGTACCGCAAGCTCGCGTTCGACCCGGCGCAATGGGTGCCTGTGACGGTGCTGGCCACCGTTCCCAACATTCTTGCCATCGGCCCCAAGCTGCCGGTCAACAGCGTCGCCGAGCTCGTGGCGTACCTCAAGGCCAACCCCGGCAAGGTGAGCTATGCCTCGCAAGGCAACGGCTCCACCTCGCACCTGACGGCCAACATGTTCATGGCGATCACCGGCACCGAGATGATCCACGTGCCCTACAAGGGCACGGCCCCGGCGCTGGTGGACCTGATCGGCGGCCAGGTGGACCTGTTCTTCGACAACCTCAGCTCCTCCATGCCCTACCACCAGGCCGGCAAGCTGCGCATCCTCGCGGTGGCCGACGAGCAGCGCGCCCCCGCCCTGCCCCATGTGCCGACCTTCACCGAATCGCGCATTGCCGGCATGAACGCCGTCACCTGGTTCGCCGTGGTCGCGCCGCCCGGCCTGCCGGGCACGCTGGCCGCGAGCCACCAGAAGGCCATGGCCGCCGCGCTGGCGCAGGCCGATCTGCGCCAGCGCTTCGCCGAGCAGGGGGCCGAGGCACGCGGCTGGAGCGTGGAGCAGACGCAGCGCTTCATCCGCGCCGAAAGCGAGAAGTGGGGCAGGGTCGTGAAGACCGCCAACGTGACACTGGACTGACACCATGAGCGAACAACCCGTCTTCTGGGCACGCCCCGGGCTGACCCGCGTGCCCTTTGCCGTCTACAGCGACGCCGCGCTGGCGCAGCGTGAGCAGCGCGAACTGTTCCACGGCCCGGTATGGAACTACCTGTGCCTGGACGTGGAGCTGCCGCAGCCGGGCAGCTACCGCACCACCTTCATCGGCGAGACGCCGGTGGTGGTCGTGCGCGACGGCGACGGCGAGGTCTATGGCTTCGAGAACCGGTGCGCGCACCGCGGCGCGCTGATCGCGCTGGAAAAATCCGGCACGGCCGAGAGCTTCCAGTGCGTCTACCACGCCTGGAGCTACAACCGCCAGGGCGAACTCACGGGCGTGGCCTTCGAGAAGGGCGTGAAGGGCCAGGGCGGCATGCCGGCGCACTTCTGCAAGGAGGAGCATGGCCCGCGCAAACTGCGCATCGCCAGCTTCTGCGGCCTGGTGTTCGGCAGCTTCCACGACGAGGTGCCGCCGATCGAGGAGTACCTGGGCGAGGAGATCTGCGCGCGCATCCAGCGCGTGCTGCACAAGCCGGTGCAGGTGATCGGGCGCTTCACCCAGGCGCTGCCGAACAACTGGAAGCTCTACGTGGAGAATGTGCGCGACAGCTACCACGCGAGCCTGCTGCACCTGTTCTTCACCACCTTCGAGCTCAACCGCCTGTCGCAGAAAGGCGGTGTGATCGTCGACGAGAGCGGCGGCCACCATGTGAGCTATTCGATGATCGACCCCGAGGCCAAGGACGCTTCCTACAAGGAGCAGGGCCTGCGCTCGGACACCGACCGCTACCGCCTGAAGGACCCGACGCTGCTGCAGGGCTTCCAGGAATACGACGACGGCGTCACGCTGCAGATCCTCTCGGTGTTTCCGACCTT
>Ga0116227_10013460_pt1 | contig 12845 bp, 9 predicted proteins | sample S1TSphgellanicum_FD_89693 | JGI IMG/M metagenome (GOLD analysis project Ga0116227, IMG submission 89693) | Host-associated microbial communities from peat moss isolated from Minnesota, USA - S1T2_Fb - Sphagnum magellanicum MG | ecosystem: Host-associated > Plants > Peat moss > Unclassified... | reverse complement strand
CAACTTTTGATTGGAAACATGGAAGCTTCTTAATTTTCCAGAATTTTCAAGCTTCTTAATGAAACATTTCATTGACAATACATGGACAATATTTCAAATGTAGTGTGATCTCGCAAATATCAATCATGTAAGATTTTTAAAATTTAGGGTTGACAACTTTTGATTGGAAACATGGAAGCTTCTTAATTTTCCAGAATTTTCAAGCTTCTTAATGAAACATTTCATTGACAATACATGGACAATATTTCAAATGTAGTGTGATCTCGCAAATACCAATCATGTAAGATTTTAAAAATTTAGGGTTGACAACTTTTGATTGGAAACATGGAAGCTTCTTAACTTTCCAGAATTTTCAAGCTTCTTAATGAAACATTTCATTGACAATACATGGACAATTATGGCAAGTATTGACATGATCAAGAGGGGGAGAAATGATGGCCCTTGTGCAAAGTGAGTTACATGAAGAGGGGGAGAAATGAGGGCCCTTGTCCAAAGTGAGTTACATGAAGAGGGGGAGAAATGAGGGCTCTCGTGCAAAGCAAGTTACATCCTTAAGTCAAGAACAATTTTTATTATTTGAGAACTTTGGATTTTTTCTAACTTTGAAATTTGAGGCTTTTTAATTAAATTTTTTATAGTGAAAATATGTAAAATTATCACAAGAAATACTGATATGATCAAGAGGGTGAAAAAATGACATAATTGTTTTTGATTAATTATAATAATGCAATAAGATTCAAAATAATTGTGATAACAATACACATAGTGATAGTGAAACTACTTAGGGAAAAAAAGAAATGCAAGATGAAACTCAAATTATCACAAAATTCAATGTAACTTGAAAAGTATCCCCCAAATTTTTCTCTATGCTTTTGGAAGTAAGGAAACCAGTTCAACAATTTTAGTATTATATCCTTGACTACCCAGAATTCATTTTCAGTGATTTTATGAAACACTCGACATAATAGATTTATCCGTAAAGTCGGGAAAAGACAGCACCAGTACCTTGAGTTTGGTCATAATCAAGGTGAGATTCAAAAACAACCTGCCAAAAAGTGCATTAGAAAGAAAGACAAGGTGACACTCAGAAAACCATCAAAACGGTTTTGTTTTCTGAGTTTCACCCTGTCTTTCCTTTTTCCTGAGCGCTTCCACTGCTGCCTCATATATTTTCACTGCTCCTACCTGTACAGCTACTATAATTCCTCTCGAACCTTGTGCATAAAATGCTGAGTTTTAGCATTTCGTACTGAGTTCTAATAAAATTTCATTACTTTACGGATACCACTGAAACAGGGGTTTGGGGGTGAAAGGAGGCCCAAAGACAGGGTGAATTTACGGATGGATTCCTCTAATTGATTTCATGTTTCTTGTAGAAAGGTTTTTATTTTCTATATAAGTTGATGAGGAAGCCTAGCGTAATCTTTATGAAATTCAAACAACTAGGTATGTGAAACCAAAGTTAGGGTCCATTTCCATTATTCTTGGATGTGATTTTTTATTGTCATAAAGTAATTATGTTTTTGTAATAAGTTGCAAAAAAAAAATTGGATGTTTTTGAATGTTTTTGGAATTTCTGTTTAAATATTCACAATATTTATCGGTAGAACCCAAAACCTTCCCTTCAATCATAAGGGGTATAAGAAAATGCAAGAGGCCTCTCGAAGGAAGAAATGCATGCTCTTCATGGAAAGTGGCTTTGAAGACATCACAAGATATGCAAACTTTGTATGTTGTGGTTTTATGATATGAGATACAAGGTTTTCATGTTATGACATTGTTCCCAATCGTTGGGGAACATCGTTGCTTTCGTGCCAAACCCACCTTACACCCTCTTCTTCCATCCCCAAACACATGGGAGCCTATTCCGCACAATTATCAGCACGTTTTATATGGATGAATGTGCAGATTATGCACTTCCTTTGAAATCTGCTGAGGTGCTCAATATGCAATTTTGTGTATAGAGAAGAGGCCCCTCTTACTTTTATGCTTGGTAGTGGCTGATGGGTAGGGGAGCATATTATGGCTCCAAAGGAGCTAAGAAGGTAGCCTAATAGGGTGAACTGGAAGGCGAAGTCGGGGTCATAATACACACCTTTGTCAAGAGTTGTTATTTAGTTATAGGATTAAGTCTAGCCTAATTAGACCTAACCCTAATTGACTAGGTTAATCTAGTTTAATAGTTAGTTTAGCTACGAATGAGTTCTAGTGTGAACAGGTTCAAGCAATGTGGTAGCACACGACACCTTAGGCCATCTCTAATTCAAAATGGTTAGGTGCCTACCCACCTAAATACCTACCATGTGTTGGCAACATGAAAGGCTACGTATTATCCATAGAACCATATCCGAGCTAGATATGTGGCATGGTTAAACTTACAACCTTTGTAAAATTGGAGTAGGCCTTTTTGTCCCATGATTAAGACCATGGTATTTATCATGATCATGGCATGATGTGTAAGAGATGTCATGGTCATGCCATGCCATGGTAATTATCCATAGGGATCTCTTGCACATGCATAGCATCTCTTTGAATGTTACTTCTTTGAAGCATAAATAAAGTGATGGTCATGGTGATATTAATCTAGGCAAGTGTTAAGAAGCAAATGATGTAACTTTCAACCTTTGCAACCACTTGCCTTAGCACTATTCCCTCATGCATGCCTTGAAATGAATGGGTGCCCTTGAAGGTGCCATGTATAAAGTGTGGATGAGATGACCCACATGGCCATGGGTATTATCATAGTCTTCAATGGATCAACACAAGGTGTTTGAAGGCACTAATATTCAAATACCCATAACACACTAGGGAGTTTCAAAACTTGGGGTGAAACTTTCAAAGTTGGGCTGAAATTTTATAGTTTTTTGTTAGGAATTGTTGATATACAACTTTTTCTAATCTTGCCTTCATAAAAAGCCATGCCCTTAAAAACTTGGTTCCTTAGCCATTTTCTTTTCCTTTTCAATTGAAGGATATTTTTAATTTATTTATAGGTTAATGGCCCATTTTCACTATGTTTTGACTTTTTGCATGTATTTTGCAACTATTTTTCACCAAATTATAAGAAGGGCATGTTGACATTTTATGGATGAGGGAACCTTCAAGGCTAATTATCTGTTTTAGGAAACCTTTGAAAAACTTGAAGTGCAAGCCTCTTACAAACCTCTTCTAGGAAAAGCTTCTTGCAAACCTCGCAAATCTGTGTTGAAAATCTGTGTTTAATACTTTTGTTGCGTGTCAAAGGTCACGGTCAAAGGTCAGCCATGGTCATACCAAGGTCAGCTCTACCATGGTCATGGGTCAGCCCCTCCTTTGTTAGCCTAGAAAAACCATCGGATGCCAATTTGTCATTTTGTTTGAACAACTTGCATCCAAGGATTCTCCAAGAAAGAAGGGACACTAGGTTTGAATTACTTGTATCAAAGGTTTCCCTAGAACAATGGGATATTATGTTTGAATTACTTGTATCAAAGGTTTCCCTAGAACAATGGGATATTATGTTAGAATTAACTTGTATAGCAATGATTTCCTTGAAAAAGGCATGACCACGAGTGTTCCTTCAACATGAAAATGAAAGATCCTTAGACTTGCCTTCATCGTCATGCTTCGGTTTTTGGGGTTGACTTCTGAAAACATACAACTTCACAGCACATTATCCAAATTTTTGGTACACATGAAGCCCATGGGCGGGGTACTTGGAGTTGGGACATTCCTAAAACAAGGGGTGAAGGACAAGATGGTCATTAAAAAATCATACCACTTTACCAATTTACCCAAAATTGATGTACAAGATTGCTGCATCTCCAGTGGTGGTGTTCAGTATGTGACCCTGCTAAAATATTTGTCACATCCAAGCTTAGTTATCTACCCTTTTGCAACTCCCACCCATAAAAACTGGGACAGCAAATAGGTGTGGGGACTACTAATAGCAAACCACTTGGACGAATCATTATGATGGGTCAATCACAAACACTGAGTAGCAAGCAGATCATATTTATCGCATTCTTTTCCGCAGGTCACAGATCCAAGTTTGGTTGTGTACCCTTTTGCAACTCCCACCCATAAAACTGGGACAGCAAATAGTTGTCGGGGACTACTAACAGCAAACCACCTGAACGAATCATTATGATGGGTCAATCAGAAACACTGAGTAGCAACTAGATCATATCAGGTCACAGCAACATGCCCAATTGTGCGGAGCCAAAACCCTTTTCCTGAGCCAAAGTGACATAAGTTGAATTTTCTTGAATAGATATTATGCTGACTTCCAAGTGAAAGATCCCTCCCACTGTGGAGAGTAGGCATACTATTCTCCGTCTTTTCTGGAAGGGGGTATTCACAGATATAATTTGCCCTCCCAAATGTATTACAAAATTTGTATGAGTGCTTTACAAATTAAAAACCCATGTTTTTGGATGACCCATTTGGAAAAAAAAAAAAATCAAAGGAAAAGTTGTCAATGTGTTGCCTAACCCAAATTAGACAAATAGGGTGTGTTTTAGAACATCCATAGTGTTCAGCAAACAATATGAACTATATATTTTAGACGTACTTAGGGTTCTACAAATAATAGAGTTATATTCAAACTCATAGTTTGATCCCAGCACAAGCATTTCTTTTACTGGAAAATTTTAGCCAATTTAGCCAATTCCCTACCCTAAAACCTGAGCTCTTACTTATGAGCTTGGAAAAAATGGGATTTTTTAATATAATTTGCACAATTACAAGTTTAACAATTAAGGTTTTGCACATGAGGCTATCTAAAGTCATTCATGTTGTTGAGCATTTCATGACTTACATTGATTTTGCGTATTTTGTTACTCACATTGATTTTGTGCATTTTGTGATTCATGTTGATTTTGCAAATTTCATTATTATTGTTGTTGGTAATTTGTGACTTTTTTTTTTGTTGATTGCATAATTTTTTATTCTTCTCGTCACTAGATATGCTTAAAAAATTTCAAGCATTTCAAATCCTAGAAGGAATCAAGACTTAATTTTTGTCTTCTAAGGTTTGCTGAAGGATTTAAGCAATGTGTTTGTCACTTGTCCTCACCATGTTGCCATTAGATTTATCAAAAAATTTCAAGCATAAATATTTTTTCTCTGATCATATGCCAATTCATGTCCTTGCTCTTGGTGGTAATTTTGGCCAAATTTTTGAAGCTAATGTTGATTGTGTCATTGTTGATCCAATTGAAATAGAAGCTAATTTTAAAAGTAGTAAAAAATGAAATAAATTGTATGAAATAAATTATCACTTTCAAAATACATGGGTTACAAAATTATCTTGGGTAAAATTAATGGTGATTCGATGGGTGTTGATGGAAAGGTGCATCAAGTAAAAATGAAAATTTTCAACAAGATTGAACAACGCAACAAGCTTCACATACTAAAACTAAATTTTATATAAAAAAATGTTGATTAAAAAAAGGCATATACTAAAATTTCTAATGTGATCACACACACACACACAAAATTGTTCTCAATGAACCCTTGTATATGTTAAAAGGCAGGGAATTTATGATGGGATATCAACAAATACACATGCTACCCAAATTAATCAAAACTGTGTGTAGAAAACTCTGATGAGGACCAATTTAGGTGAAAATGGTCCCCTCTTTTTCCCCATGCACTGTTTTCATCCTGACTTTTAATTTGACCCCCATTTTGTGGCAAAACTGGGCCCCAACAGCCCCACTCTTGGGTACTTTATGGACAACTCTAATACGATCAATATGGTTTAGACCTCCTTAATGTTCTATATTTCCATCATTTTTTCTTGTAATCCATCCATCTAAAAACCATTGTAGTAACTATGGTCAATATAGTGCTCAATATCTTAACCATTTGTTTTAGACCCATTTTATAATCCATCCATCTAAACCCATTGTAATAACTATATTCAATGTAATGTTCAATATTTCAACCACTTGTTTTAAACCCATATAATCCATCCATCTAAACCCATTGTAATAACTATAGTCAATGTAATGCTCAATATTTTAACCACTTGTTTATGTTGCAACCCCATTTTGAGGGAAGTGTGAGGTTGCCACTCACATTCCCGAAAATGGGACTTGGGAGTCCTCTGGGACTCCCAAAAACTTAGAGTGTGATTGCAGGGGTCAAAACACCTTGCATTGAGGCATTCTCTATACCGTTGGAAAGGTCTTGAAATGTAGATGTCCAAAATGGCCTCGCATGAGCCATTTGGACATCTACAGCACAAGTTATGGTCGAAAGAAAGGCCGAAAGTCAAACTAGCAGTTTGACCCCCGACCACTTAAAATCAGGAATCGACCTGATTCTGATGCGTGCAGGACAAGTCCGACACACCGTTGGAAAGCTCTCGAGGAGAGCTATAAATTTGCTTCAGACCTCGTCCCGATCCGAGCTTGGGGCAAGAAGTTATCAGCGTCCAAAGTCCCAGGAGTCCAAACCAGGAATATTTCGGGACTCCACTTTGGGAGTCCTGGTAAAATAGCCATTTGGATGCAAGTGCAGCGGAGAGCTGCAGAGAATATTATATGGGGGAAGGTGTTGGCTTCCCCCGAGTTCGGGCCGTGGTGAGTCAAGTGAGTCCAAGGTTGCCCATGGCTTGTCCCAACACCAAAAAGGTGCAAAATGAGTTTTAACCAACTTGTGGTTGGTTTTGGATGCATGACCGTGTAAGTGAGTAAGCTTGTCCCTCTTCCTAGTCTATCCTGGAGCTTTCAGCACGCCCCTCTCACCCCCTTTAGTGCTGGAAGCTGGGAGCGTGCCCCGAGTCCCAGAAATTCCGCAATTTGAGTAACCTAGCCTTGACTTGGGGCTAACTTGGGACTTGAGAGTGCATCAGTTTTAGATGCATTGTATAATCCATCCATCTAAAACCATAGTAACTATAGTCAATTTGGAATTTATATTTGGAAACCAATTTAAGTGCAAACTTGTTAAATTATTCATCAAACTTGATCAACTTGTGTATTTGTCATATGTTGTAATCACCTATGGGAGGGGAGGCATTCCATTTTTGTGAAGTGCCCCCACCCCCTCCACCCCCCCCAAACCCTAAACCCTAAACCCTACAAATTAGTAGGGTCAGTATGGTGGAAGGCATCCCACCATATTGGCCTACTCTAATCATTACGCCACGTAATGCCCTGTTACCCGGGCATTGAATTTGGAAAATCACGTGTTCTAAAGCTGTTTCAATTCTTTGTGGAATTGTATAAGGCTCGGTATGAGTTGCAATTTGCCAAATCCTATTTGCTCTCTCTAGTATATAATGGTAAACCCTAAACCCTAAATATATAATAGTATCTGGGTGGCTGCGACACACACAAGTGCCAAATAATTTATTTATTTTAAAAAATTGAACTTTTTGCATGGGAATTTTTAATTCTGAACTTTTTGGCAGCTAAAGAAAATATAGTTATTAAATGCACAACATCTATCACAACTAGTGCATTTGCATGTACTTGACTAGGGTTTGATTTTAGTTGGCTTTTGAGTCCGAATTTTTCGATTTTTTGGCATAGAGGGAACTTGATGAATTTTCAAATTTTCAAGAAAATAAAAAATAATTTAATTATGCCAAAACCACCCATTTAGTGCAGTATTATATTTTTTATCCACCATTATTACCCCCCACAATTTCAGGAAAATAGGAGATGGTGGGGAATTTAATTAACACAACAAAAAAATAATGAGATTTTCTTAAAAATAAGGAAGTCAGAAAGGGCCTTGAGAATGAGGGAAAAATATTGGGACAATAGAGGAAGAAAAACACATATCTAAAAGGGAATTATTTCTATTATTCCGGAATTTTCTTAATTTTCTACAAGTTTAATATTTTTTCTTTTCTAATTTTTCTTTAAAAAATCTCAGGTAATTATGAAAAAGATTAAGGTTAAGTTTGGGTTTAATATTTTGTTCAATTTAATGTTTTTGACTTTGTCTATTCCGGAGTCTTAAAAATCAAATTGTTCAAGTCAATTTACTTGTGAATACTTGCAACCAATGTTGGGTAGGTTCATGTTTTAGACCTTGGTTTTAGCAGGTATTGAATCTCTAGTTCTAGACCCTCTTCTTTTGGACCCAAAACCAAAATCAAACCCACCCCTAAGGCTATATTAGGGTGTTCAACTTATCTAAGTGGCAACGGACCTAAATTGCTTGAAGGTGTCCCAAGCAAAGTCACGTCTAAGTATTAAACGAAACAACTACCATAGTACCTTGGCCATTTCAACACATGTTTGTCGATTAATTAATTAATTAATTTTGAAACATTCATTTCAACAAATGAAATATTTTTAAATATTCACTATTTTCCTTCACAATATTTTTTGATTTGGAAAAAATGATTTTTGAAATTTTCCACATTTTTGAAAATAATATAATTAGTGTCGAATTGGCCAAGGTACTAAGGTAATGTTCACCATCATCTTTGCACATTAACAAAATGAGCTCCAATTCATATATGAAGGAAGGTTGTTTGTTTGTTCTCCCAAACCACGGCACCTCTTGCCACACTTTTTATACCTTTTGGAAAACCCTCAATGAGTAGGGATGCACCTAGGTAACTTCATAATGTTTTGATGTATGGTGAAGAAATTATTGAACATTGATCAATCTTTTCATTGAAAATAATTTAAATTAAAACTAATAATTATAGGGGAATTTGGGTGTGCTTTTAGGTTTTTAGGGAAACCCTAAGTGAGTGAGTAGGATTTCATGGAGGTGACTTGAAAAATTCTAGATATAAGGTGTGGGAGATATTGAATTTTGAATAGTTTTTCATTGGAAATGTAATTAAATTACAAAAATTGGTTTTGGAAGGAAATTTTAATTGGATAATCAATTCACACTTGGGACAATGACACAAGCTACATTATTGTGAATAATAAGTTAAAAATTGAACTTAATTAATTTAATTTTTACCCAAAATCGATCATGTTAATTAATTTTAAAATAGCAAGCAAATTTATTCACATGTGGGTAAAATTCATGACATTACAAATGGTTGTTGGTTCAATTTAAAGTTATTAATTTGGCTGTGTCAACTTTTACCGTACAACATTCAATACAAAAATATGATTTTAAAATTAGAATTTGATAATATTCAATCATGTTGTTGTTGGTCTTCTAGGTGTTTTTCTTTCTTAGATTTAAATGTGTGGATTATCTTTATTCCCTACATCACAAACTTAGTATTTCACAACTTAATAATGAAAATTGTAAGAAATTTGTTCATTCATAATTCGTATTTTTCATACACTAATATCGTGCATTGAAAACACATTTGACACACAAATTTATAGAAAGATGCAAAATTCATGTGACATTCATTCATTCATAAGTTTGTACTTCATATATCAACACATTTAGTCCTATGTCAAACATGTTTCCAATGCATAATATTTGTGTGTAAAATGTACAAACCTCTAAATGAACAAAATTCGTTGCATGTTAAATTTGTGAGCTAAATGTTAGGTTAGGTCTTAAGGAGAGGGTGTTATTAGAATAAGGGCTTGCAATGAGGTGGGGCCAAACATAGCCCTCGTTTTGATATTGTGTAACATTTTTTTGATGGTTAAAATTAACCCAAATGCTATGATAAAAAACATGTGTGCTTAATGTAGTAAGGAAAGTAGGGGAGGCAAAAATGAAAATATTGTCAAAATTTGTTTACTCTTGATGACATGGTAACCATTACATGATAATATTGATAATTTAGGAATTAAAGTCATCCATGTAGATTTGCCACTTTGTTCATTTTTCAAGGCCAAGGTTTCATTGCCACCACACATGAACAAATTGTGCATCTGATTGCACTATCATTATTGGCATGAACTTCCATCATGGAATATGGTTATTGTATTAGTTCAAAGTTTTTATTTTGCCCACAATGATTTCATAAAGTGTGAAGGGTGAATCAAATCATGGCAAAAGGAGCCAACGAAGATGTCCTAAATCACATTGTCATAGTATGTTTACATTGTGAACATACTACTTAAATAGTCATTAGATAGCTTTTTAACACCATTTCATTATGTTTTCTATGCTTATTTAACATTAGTTGTGGGCTTAAAAAAATGTTGAAAACTATTATATATTTATTGAATTACTATCAAACTTATTTTAATGTTGTCCATTAATATATTTAAAAGGTGGGCATACAAATAAAACGCACAATTTTAATATTAACTTAATTTTTCAAACTTGCAAACATGTTAAATAAACATTATTTATGTTAACACTGGCTCCCATTTGCCATGATTTGACTTCAGGATTCACCAATGTTTTTGTTGGATGTAGCTTGTTTGATACATATGAAAACATGGTAGCAAGAAAATATGGCATGAAATGATTACTTTTGTTTGTGGCTCAAAAAGTTCTACTACAATGAACAAATAGAACATTGTTTCCATTGTTTTTAGGTTTGATTTTGGTCAAGTTTCAATTATGATGTAATTTTGAAGTTTAGCCATTCATGGACCACACTCCAATGTCCTTGGGGACATTGGACATCACTAATGCACCATTTAACCTTCATGAACAATTGAAGTTCAACACAATGAACCAATGCATTAGACCAAAAGTTCCTCTGGACCAACAACTAAGTTATAAGGCCAACAATTCCACCAAGCTAATCCATTAGATCAACAATTCTATATGCCAACACTTCCACCAAGTTAATCCACTAAACCAATAATTCCACCAGGCCAGAAATTCCAACCAACCAATCCATTAAGTTTCACTATAATCAATATATGGTGGAATGGAATAGGTCTCATTCCACCAAACTTCATTACATTCCACCACACATAATTTTATAGGATTCATTTTGGTATAAATAATGAATATTTGGTGTCCCAAGTGGTCAAGAGTGGAGTTTAGTGGAACATGTTAATGCATGGTGGAATTTTGAGGAGATTTCTCCCAAGCATTCTAGTTCATTAACACTTCCATTGAAAATCTTTTACAATTTTGGTGGAGCTAGCCCAATTTGAATGGAACTTGGGTGGAATGTTCAATGGATTGGGGACATGTTCTATAGTAATGTAAATGACGGCCATTGTTGTTTTTAGGATAAGCAAAGTTCATGTCAAACCATGCTTATATGTGGTTTGCCACTCATACAAAAGTTGGATTAATTTATTTGTCATTAATTCAAAATGTTATTGAGGACCTTAAGGATTAAAAAACATGATTTTTAATACATATTAACTGCTTAAAACAACTTCACCAAATGCACTCACATTTAAACTCCATATATTAGGTAAATTTGTCATTCAAACATAGGGTTGAAACAAAGGTTGGGATATAAAACTTAACACAGAAAACTACAAAAATAATGCATTAACATTAGTAGCAACAGGGCCTAAAATTCCTTTTAACACCAAAATTTGGTGCTAAAAGGAGTTTCATGCTAAGTTTGTTTTTGTAGCATTAAGCATTCACTACCATTTAATATTACATCTTTTTTTAATACTTTATGACTATTAAGGTATTAAATAATTTTGTCATATTTAATGACATTTAAGGTATTAAATAATTTTTCTTTGAAAAGTTGTCACAATTTCAAATCATACCAAGACATGTTAACATTTTCAAGTTTAGTTTTTTATATTATAAGCTACAACTTTTCTTTAAACAACATATATATTTCATCACATATACATGTTGTAAAAAACTCACGAACTTGTTAAAAACCTTAAATTTTGATAACAATAAAATTGAAAAAAATACAAAAATTTGAAAGTTTTTTAGATTTGTTTAATAGTACCCTATTAATACCAAAAAAATGATGATGAAATAAATTGTATTATGAAAACCAAGGGGCCCTTTATAGTGTTATTAAGTGAAGTTGTCAAGACAAACTTTGATATGGAAAGATTTTTTTACTCATTTTAGATTTTTTACTATCCATATTATTCAATAAGCACAACTTTCCATAATTCACATACCATTAAAGTGACATAATTTTCATGTCCAAATTTTCAACACCCTTGTTATTGCTTGTTATTTTGTCCTTCCTTGTTGGTATTCTCATCTTTTTGTTGTTCATTAACTTTCATCATCCTTTGCACTAGAGTTTGGGTGTGTTTTTGTTGTTGATTAAGCTTAGGTCATTCCCGAACTAAAACACTACAGTAATTTGAGTTTTGACTAAGGATGTTTAGATTTGTCATTTCAAGAACTTGGCGTAATAAACAATCATAATGGTTTAAATGCTCCAAAAACTTTGGAAATCAAGTTTCCACTAATTTTACAATAGACCAAAGTTTAAAGGCAAATACTATTGATTTGAAAGGAGAAAGTAATTAGAAAAGGGAAAAAATGTTTACCCATTCCAAGGATAGGATGATTTGAAGGTGCAAAATAAAATATCCACCCTTAAGTCATGTGTGAACATGATATTAAAAAAAAATTTAATGCCACTTTTGATTAAATATTAACGAATTTGATATTTAGAATGGGGTGGTTGAAAGGGTGGCTCACTTTTTGTGTCGCAATCCAGTTTTTTTGTAAAGTGGTGTCCATTTACATGATATTAATATGACATAAAAAAAATATTTTCCCAAATTTGTGGCTAGATTTAGATTGTCAACTTAAAAAAAAGTCATCTATAGAAAAAAAAATGCAACATATATATACCAAATATATAATAATGAACTTTTGAAGTTGAAAAATATGGATTGGTTTGTCATTTGTGTTTCTATATACATGTTTTTTTTTCTATGAATTTTATTTGGGATATATTATAGGGACTTGATATGTGATATGTTAAAAAAAAAAAAAAATATGTGAAAAAAAAAAAAAAAAAAAAAAATTTTAAAAAAAAAAATTTATTAATT